>OGFR01000372.1_pt1 | contig 39083 bp, 30 predicted proteins | sample 1571001 | NCBI WGS metagenome assembly OGFR01 (sample SAMEA2582064, study PRJEB24529) | metagenome | biome: Human gut stool | place: China | collected 2011 | reverse complement strand
CGACACCTACCGCATCACCGCCCGCGGCGGCAAGGGCATCCGCAACTACGATGCCGCCAAGGATAAGGTGGCTGCGGTCAAGATCGTGGACGACGTGGATGATGTGCTGCTGAGCAGTCAGGAGGGCATCATCATCCGTCTGCACGCCAACGAGATCCCGCTGCAGAGCCGCTACGGCTCCGGCGTGCGGGTGATGCGCTTGGGTGAGAACGACAAGGTGATGGTACTTGCCCGCACCGACCACGACGACGAGGCCCAGACCGAGCAGATCGACACCTCCGATGCCGATGCAGAACCCACCGCAGAGCAGCTTGCCGCCATGGAAGCTGCGGATGCTGCCGCCGCTGCAGAAGCCCCGGAAGCAGACGATAAGGGCGAAGAGTAAACCTTGAAAACACAATAAGATTTGAAAGAAGCCGCCGCGCAGAGATTTCTGCACGGCGGCTTCTTTTCAAATCCATCCAAACCATGTATAATAGAAATAGCGTGTGAGGAATAAAAATAAACACAGAAAGTGGTTTAAGGAACATGACAGAGCAAAAAAAATCCCCGGAGATCAGCATCATCGTGCCGGTGTATAAGGTGGAAAAATACCTGAACGAATGCATTGATTCCATTCTGGCACAGACCTTTACAGATTTTGAGCTGATCCTTGTGGACGATGGCTCACCGGACAACTGCCCTGCCCTGTGTGATGCAGCGGCGGAAAAAGACAGCCGCGTGCGGGTGATCCACCAGCAGAATAAGGGGCTGAGCGGGGCGCGGAATGCGGCCATCGACATTGCAAGGGGCAATTGGCTCTCCTTCATTGATTCGGACGACACCGTGGAAGAGACCTTCTGCGAGAAGCTCTACCGTGCGGCGACGGAGTCCGGCGCAGAGCTTGCGGCCTGCAACATGCTGTTTCTGGAAGTGGACGGCTCCCTGAGCGGCTATCAGGAGCACCCGCTGCGGGACGAAGTAATCTCGCAGGACGAAGCGTTCCACCGCATTCGTCTCGCGCCGCTCATTCAGGCGGCAACGCGGCTGCACCGCCGGAAACTGTTCGAGACGCTGCGCTTCCCGATGGGCAAAAACTACGAGGATGCCTTTACCACCCCCACCGTCTACGAGCAGGTCACCAAGGTGGCCTGCGTGGGCGAAACGCTCTACCACTACCGACTGAACCCGCAGGGCATCATGCGCGGAAAAACAACTCTGAAAAGTCTGGAGGAGGTCGAGGCAAACTATAAACTTCTGCAATGCACCCTGAAGCACGGCAAAAAGGACGCCGCTTTTTTACAATATGCGCTGATGAAAAAAATTTTCCGGGGCATTAAAAAGCGGCTTCCGCCGGAGCTGCGGCAGGATGCCAAGGTAAAGCAGACCGAAGCCTGCATTGCACAAGCAAAAGCGGAGATCCGGCAGGGCGGGGCCTATACCCTGCGCAACATGCTGGAAACGGCGCTCAACTTTGTAGCGCCACAGCGCTACTATGACTATAAGTACCACCGCAAACCGGTCCGAAAGGAGAACACGCTGTGAGTGGGCAGAATGCAAAGAATCCGCAGAAATATCCGGAAATCAGCATCATCGTGCCAGTGTATCAGGTGGAGAAATATCTGAATGAGTGCATTGATTCCATTCTCGCTCAGACCTTTACGGACTTTGAACTGATCCTTGTGGACGATGGCTCACCGGACAACTGCCCTGCCCTGTGCGATGCAGCAGCAAAAAGGGACAGCCGCGTGCGGGTGATCCATAAGCAAAACGGCGGTGTAAGCACAGCCCGCAATGCGGGTCTGGATGCAGCACAGGGAAATTGGATCGCATTTGTGGATTCGGATGATACAGCAGCACCAGAATATCTGGAAAAAATGCATAAGGCAGCGCTGGAAACGGGTGCAGATTTTGCAATCTGCAGCAGTCAGTGCATTGATGAGAATGGCAAAACGCTTGCGGGGGGAGAACATCGCCTTTTGAACGAGTTTTTGCCGCAGGAGGAAGTTCTGCGCCGGATGGTGGTGTCGGATTTTCAGGTTCCGTGGAATAAGCTTTATCGCCGAAAACTGCTGGAAAATCTGCGCTATCCAGAAAACAAGGCGTTTGAAGATACCTGTCTCATGCCGGTCATTTACGCAAGAGCGGCTTCTGCCTGCGGTGTATGGGATTTTTTATACAATTACCGCATCGTTACCGGCAGTGCCATGCACCGCAAGACTACCTTGAAAACACTGGACTGGGTGGAAGCATGGTACCGCCTGTTTGATGTGCTGTACCAAAACGGCATCCGGGATGCTTTGTGTGCAGCCTATCGCCCGATTTTGACTGCCGTGTGGGACATCTGGCTGCACCTGACACCGGAAGAGCGCAAAAGCCCCCGGATGAAGGAAGCCTTTGCGTATGAGCGTACAGCCCGCCATCGGCTGATGCAAGCCCGCGGCGTAACACTAAAAAATTTGTGGGCGGCAGTGGTCTGCGCTGCATCGGCCTGCAGTTATCTGGATCTATGCCGCAAAAGGGCGGAAAGACGGCAAAAAACGACCTGAAGCAATGAGGAGTTTATTGTGCAGGAACAACATAAAAAACAGCCGGAGATCAGCATTATCGTGCCGGTATATAAGACAGAGCGTTTTCTGAGCGCCTGCATCTCTTCCATCCTTGCCCAGACCTTCACGGATTTTGAGCTGATCCTGGTGGACGATGGCTCTCCGGACAGCTGCCCTGCTTTGTGCGATGCCGCAGCGGCAAAGGACAGCCGCATCCGGGTCATCCACCAGAAGAACCGTGGCCTGAGCGGGGCACGCAATGCCGGGCTGGACGCGGCAGAGGGCGAATGGATCGCCTTTGTGGATTCAGACGACACCATCACGCCGGACTTCTGCGCAAAGCTTTACCATGCGGCGCAGGAGGCCGGTGCACAGATGGCCGTGTGCAATTACCGGCAGGTGGACGAAGCCCTGACCCCCATCCGGGAGCAGTATCTGCATGTGCGGCGGGAGGTGCTGACCCCGGAGCAGGCGTTGGAGCACAGCACCCTTCTGCCCTACATGGTGGTGTGGAACAAGCTGTACCACCGCAGCATTTTTGCGCAGCTGCGCTTTGCAGAGGGCAAGCTGAACGAGGACACCCTGCTGATCGCCTACGCCTACGAAAAAGCGGACAGAATCGCTAATATCCCGGATGTGCTGTACCTTTACCGCAAGGTGGCGGGCAGCATCGTCAACAGCAAAGTCACCCTGCGCAATCTCGACCGTGTGGAAGCAAACTATACCGTGTTCGAGTGCGTCCGCCGCCATGGCATCACGGGTTCGCTGTGTGAGCTGTACTGGGCACTGCTGCACTCCCTGATCGATGTGGGAATGCACCTGACCGCCGAAGAGCGCCGGAGTGCCCGGATGCAGCAGGCGCGGGAGTACGAGCGCTGCGCCCGCCGGGCCTTGCGTCAGGAACATGCTGTTACCCTGCGGGCACTGGGCAACACCCTGTGTTTTATTATTTCACAGGACTGGTATTTTGCCCGCCGATGGAAAAATACCGTGTAACCGCGCAGGTTTGTCTGGACTTCCCTGCAAAGATATGCTACAATGGCAAAACAATCACAAATACCCGTGGGGGAGTAGCAGGCGCTTTTGCAGAGCGCAGCAAGTCAACATGATGACCGTTGGTTTCGGTCTGGCTTGCTTTCATTTGCGAGACTCATGTGTTTTTGGCGCATAGAACAGCGCCCGTGCACATGGAGTTGGTTTCAAAAAAATCACCCGGTCCCGGACGTACATGTGCGCCCGTGACCGGGTTTTGTATTGCCCGATATTCTGGTCAGATTCAGGAGGCAGACAATATGGAATGGAGTTTTGTATTTTTCCTCAACAGTGCCCTGCTGGGCGTGGGCCTTGCAATGGATGCGTTCTCGGTGTCTATGGCAAACGGCCTGCACGACCCCCGCATGAGCAGGGGAACCATGTGCAGGATCGCGGGCACCTTTGCCCTTTTTCAGGCCGTGATGCCCATGACGGGCTGGGTGTGCGTGCACACCATTGTGGAGCTGTTCTCTTCGTTTGAAAAGTTTATCCCGTGGATCGCGCTGGCTCTGCTGGGCTATATTGGCGGCAAGATGCTGGTGGATGGCATCAAGGGCGAAGAGGCCGAAGAAGCAGCAGAGCTGAGTGCGGGTGCACTGCTCATGCAGGGCGTGGCTACCAGCATTGATGCGCTTTCCGTCGGCTTCACCATTTCGGAATACGGCTGGCTGATGGCACTTGCGGCATCGCTCATCATTGCGGTGGTCACCTTCTTTATCTGCATGGCGGGCCTGCGCATCGGCAAAAAGTTTGGCACCAAGCTCTCCGGCAAGGCATCCATTCTGGGCGGCATCATCCTCATTGGCATAGGTCTGGAAATTTTTATTTCCGGGGCGTTCTGAAATTCAGACAGCATAAAACAAAAGGGCACGGCGCTGCAATGCGCTGTGCCCTTTCGTTTTATAAAATGTTCCACATAGAACAATTACTTTTCCGGCTCAAAATAATCGGCATATTCCTCGGTCAGCTTGGAGCCAAGCCGCCGGATGCCGCCGTAGAGGTGCCGTTCCACCAACGGTTCAAAGGCGGCAAGGTCGCACCGCTCGATGGCGTTCATCAGGTTGCGGTGGTCTGCGATCACCTCGGCAAGGCCGCCGGTGGTCATGGTGTCCAGCATCCGGAAGCGGCTGTAGTCGGCGTGGGCGTTCTGCAGGGTGCTCCACAGGTACATTTTATCCATGGCCGCAAACCATGTCTCGTGCAGGGCACGGTCGGCCTCGTACAGCTTGTTGTAATCCGGGCTCTCCATGGCCGCAAGGGCTTCGTAGGTTTCCACCCGCCTGCGGATCAACGCCCGCTGCTCCGGGGTGCACCGGGGCGAAAAATCCCGCAATACGCGGGCTTCCACGGCGGTGCGCTCGTAGATCAGTTCGTCCACGATGCGGCGGTTCAGCCGGGTAACGGTGGTGCCCTTGTAAGGCACGATCTTTACCAGCCCGTTTTCCTGCAGCTTTTGCAGCACCACCCGGATCAGGGTGCGCGGTGCGCCAAAGCGGGCACAGAGCGGATTTTCGCTCAGCGAAGAGCCGGGGCGGATGGTCAGGTCAATGATCTCCCGCTCCAGCACAGCATAGATCTCAGCATCAGTTTTGTATTGTTCCATACCTCTCACCTAATGGAAATGCATTATTCTTCAAACGGTTTCCAGAACGAACCCTCCGGCAGCGGCAGCGTAAATGCCATGGGCTTTCCGGTCTCCGGGTGCAAAAACTGCAGGCCGCAGCTCTGCAGGGCAATGCTGCCTTTTACGCGGCTTCCGTATTTGCCGTCTCCGGCCAGCGGATGCTTCCGGGATGCAAACTGCACCCGGATCTGATGGGTGCGGCCGGTGTGCAGCGTGATCTCAGAAAGGCTCATCTCTCCTGCCGTTTTCACGATGCGGTATTCCAGCACGGCTTCCCGTACGCCCTTGCGGGGGCGGCTGACCGGGAACACCCGGCCCCGGCGGCTGTCCTTGAACAGACAGTCCCGCAGGGTGCCTTCGGCGGGCAGTGCTTCGCCCGGCCCGCCTGCAATGACGGCCCGATACCGCTTGATGAACTGCGGCACTTCCGGCTTCCCTTCGGCCCGGCCATCCTGCACAGCGTAGGCGTTCTGGCTCTGGGTGATCTGACGGCTGAGTGCGGCCGCAGCCCCGGGCGTTCTGGCAAACACCATCAGGCCGGACACACCCGTGTCCAGCCGGTGCACCACGCCTACAAAGGCATCCGGCTGGCCCCACAGCTGCCGCAGGGCTGCGGGTACGCCCTCTTCGCTGGAAAGTCCGGCGGGCTTGTCCAGCACCACAAGGGCGGCATCTTCGTACAGGATGTTCACAGCCTGCCCTCGGCGATCAGGGCCTTGAGCTTCAGGATACCGGCAATGGTCTTGCCGTCCCGGATCTCGCCGCTCATGACCATCTCATAAGCTTTATCCAGCGGCACACGGTCAGGGGTCAGGAATTCATCGGCATCCAGATGCATCTGGGTCTTGTGCAGGCCGGTGGCGACCCATGTGTAGATCACTTCGGTGTCATAGCCCACGGTGGGGAAAAACTGGCCCAGAGAGATATAATTGTCCGCGGTCAGGCCGCACTCCTCGTCCAGCTCCCGCTTGGCGGCTTCAAAGGGATCCTCACCCTTTTCCAGCTTGCCGGCAGGCAGCTCCCACAGCTCCTGCTGCATGGCGTAGCGGAACTGGCGCACCATGCAGATGGTGCCGTCCTCAAAATAGGGCAGGATGCACGCACCGCCGTGGTGATGCACCACTTCGCGTTCGGCGGTCTTGCCGTTTTCCAGCAGGGCAGTGTCTTTTGTCAGGGTGATCACCCGGCCCTCAAAGAGCACCTCGCTGGTGAGTGTTTTTTCATAATGCACGGTCTTCTCCATTCTATTACCCTCTTTGCCCGGCACAGCGCCGGTTTTCTATGGCTTCAGTTTACGGCAAAGTGCGGTTTGTTGTCAATAAAGAGATGATAAATACAAGAGGATGGGACGATTTGAAATGCGCGCCGCGTTTGCTTTGCGCATAATCAGCGGAAAGAATATTTATAATTTCGCAATTCTGGAAAATCTGCGGATTTTCCAGAATTGCCTTTTCACGGGAGGGGTCGTAACGGAAAGCAGCATTTGCAGCGCCGCTTTCTGCGAAAGCGCGGCGCTGCGGGAAACGAATCCTCTCAGGCTCACTGCGCCGTGCCTGAGAGGGTCCATTCCCCTTTTTGCGAAAAAAATCACAGGATCTGGCAAAGCAGGCAGGCCAAAACCGGAAAATCCGCGCCATTGCTCACTTTAACGAACTAAAGACGTACAAAAGCGCTAAAAAAATTTCTTTATTTTTGGTGCGTTTGTTGAGCGGTTTGCGTTTACTTTATGGGCGGAATTTGCTATTATAGTATACAAGCAATAGTGCCTTTATGGGGTTCTCCGGTCCCATGTGGGGCATATTGCCCCGCGCAAAAGGTACCAAATTCTGAATAATGGAGGAAGAAAAATGCCTAGAGCAAAGCAAACTATGGATGGCAATACCGCTGCCGCCCATGTAGCGTATGCCTACACGGACGTGGCTGCCATCTACCCCATTACCCCGTCTTCTCCGATGGCTGACTCTGTGGACCAGTGGTCCGCAGCTGGCCAGAAGAACATCTTCGGCAATCAGGTCAAGGTCGTCGAGATGGAATCTGAGGCCGGCGCTGCTGGCGCTGTGCACGGCTCTCTGGGTGCAGGTGCTGTTACCACCACCTTCACCGCTTCTCAGGGCCTGCTGCTGATGATCCCCAACATGTACAAGATCGCTGCTGAGCAGCTGCCCTGCGTGTTCGATGTTTCTGCACGTACCGTTGCTACCCAGTCCCTGAACATCTTTGGTGATCACAGCGACGTTATGGCATGCCGTCAGACCGGCTTTGCAATGCTGGTCGAGAGCAGCGTGCAGGAAGTCATGGATCTGTCCCCTGTCGCACATCTGTGCGCCATCGAGGGCAAGGTTCCCTTCCTGAACTTCTTCGATGGCTTCCGTACTTCTCATGAGTACCAGAAGATCGAGAAGTGGGATTACGCCGATCTGAAGGAAATGTGCAACATGGAGGCTGTGGAGGAGTTCCGTAAGAAGGCTCTGAACCCCGAGAACCCCAAGATGCGCGGCTCCCACGAGAACGGCGACGTGTTCTTCCAGCATCGTGAGGCATGCAACAGCGTTTACAACGCTCTGCCTGCTGTTGTTGAGAAGTACATGGCCAAGATCAACGCAAAGCTGGGCACCAACTACGATCTGTTCAACTACTACGGCGCACCCGATGCTGACCGTGTGATCGTGGCTATGGGCTCCATCTGCGACGTTGCTGATGAGGTCATCGACTACCTGAACGCCAAGGGCGAGAAGGTCGGTATCGTCAAGGTCCGCCTGTACCGTCCCTGGGTCTCCGCTTCCCTGCTGAAGGTCCTGCCCAAGACCGCCAAGAAGGTGGCTGTGCTGGACCGCACCAAGGAGCCCGGCTCTCTGGGCGAGCCCCTGTACCTGGATGTTGCCGCTACCCTGCGTGAGGCTGGCCTGAACGATGTCGTTCTGACCGGCGGCCGTTACGGTCTGGGCAGCAAGGATACCCCGCCGTCCTCCATCTTTGCTCTGTTCAAGGAGCTGGAGAAGGATCAGCCCAAGGAGCGCTTCACTCTGGGTATCACCGATGATGTCACCTTCCTGTCTCTGCCGGAAGTCAAGCCCGCTCCCATCACCGCAGCTGCTGGCACCAAGGAGTGCAAGTTCTGGGGTCTGGGCGGCGACGGTACTGTCGGTGCTAACAAGAACTCCGTCAAGATCATCGGCGACCATACCGACAAGTATGTTCAGGCATACTTCCAGTATGACTCCAAGAAGACCGGCGGCGTGACCATCAGCCACCTGCGTTTCGGCGACAAGCCCATCCGCAGCCCCTACTACATCAACCAGGCTGACTTCGTGGCCTGCCACAACCCCGCTTACATCCACATGGGCATGAAGATGGTCCAGGATGTCAAGCCCGGCGGCGTGTTCATGATCAACTGCCAGTGGTCCGATGAGGAGCTGGGCCAGCACCTGAACGCCGAGGCAAAGAAGTATATCGCTGACAACAACATCCAGCTGTATACCATCAATGCTATCGATAAGGCTATCGAGATCGGCATGGGCAAGCGCACCAACACCATCCTGCAGTCTGCATTCTTCAAGCTGGCTGACGTCATGCCCATCGAGGATGCCGTCAACTTCATGAAGCAGGCAGCTCAGAAGAGCTACGGCAAGAAGGGCCAGGACGTCGTTGAGATGAACTGGAAGGCTATCGATGCAGGCGTTGACGCCATCCACAAGGTGGACGTGCCCGCATCCTGGTCCAACCCCGAGGCTGATCCCGCACCCAAGGCTCTCACCGGCCGTCCGGAACTGGTCAAGCAGATCCGCGAGGTCATGGAGCCCATTGCCCGTATGGACGGCGACAGCCTGCCTGTCTCTTCCTTCGTGGCAAATGCAAACGGCGAGTGGGAGCAGGGCGCTTCTGCATACGAGAAGCGCGGCACCGCTGTCAACGTCCCCGAGTGGGATGCTGCAAAGTGCGTTGGCTGTAACCAGTGTGCATTCGTCTGCTCTCATGCTACTATCCGTCCCTTCCAGCTGACCGCCGACGAGCTGGCAGCTGCTCCTGCACAGACCAAGAGCCGCGACAACAAGCCCGCAAACGAGTACAAGTTTGTCATGGCTGTGTCTCCTCTGGACTGCATGGGCTGCGGCGAGTGCGTCACCGTCTGCCCCACCAAGGCTATCACCATGGTGCCGCAGGACAGCCAGGCCGATCAGCAGGCAGTGTTCGACTACTGCGTGGCCAACATCTCCAAGAAGCCTTCCAAGTTTGCTGACGATACCGTTATTGGTTCTCAGTTCAACCAGCCGCTGCTGGAGTTCTCTGGCTCCTGCGCAGGCTGTGCCGAGACTTCTTACGCTCGCCTGATCACTCAGCTGTTCGGCGAGAAGATGTACATCTCCAACGCTACCGGCTGCTCCTCCATCTGGGGCGGCACCGCTTCCATCTCTCCGTACACCGTCAACAAGGACAGCGGCCATGGTCCTGCATGGTGCAACTCCCTGTTCGAGGATAACGCAGAGCATGGTCTGGGCCTGTACATCGGCCAGAAGACCATCCGCGAGAACCTGATCAAGGAGATCGCAGAGGTTGCTGGTTCCGACAAGGCTTCTGCTGAGCTGAAGGCTGCTTACGAGCAGTTCATCGCAACCAAGAACAACACCAAGGCCAACGACGAGCCCGCAAAGGCCCTGATCGCTGAGCTGGAGAAGGCTGCTGCTGCTGGCTGCGAGAAGTCTGCAGAGATCCTGAAGAGCAAGCAGTACATCGCCAAGAAGTCCGTCTGGATCTTCGGTGGTGACGGCTGGGCATACGACATCGGCTTCGGTGGTCTGGACCACGTTCTGGCTTCCGGCGAGGATGTCAACGTGATGGTCTTCGATACTGAGATGTACTCCAACACCGGTGGACAGGCATCCAAGGCTTCCAACATTGGTGAAGTCTGCCAGTTCGCTGCTGCTGGTAAGGAAATCAGCAAGAAGAGCCTGTCCGAGATCGCTATGACCTACGGTTACATCTATGTTGCTCAGATCGCACTGGGTGCTAACCCGGCTCAGGCTGTCAAGGCCATCGCTGAGGCTGAGGCTTACCCCGGCCCGTCTCTGATCATCGGCTACGCTCCCTGCGAGCTGCACGGTGTCAAGGGCGGCATGACCAACTGCCAGAACGAGATGAAGAAGGCAGTTGAGGCCGGTTACTGGAACCTGTTCACCTTCAACCCGGCAAACAAGGCTCAGGGCAAGAATCCGTTCACCCTGACCTCCAAGGCTGTGGATAACGAGAAGTATCAGGCACTGCTGGCTAACGAGACCCGTTACAGCCGCCTGACTCGTGCATTCCCCGACCGTGCTAAGGAGCTGTTCGCACGCAACCAGGAAGTTGCAAACGACCGCTACGAGCACCTGACCCGTCTGGTCGACCTGTACAAGTAAGCATTCTTCTGCGCTTTGGATGCAGATATTTGCGGCACCTTAGCCCCACAATGCAAGAGGGCGGCTGCCCCGTACCGGCGGTTACTGCGCAATGCAGCGGTACGAAGCGGAGAAACGCATCCATCCATGCAGGTGATGTGCTGAAGTACAGCATTCGCCATACGAGTTCTATCTGATTTCACTTCCCGGGCGGTGCTTTGTTCCGTGCGGAGCACCGCAGCGGGATATGAGATACCAAAGCGCCCGCGAGGGTCCTTGAAAGCACACCCCGCGTGTGTCAGGAGCATAAGGTCTGCTTGCAGATACCTTGCTCCGCCTGCTGCATAAGACCTGCTTTGCAGGGATCTTGCCGCAGTAAAAAACGAATATCGTTTTTAGCGCCCCGTTCACCGCAAGGTGACCGGGGCGTATTTTTGTGCACGGAAATCGAACGTCAACCGAAAAAGCCTATCACAAAACTTCCATAAATTGCCATTCCCTTTTTACAGTTTCTTCATAGCTTCTTAACGAATTCAATTGTGAAAGCTGTTATACTTTTGCCATGGGAAGCGGGGCCGCAACCGCTTACCCAAGTAACATGATTCCTCCTCACACCAAGGCAATATCCAAACAAAACACCCTTTTTCGTGTGCCGCAACACGGAAGAGGGTGTTTTGTTTTGCAAAATTCTGGTAAATCGGTGGTTTAGGGTTGACCCCGTTTTTTTGCGGCGCTATAATAAAAATGAATATGGAAACTTGGAGGTGAACGCAGGAAAATGGACCCGGATCATAGTCGAAGTAGAACCACCGGCGCGGTGGATCAGAAAACAAAAACAACTGCGTTTTCCCCAACCGTTCGCCTCCTTTGCTGAGTCCCGCGGAAAAGCACCGCTTCAACGGTGTCGCTTTCCGCAAAACAGAGCAGAGGAAGGCGCGGCTTTGTGTGCGCAGAATGCGGCGTTTGCGGCATTCCGGCAGGCAAGGCGGCGCGTTTTTTGTTTCCCGATCTGCTGCGTCCTCCGGATACAGGAGCTGCTCCTGTTCCGTAAAAACTGAGGAGGTACGCCCAATGGATATGGAAGAAAAGAAGCTGACGGCTGATGCTGCGGAACAGGCGCTGCCGGTGCAGGAGCTGCCTGCTGATATCCCCGCCGAGGTCCGCCAGAAGCTGGCTGAAGATCTGAATGAGGAAGCTACTGAAGACCTCAAGCAGGATATGCGCGAGGCCGAAAAAGAGGAAGCCAACGACGAAGAGGTCAAGGCCAACCCTGAGATGCTCACCAAGAGCCGCCTGCTCAAGCTGCTCATCAAGAAGCAGTACGTCAAGCTGCGCGAAGTCACCGAGGAAGAGCAGCCTGCCGACTTGGCCGAGCTGCTGGAAGAGCTGGACGAAAACAACCGCCTTGTGGTGTTCCGCTTGCTCAAAAAGGAAGTGGCCACCGAGGCCTTTGCCTATATGTCCGACGAGGCCCGCGACGATCTGGTGAACGCCTTCTCAGATGTGGAGCTGGTGGGTGCCATTGAAGAAATGAGTCTGGACGATGCCGCCGACCTGCTGGAGGATATGCCGGCAGGCGTGGTGAAGCGGGTGCTGGAGAAATCCTCCAAGCAGACCCGTGAGAGCCTGAACAAGCTGCTGAACTACCCCGAAAGCTCTGCCGGCAGCCTGATGACCCCCGAATATGTCCGTCTGCGCGAGGATATGACCGTGGCGCAGGCCTTTGAAGCCATCCGCAAGCAGGGTGAAAACGCAGAGACCGTGTACACCTGCTACGTGGTGGAGCGCAACCGCCTGAAGGGTGTTGTTTCTGCCCGAAGCCTGCTGCTGGCAGAGCCGCATACTCCCATCACCGAGATCATGGATGATAACGTGGTCACTGTGAAAGTGACCGACGATCAGGAGTACGTGGCCCGTGAGATGCAACGCTACGACTTTACCGCCATGCCTGTTCTGGACAACGAGGGCATGTTCGTAGGTATCATCACCATCGACGATGCAATCGACGTTCTGACCGACGAGAGCACCGAGGATATGCAGAAGATGGCTGCTATTCTGCCGGACGACGATGCCACCACCTACTTCGGCACCAGCGTCTGGACCCACGCAAAGCAGCGCATTCCATGGCTGCTGATCCTGATGCTGTCCGCCACCTTTACCGGCATGGTCACCACCCACTATGAAGAGGCCTTTGTCAGCCTGCCGCTGCTGGTCTCCTTCATGCCCATGCTGATGGATACCGCCGGCAACTGCGGCAACCAGATCAGCACCCTGATGGTGCGTGGTCTGGCTCTGGGCGAGGTGGAACCCAGCGACTTCCTGCGGGTGCTGGGCAAGGAGCTGCGGGTGTCTGCCATCGTGGGCGCGGTGCTGGGCATCGTGAACGGCTTGCGCATCTACCTGATGTACACCTTCCTGTTCCCCGGCCAGTACGCCAACGTGATGGGCTATGCCATCGTGGTCAGCGTTTCGCTGTTCTTCAGCGTCATTCTGGCAAAGCTGGTGGGCGGTATGCTGCCGCTGGCAGCCAAGAAGCTGGGTGCCGACCCGGCCATCATGGCAACGCCGTTCATCACCACGATCGTGGATGCCTGCAGCCTGATCCTGTATTTCCAGATCGCACAGCTGGTGTTCCACAATATGATGTAAATAATAGAGCAATGCCGGACGGTCTTGAAGTGACTGCCCGGCATTGCTTTTTTCGGTGTGGAAAACTGCATGTTTCCCCGCCTTTTCCACACAGAAAAACGGCAGCGGCCCGGTGTTGAAAACTTGTGACCGGTTCATTCCAGATTGGAGAAAAATAAATCACCGCTCAGGAACGGTTTGTAGAATACAAAGAAAATCCTTCGACTTTCTTTTTTATAAAAGGCAGAATGCCCGCATTTTTGCCCAAAACTTACCAGAAAGCTGCGGCCTGAATTACGGTGTGTATAGGGCTGATGCCCTTTTGTTGTGGAAAACCCGGTGGAAAAAGTGGAAAACCTCATGGAAAACTCGCCCTTTTCTTCACAAAAACGGTGGAAAACCCGGTGGAAAAAGTGAAAAGTTCATTCCAGACCGGAAACTCCATACACTTTCCGGTTGTGCTTTTGTGCCGCAAGATCCGCTTGACAGCTGTATTTTTGGGCGGAAGATGCGGCGGTTTTCCACACTGTGGCATTGCCTTGAATGCCCCGGCCAATCATGGTACAATAACAGCAGAAAAATGCGGCAAAACTCACCGATATCGGAATACAATGCGTTGGAGGCACCCTATATGAACAATTGGCTCAACCAGCTGGAGCGCAAATACGGCCGCTTCGGCATCCCGAATCTGACCAACATTCTGGTGGGCGGGCAGATCCTTGTGCTGGCCATCGAGATGTTTGTCAACCAGACCGTCAGTGTCTGGCTGGCACTCAGCCGCTATTTTCTGCTGCGCGGCCAGATCTGGCGCATCATCACCTTTGCGTTCATCCCCTCTTACGGCGGCAGCATCCTCAGCGCGGTGCTGGGCATCTATTTCACATGGTTCATCGGCACAGCGCTGGAACAGGAGTGGGGCGATTTCCGCTATACGGTGTATCTGCTCTCCGGGATGCTGGGCACTGTGCTGGCCTGCCTGCTCACCGGCGTGACCGGCAGCACCTACTGCCTGTCGCTTTCGCTGCTGCTGGCCTTTGCCATGCTGTACCCGGAGGTGCAGGTGCTGCTGTTCTTTGTCATCCCCATCCGGGTAAAATACTTTGGCTTTTTTGCGGCAGCACTGTGGGTGCTCAGCTTTCTGGGCGCGCCGCTGCCGCAAAAGCTGAGCCTGCTGCTCAGCATGGCGAACGTCTGGCTGTTCTTTGGCCCGATGGCCTATCGTTCCGTCCGCGCTTGGGTACGCCGTGAGCAGTGGAAGCGGAGAAACAGAAGGTAAGGAGAAACACCATGATGCTGGACCGCATGGAGGGCAATGCAGAACTGAAAAGCAGCGTGCAGCTGATGCTGGCAGCCCGCCGCCTGACCCACAGCGTGCTGCTGGTGGGAGAAGAGGGCCTTGGAGCCGGTTTTGCGGCCCGCTGCATTGCGGCAGATTATCTTTACCCTGCAGGCGGAGCGCCCGCTGAGGCCCTTCTGCGGGGCGAATGCTGCCGTGCTGTGGGTAAGCCCGGCGACCGCGACAGCGGCCATGTGGAGACCGGCATCGTGCGTGAAGCGATCAGCGTTGCCGGTATGGGCGCAGGCGGCAAATATCTGGTCAGTCAGGTCAAGGCTATGCGCAGCGAGATCTTCAACACCAGCCTTTCGGCCGAGGGACGTGCCGTGCTGCTCTACCATGTGGAAAAGATGAACGAGGAATCCGCCAATGCCCTGCTGAAGGTGATGGAAGAGCCGCCGGAGGGGGTGCTGTTCCTGCTTACGGCGGATTCGCTGGCAAGCGTGCTGCCCACCATCCGAAGCCGCTGCGTCAGCTTTGCAGTGGCTCCTGTCTCGCCGGAGCAGTGCGCCCGCTACTGCGCCGCACAGGGGGTGGACAAAAAGACGGCCGCGCTGTACAGCGAACTGTTCGACGGGCACATCGGCACGGTGCTTGCCGCCGCACAGGACGAAGCCCGCACCGCGCAGGTGGAAAAGGCCCTGCAGCTGGCAAAGGCCGCTGCCGACCGTGACAGCTATGCCGCAGCCTGCCTGCTGGCCGCCTACGAAAAGGACAAGGCCGGCGCTGCCGCCCTGCTGACGGACTTCCGCGCGGTGGCGGCAGCGGGCCTGCGGCAAAGCCCCCACGCACCGGTGCAGGGCATTGCCGCCCAGCGTGCCCTGCGTCTGGCCGAAGCCGCCATCCAGCGCCTTGGCGCGCAGGTGAACCCCAAGATCGTGCTCAGCGTGTTTGCGGCAAAGTTCCGCGCGCTGTAATGCAAAAAGAAAAACCGGAAGAGCGTTGTGCCCTTCCGGTTTTTAGCATCATGATTTTTATTCAATAGAGGGGTCTTCGTAGATGGGCTGATATTTAAAGGTGACCGTTTTTCCGCCCAGTTTCAGCTCAACCGTAAAAATGCCTCTGACATTGAGGGAAGTTGTATTCACCGGGCCAAGGTCAATATAGATAGGAAACGTTTTACGGTCACCTCTGGCAACGGTTACGGAAGAAACATACTGGAAACCGGTTCCGGCCCTGTTCAGGCCAAAATTGTCCAGACTGCACACTTTCAGACCAGATTCGGTAGCACCGTTATGTTTGCAGGTAAAATTACTGGTATGAATCGTAACGGAAGTAGTTGTGTTATAGGTGTTATCAATAGAAAGGCCGGTGTAAAGATAATTATGCCGCCATCCGTCCGATTCGTAAGTAGTACGGGAGACCCAAGTGCCAGTCAGCGGCCCCATATCCACATAGGTGCTGCCGAATGTAGCATAAGTACCGGTGTCGATGGTGGGCAGGGTCGGGTTGCCGGGGGTTGCACCATAACCTTCGCCGCAGCCAACCAGCATACTGCCGGCGGCAGCGACCAGTGCGGCGGCACCAGTGGCCTTTAAAAAAGTACGGCGGGTGATCAGTTCAGACATAAAAATCTCTCCTTTGATTGCAGGAAATCATAAAATACAAAAGCTGATGCAAACAGAAACTCCCTCCGGCGCTTGCGGTACACCGGAGGGAGTTTCTGTTTGGGGTATTGCTTTGGTGTGAGGAGGAATCATGTGCGGAAAGACGGTTGCGGCCCCGCCTCCCCGCAGGATATAGTATACCCGATTTTAAGTGAAAAGTCATTACTTTTTTGTGAAAAAACATCCTGCAATGAACTTTTTACAAAATTCTCCCAATGATAAAAACCAAACAGCGCGGTGTACAAAAGATTCTGGTATTCCAGAATGCGGCAGACTGTCACTTTCACTATAGTAGATAAGGTGCAAAGTGTCAATCTGAATCGCAGTTTTTCCCTTATGCCTTTTCTACTTCGCCCACCACCAGCTCACCGGTCTCGGAGGAGTAGCTGCCGGTCACCTTCTGGTGGCCGCTGGTAAAGGTGAGGCTGACAGTATGAACCTGCTTGAACCAGCTGTTGTAGGCACTCTCGCTGATGCGGTAGATCAGCACAAAGGTCTTTTCTTCGTTCGGCTGCAATTCGTAGTCCTTCTGGGTCCACCAGCTGTCGCCGCTGGCGTTGTCCGCAAAGCCAAAGTAGATGGGCGATGCAGCAGAATGGTCGATCTCAGCCGGGAAGTTGTCGGCGGTCAGGGTGACGGCACGGCTGCTGACGTTTTTCAGGGTGACAACCACCTTGACCACATGGATGGTGCCGTATTCCTGCGTGCCAAGGATCGTGCGGTTTGCGCTTCCGCTTACGTATCCGATGCCGTTCACAGTGCCGGGGATGTCAATGCTGCCTGTGCCGCCGCAGGCGGTCAGGGTGCCGGTGAGCCCTGCCGCAAGCAGTGCTACGCCGGAAAGCTTAAGGAATGCGCGTCTTGAAAGATTTTTCATGTTTTTTACCTCCTGCCCCCAAAACAAGGGCTTTTTGTACAGTATACCATGGCTAAAAACGGGGGTCAATCCATTTTGCACTGTGCTGCGTGCACTCTGCCGTGCTCCACATAGTGGGCGGCGTTGTGCAGGTTGGCCTCGATCTGTGCGGGGCTCACCTGCTTGATGACCTTTGCGGGCACGCCCACGGCCACCGAGCCGTCCGGGATGACCATGCCCTCCGGCACCAGCGCACCCGCGCCGATGATGCAGTTTTTGCCCACGACACAGTGGTTGAGCAGGGTGGCGTGCATTCCGATCAGGCTGCCGTCCCCTACCGTGCACCCGTGCACCAGCGCACTGTGGCCCACGGTGACGCTTTTGCCCAGCATTACAGCACCGCCCACATCACAGTGCAGCACGGCGTTATCCTGCACGTTGGAGTTTTCGCCAATGGTCAAAGTGCCGTCGTCGCCGCGCAGCACGGCCCCGTACCACACCGTGGAACCGGCTTTCAGGATCACATCTCCCTGCACGGTGGCGTTGGGCGCTACAAAAGCAGCCCCCTCGTCGCGGGGAACTTTTCCACAAAAGGACAGAAACATTGTTAAAAACCGCCTTTCTCTCTTTCTCTTTTGGCTGGTTTATGGTATTCTTTAAAGTAGTATAGCAAGCCAGAGCCTTTCCGGCAAGTAGGAGCTGTTTCAAAACAAAAATTTTTGCCGTGCGTCGGCAAGCAGATACAAGGGGGCACGCTCATGTTCAAAAACACCATCTTCCGCCGCATGACGGCGCTGGTGCTCACGCTGGCACTGGCCGCTGCTGCTGCACTGCCGGGCCTTGCGGTATATCCCATGCCCATCCAGACCGCCAGCGAGACCGAGGCGGTGTACCTGTTCAACGCCGACACCGGCAAGACCATCCTGAACCAGAATGCTGACCAGCAGCAGTATGTTGCCAGCCTGACCAAGCTCATGACGGCCCTGCTGCTGCTGGAAAGCGGCAAGGATCTGAACGGTGAAGTGACCGTGCCCACCGCCCTGACCCAGGAGTTCCGGGATATCCAGAACGCCAACGGCACCACTATGGGCCTGCGCATCGGCGAGACGGTGCGCCGCATCGACCTGCTGAACGCCATGCTCATCGTCAGCGCCAACGACGCCGCCAGCGTCATTGCCTACGATGTGGGCGGCAGCGTGCTGGATTTCGTCAAGCAGATGAACGCCCGTGCCCAGGAGCTGGGCTGCACCGGCACGAACTTTACCTGTGCCCATGGCCTGTTTGACTACGGCAACGTGTCCACCGCGCAGGATCTGGCAAAGATCGCCGCCGCCTGTGCGGCAAACCAGACCTTTGCACAGGTGGCGGGCACCGCCAGCTATGTCCTGCCGGCCACTAACCTCCGCAAGGCCGAGCACACCATCAGCAGCTCCAACAGCCTGATGAACAGCGAGAGCGCCAACTACCGGGAGTATGTCCGGTGGGTCAAGGGCGGCTTTACCACGCTGGCAGGCCGCTGCATCGTGGCCTTTGCGGAAAAGGACGGCCACACCTACGGGCTGGTGATCCTTGGCTGCGATACGCTGGACCACCTCTTTGCCGAGTGCGATGATCTGTTCGACTGGGCCTTTGAGAGCTTTGCGGACCACCCGCTGGTGGATACCCAGACCGAGCTCACCACCGTGGCGCTGACCAAGTGCCGCACCGAACCGGCGGTGGCGCTGTATGCCGCTGCGCCGGTCAGCGGCTACGGCCACGCAGACGATATCGTTACCTACTCCTTCGACCTGCCGGAAAGTGTTTCCGCTACCGTCAAAAGCGGCAGTGTGATCGGCTCGGCCACTGTTTATCTGGACGGCTACGAGGTGGGCACGGTAGACCTTGTGACCCACAAGGAGTATGTCTCCGATTTCCGCACCGACATGAAGGCGACAGTGCTTCTGCTGTGCGCACTGGTGCTCATCCTGTTTGCAATGATGGTGCTCACGCTTGCGGCCAGCGGCGGTTCGCTGAACCTTAAAAGGAGAAAGCGCCGCAGATAAAATGCATGGGCTTGACAATTTTGGAAAATAAGCTATACTGAAAATACAAAGGCGCTGGCCCACAAACGGCTAGTTCCTTACCATACTAGTCAAAAAGAAAAATGACCGGTCGTGTTGGGGAACAAGAGGCGGTCATTTTTTTGGTCATTACTAAAGAACAGCAAAAAGCGGCACTCGGAGCCTTGCACAAAGGCCCGATGTGCCGCTTTTGCTTACTTGTTCAGAAACTGGATGAAGTGGTAAGATTCCACGATCTGGAAATACTTGATGATGCGCGGGTACAGCGGTTCAGCTTTTTCACCAAACTGCTGCTTCATGCAGTCAGCAAGCTGTGCAACGGTCTTCTGGCCGTCGATCAGCGGCCAGAGATAGCTGCCGGTCTCGTCCAGATGCACCTGTGTGGTGCGCGGTTTATGAAACACTTTTTGCGCGATCGTATTGAACACACCGGTGTTCTCCACCTCAAGGGTGATAAGGCCGGTGGCTTCGTCTGTGTGCCAGCGCAGGGTTTCCGCCCGCTGCGGAATAAGGTCCAGATAGTTGATGGACTGCTTTTTCTTACGCATCAGTTCTTCTTTTTCTTCATGGAGAAGGCCAGCAGGCATGCGATCATGACGATCATCAGAACCACGCCGCCAATGTTGCCCAGATCAATGCTCAGGGCAGTGCTGATGCCGAACACGGCAAACATAGCCAGCAGGATGCCCACAAGGCCCTCGCCTGCGATCATACCGGCGCAGAACAGGGTGCCGTTGGTGGTCTGCTCTTCCTTGGTGGCAGCGTCAACGTTCTTGCGGCTGTCCATGAACCAGCGCACAGCACCACCGATCATGATGGAGGTGTTCAGGTAGATGGGCAGATACAGGCCAATGGCGAACGGCATCACAGGGATGCGCAGGATCTCCAGGGCAATGGCAAGGAACACACCGGTGAACACCAGGTTCCAGGGCAGGTTGCCGCCCATGATGCCCTCAACAATCAGCTTCATCAGGGTAGCCTGCGGTGCGGGGACCTCAGCACCGCCGTAGCCCCATGCGCTGTCCAGCAGGTACAGCACACCGCCGATGGCCAGACCGGCAGCAACAACGCCGATCAGCTCGCCGATCTGCTGCTTGACCGGGGTCGCGCCCAGCAGGTAGCCGGTCTTCAGGTCCTGAGAGGTATCTGCAGCAATGGCAGCGCAGATGCAGATGACAGATGCGATTGCCATGGAGCCGATCATGCCCTCGATGCCAACGTTGCCGGTAGCCTTCAGGATCATGGTAGCGATCAGCAGGGTGGCAATGGTCATGCCGGAGACCGGGTTGTTGGAGCTGCCGATCATGCCGACCATACGTGCAGAGACGGTGGAGAAGAAGAAGCCGAAGATAACGATCAGCAGAGCACCCAGCGGGCTGACGGGGATTGCCGGAGCCAGCCAGATGATGAGGATGATGAGCAGGATGCCGCCCAGAATAAAGGGCATGGGCATGTCCTTCTCGGTACGGGAGGTGCCGGAAGCACTGCCGCCCTTCATGCTCTTCATGGCATCACGGAAGGTGGATGCGATCAGAGGCAGGCTCTTGATCAGCGAGATGATACCGCCGGTAGCAATGGCACCTGCGCCGATATACTTGACGTAGTTGGACCAGATAGCGTCTGCACCGCCTGCTGCATACAGATCAGCAATGGTGGTGCCGGCTGCTGCCGGGTACAGGGAGATGTTTGCGCCGAACAGGCAGATCAGCGGGATAATGACCATCCAGCCCACCAGAGAACCGGTGAACATGTAGGAAGCGGTCTTGGGGCCGACGATGTAGCCCACGCCCAGCAGAGCGGGGTACACTTCCATGCCCAGAGCACCCTTGAAGGAGCTGAAGGCTACGGCAATGTCGGCGGGGATCATCTTCAGGCCATCCACGAGGAACTTGAAGATGGCTGCCAGACCCATGCCGGAGAACACGGTGGAGGCGTTTGCACCGCCCTCTTCACCGGCCAGCAGAACGTCTGCACAGGCGGTGCCTTCCGGGTACAGCAGGGTGGCGTGTTCCTTGACGATCAGGGCGTTGCGCAGGGGCACCATGAACAGAACGCCCAGAATGCCGCCGCACAGGGCGATCAGGGTGATCTCCAGGATGCTGGGCTTGTCGCACAGGCCCTCTTTTGCCCACAGGAACAGTGCGGGCATGGTGAAGATGGCACCGGCGGCCAGGCTCTCGCCTGCGGAACCGATGGTCTGCACCATGTTGCTCTCCAGAATGGAGTTCTTTTTGAGCAGGACGCGGATCACGCCCATGGAAATGACCGCTGCCGGGATAGAGGCAGAAACAGTCATGCCGACGCGCAGGCCCAGATAGGCATTTGCAGCGCCAAAGACCACAGACAGGATGATGCCCATGATCACAGAGGTCGCCGTCATTTCTGCGGTGATCTTTTCCGCAGGAATATACGGCTTGAAGGATTCTTGATCTTTCATGCTTGCACTCCTTGCGACAGCACAAGCGCCTTGCTTTTGGGGGCAGGGCGCTTGTGCTGTCCGTTTTCCGATTTCCTAAACACGCGCATCCCATCCAAAAGGACGCGCTGGCACGTACTCTATTATACTAAAGTATGACTGAATTGGCAACTGGAAATGTACACAAGAAATTTACAAAAAATTCGTTTATTCAAGCATTTTGCGGGAAATTCGGGCAAAAGCGTGCGAAAAAATTCCATGCAGACTTAAAACTGTCTGCGTGGAGCGTACAGCTCTATAAAACTCAGACGGCCCCGTAGATGCCGTGCACCGATACTTCGCCGGTAAAAACGTGCACTTCGCCGCTGTCGGTGCGCACCACCAGACGGCCCTCTTCGTCCACATCGACGGCTTCGCCTGCACCCTGCCCGCCGTCCGGCAGGTCAAAAGTGACCCGGCGGCCCAGATTGACGCAGGCGGCCTTGTATTCCTCCCGGAAGGGTGCAAAGCCATCCCGGGCAAACACATACATGTTGCGGTCAAAACCAAAGTCGGTCAGGCCCTCGGCCAGCCATGCGGGGTCGGTGGAAAGATCCACCTTTGCCCCCTGCAGCGCCAGCGAGGTGCCGTTGGGCAGACCGGCGGCATCAAAGTAGCTCTGCGGCTGGGCCAGATTGATGCCGATGCCGCACAAAATGCCCCTGCCCTGCTGCTGGTAGCCGTAGCTCACGCTCTCGCACAGGATGCCCACGACCTTTTTGCCATTGAGAAGAAGGTCGTTGGGCCACTTGATCTGGCAGTCCACGCCGTAGCGCAGCTTGAGCTGGGTGCGCACGGCAAGGCTTGCCAGCAGCGGCAGGGTGGCAGGCTGGGCCAGCGGTTCCCGGATGGCTGCTGTATAATACAGGGCCTTGCCCTCGGCGTTCACCCAGCTGCGGCCCAGACGGCCCCGGCCTGCGGTCTGGTTCTCGGTATACACCGCGCCCACCGGGCCGAATTCTTCAAAATGTTCCTTCGCGTAAGCGTTGGTGCTGCCGCATTCCGGCAGATAGCGCACCTCATTGATGCTCATTGTCTGGGTACCTCTTTGTGTTCGTATGTGGTCACTTTGCCTTCGTCCAGCGTCAGGATGCCGTAGGTGTCCGGCCCGGTGTAACACCGGCCGCAGGAGCCGGGGTTGAACAGGAACACCCCGCTGCGGGCCTCTGCATGGGGGATGTGGGTGTGGCCGAACAGGGCCACCTCGGCTCCCCGGGCAGATGCGGCATCTGCCAGCGTATCCAGATCGTATTTCACACCGTACATATGACCGTGAGTGTAAAAGATCACCACGCCGTCAAAGGCGGCAAGGCCGTCGGTGGGTTCCAGTGCGCCGTAATCGCAGTTGCCCGCCACCGAGTAGGCCCGCAGCTTGGGGTACTGCGTCAGAGCCAGTTCCAGATCCCGCAGGCCGTCGCCCAGAAAAATCAGGGCATCGATGCTTTTGCTCTCTTTCATCAGCACGCGCTCAATGGCGGCACGTCCGCCGTGGCTGTCGCTCAAAACCAGAAGTTTTGTCACAAAAGGGGTCCTCCTCTATTACCATTTACCTGAGATGCTGTCATTCACCAGCCTGCTGGCCCTGTTGCAATACCAGCAGCTGCTTGTACACTTCGCTTTTAGAATAAGGTGTACCCTGTGCCGCCGCCTTGGCTGCGGCGGTGGGGCCAAAGCCCTGCCCGGTCAGCTCCAGCGCCCGATGCGCTGCCTGCTCCAGCGTCAGCTCCTGCTCCGGGTCGGCGGTCTCCGGCGCACCGGCCATCACCAGCACATACTCGCCGCGCGGCTCGTTGGTCTTGTAGTGCTCCACCGCCTCGCCGAGGGTAGTCTTCCAGATATCCTCGTGCAGCTTTGTCAGCTCCCGGCACAGGGTGATGCTGCGGTCTGCGCCAAAGGCATTGGCCAGATCGTCCAGCGTGGTGCGCAGCTTGTGGGGCGCTTCGTAAAAGATGGTGGTGCGCTTTTCCTGCAAAAGCTCAGCCAGCCGCTCTTTTTTCTGCTTGCGGTTCACGGGCAGAAAGCCCTCAAACACCCAGCGGGAGGTGTCCTGCCCGGACACGGCCAGCGCGGTGACGCAGGCAGAGGCCGCCGGCACCGGCACCACTTTGATGCCCCGGGCCAGTGCGTCCCGCACGATCACCTCGCCCGGGTCGGAGACGCAGGGCATGCCGGCATCACTGCACAGGGCACAGCTCTCGCCTGCCTCAATGCGGCGCAGGATGCCCTCACCCTTCTGCAGGGCGTGCTCATAGTAGCTGACCATGGGCTTTTTCAGGCCCAGAAAGTTCAGCAGCTTCATGGTCACACGGGTGTCCTCGGCGGCAATAAAGTCTGCCGCGCCAAAGGTGGCCGCTACGCGCGGCGGCATATCGTCCAGATTGCCGATGGGCGTTGCCACGATATAAAGAGTTCCTGCCATAGTTTACCTCCCATATAACGCCGCACCGGCGCTGATCAACACATCCGGCTCCACCCGCAGGCCGGTCTTGCGGTTCTTCTGCGCTTCCACAAGGAAGAGCCATGGTGCGCCGTCCGCCTTGTTCTTTACAAAGGCAAGACGTTTCGGCTCCAGCCGGGAAGCCCGCAGCGCCGCCAGCACCTCCGCCAGTCGTTCCGGCCGGTGGCACAGCGCAAAGCGCCCGCCGTCCTTCAAAAGGCGGAACGCACACTGGCACACATCGTCCAGTGTGCAGGTGTTCTCGTGCCGGGCAAGGGCGTGGGCTGCGTTTTGGCTTTGGGGCCCATCCGTGAAATAGGGCGGATTGCACGCACACACGTCAAAACTGCCCTCGCCCTGCCGGAAAGCGCGCAGGTCGGCACAGACAGGCTCAATGTGCCCGATGTCCTGCTCCTGCACCGCAGCGGAAAGCAGGGCGCTGCCCTCGGGCTGCAGCTCCAGCCCTATGCAGGGGCCGCGGTGGCCCCGGTCGTGCCATTCCAGCGCCACGATGCCGCAGCCGGAGCACAGGTCTGCGGCCTTCTGGGCACGCTTTGGCTCACAGAAACGGGCCAGCAGCAGCGCGTCGGAGCCGAAACGATGCTCCGGCGAGCAATAAACCATAGTTCTATTATACAAGACTTCGGTAGAATGTTCCATAGATAAGTGTGCCGTACCCTCTCAAAAAAATGCGTGGAATTGCTCGGGGAATTTGTGCGAATTACTGCAAAACAAAAAAGCAGCAGACCTGCTTTGGACAGGCCTGCTGCTTTTGATGCGTTTTTTGTGCAGCTGCTAAAATTATTCAGCAGTGATAGCACCGGTGGGGCAAACACCCTCGCAAGCGCCGCAGTCGATGCAAGCGTCTGCGTTCACAGAAGCAACACCATCAACGGTGATAGCGCCAACCGGGCAAGCGCCCTCGCAAGCGCCGCAGCCAACACATGCGTCAGAAACCTTGTGTGCCATAATAAACTCTCCTTTTTATCTCCGTGCCCGAAGTATTGTATGAAGAGTCATGTATGGCACGGCTGTGCATGTCTCTCTGGAAATCATATCCTTGCCTGCATTTTAACAAAGCAGGTGAGAAAAGGCAAGACTAACCGTGACCCGAAAAACACAAAAGTCTGTTTTTTGTTGGGTTGCACAAAAGCACAGGCTAACTTATGGCCAAATTTGCAGGAGTTTTTTGGCAAAAATCACGAAGAACAGTTAGTTTTAGCAGACTAACCCCTCAGAGCCGCCGGCGCGGCCCTCACTCCTTTTCGGCAGCGCGCTTCCGGGCGCAGCCACCGCCCGCGCAGCGCTTTTCGCCATCGTCGGAGGAAGCCACCACCGGGGCCGGGTTGCGCACGCCGGAGTAATCGTCGTCCGGGTCCGGGCGGCGGGGCGCACGCTTGCCGCCGCTGATATATTCGCACACGCCCACCTTATAGTAACGGGGCGAAAGGCTCTCGGTGCCGCAGCGCACCCGCAGGTAGCCGGAGACCGGGTTCACCTCCAGCACGGTGCCAAGACCGTCCGGCGTGCGCACGGTGCTGCCCACCATGGGCATGATGCTGTTCAGGTACTCGTAGGCGCTCTCCTCATAGGCAAGGCAGCACATCAGGCGGCCGCAGGCACCGCTGATCTTGGTGGGGTTCAGCGAAAGGCCCTGCTCCTTGGCCATCTTGATGGAGACGGGCTGGAAGTCCTTTAAAAAGCGGCTGCAGCAGAAGGGCTGGCCGCAGATGCCAAGGCCGCCGATCATCTTGCTCTCGTCGCGCACGCCGATCTGGCGCAGCTCGATGCGGGTGTGGAAGATACCGGCCAGATCCTTGACCAGCTCGCGGAAGTCCACGCGGCCATCGGCGGTAAAGTAGAACATGATCTTGGAGCGGTCCAGGGTATACTCGGCCTCCACAAGCTTCATTTCCAGGCCGTGGCGGGCAATGCACTCCTGACAGGTGCGGTAGGCGCGCTTTTCGTCCTCACGATTCTGGCGCATCCGGCGGATATCCACGCTGTCGGCCATGCGGGTAATGGGCTTGAGGGCCTTGGGCACTGCCGCATCGGCGATCTCCCTCACGCCCTGCACCACCTCGCCGCACTCAATGCCGCGGGCGGTCTCCACGATCACGTATTCGCCGGTTTTGATGTCGGCCCCGGCGGGATCAAAATAATAGCTTTTGCCGTTCTCTTTGAAACGGACGGAAATGACTTTTTTCATAGTGTTCCTCGTTTTTATCGGTCGAATCTATAGGATAAGGCCCGAAAAAGAGCCTGCTGATCCATTCTGTACTCTAGTATAACATATTCAAATGCACATTTCCACGCAAAAAACAAAAAGCGGCTCTGGCGCTTCAGCAGAAAAATTTTAAAAAGGTGCAACAATCTGCCCTGCTGCCGCGTATCCATAAAGGAAGACTGACCGAATTTGGTCGCACCCGCAGCCGAAAAATGGAAAAATGGAACGGCAAATGTTAAAATCTTGCGAAAGTATCTAAAGAATCGCAAAAGAATCCCACCCCGCTCTTGCAAGGCGGGGGCTTGCGTGTATAATAAAAATGTTGAAGTGTAGCCTTTCCCGCAGGGAAAGCAGCTGTCCTGCTTTGCGGCAAGGCAGAGAAACGGTAGGAGAAAATGGAAAAATTCAGTGTCAAAAAGCCGTTTACGGTGCTGGTTGCAGTGGTCATGATCCTGATTCTGGGCTTTGTGGCGGTCACAAAGATGGATACGAACTTGCTGCCCAACGTGAACACACCGTATCTGATGGTGGTCACCGTGTATCCCGGCGCAAGCCCGGAGCGCGTGGAGAGCGAGGTCTCGGATGTGCTGCAGAACTCGCTCACAGTGCCGGGCGTGTCCAAGATCACCGCAACATCGGCAGAAAACTACAGCCTGCTGCTGATGGAGTTTGCCGAGGATACGGATATGAACAGCGCGCTGGTCAAGGTGTCCAACAAGCTGGATCAGGCCAAAAGCGACCTGCCCAGCACCTGTCTGACCCCCTCCATCATTGAGTACAGCCTGAACATGAATGCTTTCATGACGGTGGCTGTCAGCCGCGAAGGTGCCGACCAGTACGAGCTTTCTGAGTTTATCCAGAACACCCTTGTGCCGGAAGTGCAGCGCAAGGGCGGTGTGTCCAGCGTTTCGTCCAGCGGTCTGGTGGAAAAGCTGGTGCAGGTGCAGCTCAATCAGGATAAGATCGACGGGATCAACGCAAAGCTGCTGGAACTGATCGATACCCAGCTGGCTGCAGCCCGCTCCCAGCTGGAAAGCGCCGAGGCGCAGATCACCGCCGGACGCAAGGAATACGAAAAGCAGCTGAAAAACTTTGGCAATACGGTGTCCAACTCGGTCATGAGCCAGATGAGCACCGAGGTGGGTGCCGCAGTGGAAACGGTGCGCGCGCAGGCGCAGGCTCTTCTGGAGAGCGTGAACAGCCTGATCGCTGTGGTCAAGGAGCCTGAGATCCAGCAGGCCCTGATCGAGGTGCGCGACGGTCTGCAGAAGGTCATGGACAAGTTCAACGAGACCGGTATGCGAGATATCGACTCTCTGATCGATATTGTGGCTGAGCTGCGCACCATTACCGATAAGCTCACTACCGCCCTGCAGAAGCTGCAGGAGCGCGTGAACACCGAGACCGGCTCCGAAGGCAGCACCGCAGAGGATCTTGCCAATGAGATGCAGCTGCAGGAAAGCCTGAATGTGGTCTATAACACGCTGGAAAGCACCATCAAGGCCATGGACAATGTGCCCCAGCTGATGACCGAATTCTCCGGCGCACTGGGCAGCTTCTCCCAGCAGCAGCTCAACGCCTATATGCAGTTCACCGAAGCGCGTGAAATGCTGAACGAGTACGAAAAGCAGCTGGAGGCTGCCAAGGCAGAGTACGAGACGGCCAAGACCAACGCTCTGGCACAGGCCGATGTGACAAAGCAGCTGGACATTGAAACGCTGGCGCAGCTCATCTATGCCCAGAACTTCTCCATGCCGGCCGGTTACGTGCAGGATAAGGACGGCGAGTCCTGGCTGCTGAAAGTCGGCGAAGAGTACGACAGTGTGAAGGATATCAGCGGTGCCTTGCTGCTGCATGTGGAGGGCTACGGCGACGTGCGCCTTTCTGATGTGGCGGATGTGGAGGTCATTGATAACTCCGCCGACAGCTACACCCGCCTGAACGGCGAAAAGGCATCCATCCTCAAAATCTATAAGAATGCGACTTCCAGCGCAGGCGAGGTCTCCGACAACTGCCTGACCGCATTTAAAGAGCTGGAAAAACAATACGACGGCCTGCACATGGTGGTGCTGTCCAATCAGGGCAACTACATCACCATCGTCATCAACAGCATCCTCACCAGCATGGTGGTGGGCGCTGCACTGGCCATCATCGTGCTGGCCATCTTCCTGAAGGATATCAAGCCCACCCTCGTGGTCGGCATCAGCATCCCGCTTTCCGTTCTGTTCGCGGTGGTGCTCATGTACTTTACCGGGCTGGACCTGAACGTGATGACCCTGGCCGGCCTTTCCCTCGGCATTGGTATGCTGGTGGATAACTCGGTGGTCGTCATTGAGAACGTCTACCGTCTGCGCAGCCGCGGCGTGCCTGCGGCCCGCGCTGCCGTGCAGGGCACAAAACAGGTGGGCATGTCGGTGGTGGCCTCCACCCTTACCTCGGTGTGCGTGTTCCTGCCGGTGGTGTTCTCGGCCAGCATTGTGCGCAGCCTGATGATGCCCATGTCCCTGTGCATCGGTTACTGCCTGATGGCCTCCCTCATCGTGGCGCTCACGGTGGTCCCGGCGGCATCCTCTACTGTGCTGAAAAAAGCTGAACCCAAGCGCCTTGCCTGGTTTGAAAAGGTGCAGGAAAAGTATGCCCATAGTTTGGAATGGTGCCTGCAGCACCGTGCCCTGCCCCTGATCGCGGCGGTGGTGCTGCTGGTGTTCAGCGGCTGGCAGGTGCTGAACATGGGCGTGGAGCTGCTGCCCAGCATCACCAGCAACGAGGCGCAGATCACCCTGTCCACCGCTGACGGCCTGACCAAGGAGGAATCCTATGCCATTGCGGGTCAGGTGGCACAGGCGGCCCTGAATGTGGAAAATGTGGAAGAGGTGGGCATCACCCTCGACACCAGCATGGCCGGTCTGGATATCAGCCAGCTGGGCCTGCCCACTGCCATCACTGATATCCTGAACTCCGCCAATGCCTACGGCAGATACAAGATCAACGTCATGATGAGCGAGAGCCTTTCCTCCCGTGAGGTGGAAAAGACCCGGCAGGCCATGGAGGATGCAGTGTCCCAGATCGAGAACTGCACCGCTGAGGTCAAGCTGTACGGCATGACCGATGATCTGACCAGCCAGCTGGCCACCGGCCTGTCGGTCAAGGTCTACGGCAAGGATCCGGAAACGCTGACCACCGTTTCCGAGAAGGTAATGGAGATCGTCAACGATACCGAGGGCTTTGCCAATGCGGACAACGGCCTTGGCAGCGGCGATGCCACCATCATCCTGAAGGTGGACCGCGACAAGGTGCGCGCCTACGGCCTGACCGTTGCGCAGGTGTACCAGCAGATCGCGGCAAAGCTCACCACCACCGCCACGGCCCAGACCCCCGTCACGGTGAACGGCACCACCATGGAGGTGAAGATCACCAATAATCTGGACCCCGTCACCAAGGAAAACATGATGGAGCTTACCTTTGAGACCACCGAAATGTCGGCAGACGGCACAGTGACCAATGGTACCTGCACCCTGAACGATATCGCCAGCTGGACCACCGGCACCGCACCGGATGCCATTACCAGCGAGAACCAGACCGAGTATGTCACTGTGACGGCGGATACGCTGGATGGCTACAACACCATGGTGCAGTCCCGCGTGCTGCAGAAGAAGCTGGACGAGTACGCAGCCAGCGGCGAAATGCCGGAGAGCTGCAGCGTCACGCTGGGCGGCGAGACCGAGAGCACCGACTACATGGTGAACGAAATGGTGCAGTGGATGGCTCTGGCCCTGCCCTTTGTATATCTGGTCATGGTGGCACAGTTCCAGAGCCTGCTGTCCCCCTTCATCGTGCTGTTCACGGTGCCGCTGGCCTTTACCGGCGGCCTGCTGGGCCTGCTGATCACCGGCCAGCAGCTCACCATGATCTCTTTGATGGGCTTCATCGTGCTGATGGGCACGGTTGTCAACAACGGCATCGTGTTCGTGGACTATGCAAACCAGCTGCGCATTGGCGGCATGGAGCGCCGCGCTGCGCTGGTGGCTACCGGCAAGACCCGTATGCGCCCCATCCTCATGACCACCCTGACCACCGTGCTGGCCATGCTGCAGCTGGTGTTCAGCGGCGATATGGCAAGCCAGCTGATGAGCGGCATGGCCATCGTCATCATCTGCGGCCTGAGCTACGCCACCCTGATGACCCTGTATATCGTTCCGGTGCTGTACGATATCCTGTTCAAGAAGCCGCCGCTCAACGTGGATGTTGGCAGCGACGATGATCTGGACGACATCCCGGACGATGCAGCCGAGTTCATTGCGGCGCAGAAGTCTGCGGGCACGGCACAGCCGGAAGCCTGACGATTCAGAAGGCCCTCCGCGTCTTGCGGGGCATCTTCGGCGGAAGGATCATTTTAGAACAGAGCAATGCCGGGCGGTCTGCGGACCGCCCGGCATTATGTTTTCACGGAAAGGGTCGTAACGGGAAACGGCAGCTGCTGCTGTCGGCTTATCGCCGTCGCGCAGCGACTCAAAATCGGCGTAACACAAAAAATCCTTTAGCGGAGCGGCTTGGATTTTTTTGTGTTACATGCCTCGCCACCTGAATAATTTCAACAAAAAATAGCTGGAAAAATTGGATGCAAATTCTAAAATCGGTTCCCCACAAAGATATAAAACTGTGATATAATCATAAATAAGATAGAATACAGTGGAAGTCTGCCTGACTGTATGTCCGAGTAAAATCTGAGGAGGCGAATGCCCAATGGCACAGATCCGCTCCAAGCCCTTCGGTGTGACCAAACAGGGCGCAAATGTTACAGAGTACATCCTTTCCAATCCCGGAGGCCTGACGGTGAGCGTTCTGGACTACGGATGCATCATTAAAAACATCATCGTTCCGGCCAAGAACGGCCCGGTGGATGTCGTGCTGGGCCACGACACCATGGCAGATTATGAGGATGACTTCACGTCCTCCAGCAGCACCTGCTGCGGCGCGTTCGTAGGCCGCTATGCCAACCGCATCGAGAATGCCACCTTCAGCGTGGGCGGCAAGACCTACCAGCTGGAAGCCAACAACGGCCCCAACCATCTGCACGGCTGCTTTTCGCGCAAGCTGTACCGGGTAAAATCCTTTGGCGACACCCTGCTGATGGAGGCCGAGAGCCCGGACGGTGAGGACGGTTTCCCCGGAAACCTGAAGCTGGCGGTGCGCTATACCCTCACCGAGGACAATGCCTTCCGCATGGATTACCGCGTCTCTTCGGATGCGGATACCATCGTGAATCTCACGAACCACAGCTACTTCAACCTGAACGGTGAGGGCGATATTCTGGGCCAGAAGCTGCGCATCTATGCCTCCAACTATCTGGAAGGCAACAATCAGACCTGCCCCACCGGTGCCATTCTGCCGGTGGCAAACACCCCCATGGATTTTACCGAGGGAAAGCTCATTGGCCGGGATATCGATACCGGCTTTGCCCAGACCACCATGGTGGGCGGTGGCTACGACCACTGCTTTGTGATCGACCGCGCCCGCGGCTCCAGCCAGAGCATCTGCGCATGGGTCACCAGTGAAAAGACCGGCATCAGCATGAAACTGTACACCACCCAGCCGGGCATCCAGTTGTACACCGGCAACTTTTTGCAGGACTGCCCCACCCCCGGCAAGGGCGGCGTGCCCATGCAGAAGTACGGCGGCTTTGCGCTGGAGACCCAGCACTACCCCTGCAGCCCTTCCCACCCGGAGTTCCCCACCACGGTGCTGCGGGCAGGCAAGGTGTTCCGCGCCACCACCACCCTGCGCTTCTTCACCGGCAAGCAGTGCGGAAAATTGTAAAAAATGATGTACCACACAAAAACGTCTGCTCCGGCAGGCGTTTTTTGCGTGGCAGGAGGAAAACTCCCCCAGTCGCCTACGGCGACAACCCTCTCCGAGGGAGCTGGCAAAGCCGTCAGGCTTTGACTGAGGGAGTTTTGATCCCTATTTCTATGTTTTGCACAAACCGTGCCTTTTATCCATGACAAAATGCCAAAAAACGCTTTTAAATCAAAACCTCAAAAACAAAGATGCAACAAAAATTTATCTAAATAAAAGACACATCCCTTGATTCTGAGCCATAAAAGCGGTATTCTTTAGGCAAGGCCGGGGAATGCCGGCATCAACTGTAATGTAAATGAGCGAGAGAGGTACTAGGCTATGGCAATTTTGGTTTCCGGCGGCGCCGGTTATATCGGCAGCCACACCTGCATCGAACTGCTGAACGCTGGCTACGACGTTGTTGTGGCAGATAACTATTATAATGCATCTCCGGTGGTGCTGGACCGTATCAAGCAGATCACCGGCAAGGACTTCCGCTTTTACAAGGCGGATATGACCAAGCACGAGGATGTGGAGCACATCTTCTCTGAGTGCCCGGACATTACTGCTGTGATCCAGTTCGCAGCCTACAAGGCAGTGGGCGAGAGTGTTTCCAAGCCCATTGAATACTATTACAACAACCTCAACTGCACGCTGGTCATTCTGGACGTGATGCGCCATCACAACTGCCACAACTTCGTGTTCAGCTCTTCCGCAACCGTCTATGGCGACCCCGCCAGCGTGCCCATCACCGAGGACTTCCCCACCGGTGCCACCACCAACCCCTACGGCACGACCAAGGTGTTCACCGAGCGCATCCTGCAGGATGTGTGCAAGGCAGACCCCAGCCTGAACGTGGCCCTGCTGCGCTACTTCAACCCCATTGGTGCGCACAAGTCCGGCCTCATCGGCGAGGACCCCAACGGCATCCCCAATAACCTCATGCCCTATATCGCCAAGGTGGCCGTTGGCAAGCTGGAAAAGGTGCATGTCTTTGGCAACGACTATCCCACCCCGGACGGCACCGGCGTGCGCGACTACATCCACGTGGTGGATCTGGCCCGCGGCCATGTGTGCGCCATCAAGAAGCTGGAAACGAACTGCGGCCTGTTCATCTGCAACCTGGGCACTGGCAAGGGCTACAGCGTGCTGGATGTGATCCACGCTTTCTCCAAGGCCTGCGGTAAGGAGATCCCCTATGTGATCGACCCGCGCCGCCCCGGCGACATTGCCGAGTGCTATGCAGACCCCACCAAGGCAAAGAACGAGCTTGGCTGGGTGGCGGAATACGGCATCGAGGAAATGTGTGCCGACAGCTGGAACTGGCAGAAGAACAACCCCGATGGCTACCACACTGTGAAGTAAACGCATAAACCTCCAAAGCCGTGCATTCTCTGAAAAGAGGGGGCACGGCTTTTTAGTGTGCAAACTCCCTCCGTCAAAACCTGACGGTTTTGCCAGATTCCCCTTTTTGTCATCTGCGGTGACATCTTCCCCCGGCCGGGGGAAGTCGTCCTCGGAGAGGGAGCCTCTGGCGTGCCTGCAAGCTTTGCGTTTTAGCTGCAAACTTTCCCGCTATGCCAAAGGCCCCATCCCAGAGGGGGCTGTCTGCGCAGCAGACTGGGGGAGTTAAACCTTCACCATTTTATCTATTGACAACCGCGCAAAGTTAGCCTATATTACTATTGTTAACACAAACTAACACACTTTGACAGTGGATAAAATGAGAAGGTCGATCTTATGACATTAAAAGAATTGCAGATCGGAAAAAGCGCTGTTGTGGATACCGTCGGCGGGGCCGGCGCACTGCGCCAGCATTTTCTGGATATGGGCCTGATCCCGGGGGCGGAGGTCACGCTGGTCAAGCTGGCACCCATGGGCGACCCCATGGAGCTGCGCATCCATGGCTACGAGCTGACCCTCCGGCTGGATGATGCCGCGCAGATCGGCATCACCCCCACCGAAAAGGCCCCGGCAATGTCGGCGGCTCCGGCAGATGATAGAATGGTGGATCACCCCGGCCTTGGCGAGGGCGGCAAATACCACATCAAAAAGGGGGAGAATCCCCTGCCCGAGGACAGGACCCTCACCTTTGCGCTGGCTGGCAACCAGAACTGCGGTAAGACCACCCTGTTCAACCAGCTCACCGGCTCCAACCAGCATGTGGGCAATTTCCCGGGCGTGACGGTGGACCGCAAGAGCGGTGCTATCAAGGGCCACCCGGAGACTGAGGTCACCGACCTGCCGGGCATCTACTCCATGTCCCCTTATTCCAGCGAGGAGATCGTCACCCGCCAATTCATCATCGGCGAAAAGCCCACCGGCATCATCAACATCGTGGATGCCACCAACATCGAGCGCAACCTCTACCTGACCATGCAGCTCATGGAGCTGGACACCCCCATGGTGCTGGCACTGAACATGATGGACGAGGTGCGCGGCAACGGCGGCACGGTGCGCATCAACAAGATGGAAGCCATGCTTGGCATCCCGGTCATTCCCATCTCTGCCGCCAAGAATGAGGGCGTGGATGAGCTGGTAGACCACGCACTTCATGTGGCAAAGTATCAGGAGAGGCCCGGCCGCATGGATTTCTGCAGTGAGGACGACCACGGCGGTGCTGTACACCGCTGCATCCACGGCATCATCCACCTGATCGAGGACCACGCTAAGGCGGCGGGCATTCCGGTGCGGTTTGCCGCCACCAAGCTGGTGGAGGGCGACCGGCGCATCGAGGAAGCCCTGCAGCTGGATCAGAACGAAAAAGAGATGATCGAACATATCATCGTGCAGATGGAGCGGGAGCGCGGGCTGGACCGCGCCGCCGCTATTGCGGATATGCGGTTCTCCTTTATTCAGGAGCTGGTGGCCAAGACGGTGGTCAAGCCCCACGAAAGCAAAGAGCAGCTGCGCTCCAACCGCATCGACAAATTCCTCACCGGCAAATACACCGCCATCCCGGCCTTTATCGCCATCATGGGTCTGGTGTTCTTCCTCACCTTCAACGTCATCGGCCTGTTCTTTCAGAACCTGATGGAAATGGGCATCGATGCCCTGACCGGCATCGTGGACACGGCGCTTACAAACTGGAACGTTAACGCGGCGGTGCACTCCCTGCTCATCGACGGCATTTTTACCGGTGTGGGCAGCGTGCTGAGCTTTCTGCCCATCATCGTGGTGCTGTTCTTCTTCCTCTCCATGCTGGAGGATACCGGTTACATGGCCCGCGTGGCCTTTGTGATGGATAAGCTGCTGCGCCGCATCGGCCTTTCGGGCCGCAGCATCGTGCCCATGCTCATCGGCTTTGGCTGCACGGTGCCCGGAGTCATGGCAAGCCGCACCCTGCCCTCGGAGCGCGACCGCAAAATGACCATCCTGCTCACCCCGTTCATGAGCTGCTCGGCAAAGCTGCCCATCTACAGCCTGTTTGCGGCGGCGTTCTTCCCGCAGTATGCGGGCCTTGTGATGGTGCTGCTGTACTTTACCGGCATCGTGGTGGGCGTGCTGGCGGCACTGCTGCTCAAGAGCACGGTGTTCAAGGGCGAGGCAGTGCCCTTTGTCATGGAGCTGCCCAACTACCGCCTGCCCGGCCTGAAAAACGTGGCACAGCTGCTGTGGGAAAAGGCCCGGGACTTCTTGCAGAAGGCCTTCACGGTCATCTTTGCGGCCACCATCGTCATCTGGTTTTTGCAGAACTTTGACCTGCAGCTGCGGCTGACCGCCGACCCGCAGGCCAGCATCCTTGCCCGCATCGCGGGCGACATCGCCCCGCTGTTCGGGCCTTTGGGCTTTGCGGACTGGCGCATCTCCACCGCCCTCATCACCGGCTTCATGGCAAAGGAGAGCGTGGTGTCCTCGCTGCTCATCCTCTTTGGCTCCACCGCCGCTTTGACGGCGGCCCTCACCCCGGCGCAGGCGGCTCCCCTGCTGGTGTTCTGCCTGCTGTACACCCCCTGCATCGCGGCAGTGGCCTCGGTCAAGCGAGAGCTGGGCAACAAGTGGGCGGTCATCATGGTGGTGAACCAGTGCGCCGTGGCATGGCTGTGCGCTTTGCTGGTGCGTCTGGCGGCTGTGGTGCTGTTCTAAAATATTCGTTTGGTTTTGAGGTCCTGAAAAGCCTGTGGGCTTTTCAGGACCTCTTTTTCTCTTGACATCTCTCATCTTCTGCACTATAATACTTCAAAAATGAATCATTCAAAGATGAAAGGACAGACCTGCTGTGAACCCGAATATCGAATTTTCCATCAAGACCGCGCAGGCGTACAATGCCGTCTGCAAACCGCTGTGTCAGGAGCTTGGCCTGTCGCAGACGGCGCTGGACATCCTGCTGTTCCTCGCCAACAACCCGGACTATAAAACGGCCCGGGACATCGTGGAGGTGCGGCATATCAAGGCAAACCTCGTCTCCATGAATGTGGATAAGCTGGTGCAGGAAGGGTATCTGGAACGGTACGCTGTGGCCGGCGACCGCCGCAAAACGAAGCTTCTCTGCACCGGTAAGGCAGACCCGATCATCCGCAAGGGGCGTGTGGTGCAGAATGCCTTTTTCAAGCGCCTGCTGGATCATGTGGAGCCGGCCGATCAGGAGGTCTTTTTCCGGACCATGGAGCTGATCGGGAAAAATCTGGACGAAATTATAAAGGAGAACGCATAAAATGAACGTGTTGTTTACGGTTCTTGTCACCTTTTTTGCCGGCATGGGGGCCGGCCTTGGCACCGGCTTTGCCGGTATGAGTGCGGCTGCAGTTATCAGCCCCATGCTCATCACCTTCCTGCACATGGACCCCTATATGGCGGTGGGCATTGCCCTGTCGTCGGATGTGCTGGCCAGCGCCGTTTCGGCCTATACCTACCACAAAAACAAGAACCTGGATATCAAAAACGGCCTGATCATGATGGTCAGCGTGCTGGTGTTCACGGTGGTGGGCAGCTGGGTGGCCAGCAGAATGCCCTCGGCCACCATGGGCGGCTTCTCGGTGTTCATGACCTTCCTGCTGGGCGTCAAGTTCATTGTGCGCCCGGTCATGACGACCAAGGAAGCTATGCAGGGTGTCAGCGCCAAAAAGCGTGCCATCCAGTCCATCGTGTGCGGTGTGCTCATCGGTTTCATCTGCGGCTTCATCGGCGCAGGCGGCGGCATGATGATGCTGCTCATCCTCACCAGTGTGCTGGGCTACGAGCTGAAGACCGCCGTGGGCACCAGCGTGTTCATTATGACCTTCACCGCCCTGACCGGTGCTGTCTCCCACTTCATGATCGGCGGTGCGCCCAATTGGTTCGTCTGGGCGCTGTGCGTGGCGTTTACCCTGCTGTGGGCGCGCATTGCCGCTGTGTTTGCCAATAAGGCAGACCCCAAGACCCTGAACCGTGCCACCGGTGTTGTGCTGGTGGTGCTGGGCGTGGTCATTATGGGCTTCAACCTTCTGAGCTGATATCCCCTGCCCTTCAAATGAAAAAAAGCCCGTGCAGCCGGAAACTGCACGGGCTTTCTCTGTATCAGAACTTACTTTTCTTCAATGGTGGAGTGCTCGATCACCCAGTCGGCAGCCTTGCGGATGCCCTCGTTGCGGCGCATGGCGGGAATATCGGATTTTTCCTTGATCTCTTCCAGCGTTTTTTTGGCGCGCTCTGCACGAGCGGCCAGAGCCTTATCGATATCTTCCTCGGTGGGCACCAGATTTTCCTGCTGCGCGATCTGCAGCAGAGCCATGTGCACACGGGCGGTCTTCTCGGCAGAAGAGCGCACCTTGGCGGTAAAGCTCTCGCGGGTCTCGTGGATCTGGCTCAGGTAGCGATCCAGGCTCAGGCGCTGCATCTGCAGCTGCTGCTGGATCTGCTCCATCTGTTGCTGGTAGGTGGTCTCCACCAGCACACTGGGCAATTCGCCCTCAGAAGCATCGGCCAACTGGGTCAGGATCTGATCCTTGGCATGGTTCAGTGCACCGGCGTGCTTGCCGTCGTGCAGCTGCTGCTTGACCTGTGCACGCAGCTCGTCCATGGTGTCCAGATTGGCAACCTTCTTGGCAAAGTCGCTGTTCAGAGCAGGGATCTGGCGCACACATACGTCGATCAGCTTGATCTTGAACACGACGGGTTTGCCGGCCAGATCCTTTGCGTGGTAGCGGTTCGGGAAGGTGACGAAGATCTCGAATTCCTCGCCTGCCTTGTGGCCCAGAATGCCCTCTTCAAAGCCGGGGATCATGCGGCCGCTGCCCAGCTGGACGGCCTGGTTCTTTGCGGTGCCGCCCTGGAAGGGCTTGCCCTCCAGCAGACCTTCGTAATCGATATGTACGATGTTGCCCTTTACGGCCGGACCCTTGTGCGGCACCAGCTCAGCGGCAGCAGCGCGGCGGCGCTCCAGCACATTGTCGATCTCCTTGTCGGTCACTTCCGGGGTGACGCACTCGGCGGTAAAGCCGGTGGTCTTGGTCAGGTTCAGCTCAGGCTGCAGAGCAACAGTGGCAGTGGCCACAAAGCCCTCGTCCTTTTTCACGCTCACAAGATCGTACACAGGATTGTCAACAGCCACAAAGCCGTGCTCTGCCATGGCGGCATCATACAGCGCGGGCACGTCCTTGTCCATCAGATCGTTGATGGCATCGTACCAGAAGGTGTGCTCGCCGCGGTCAGCCTCGATCTGTGCGCGGTCCGCTTCGCCCTTCTTGAAGCCGCGGATCGTATAGGAGGCGCGGGTGCGTTCGTAAACGGCGTTGGATGCAGCTTCCAGCTCTTCGGGGCTGGCGCTGAAGGTCATTTTGCAGACACTCTTTTCGGGAGTTTCCACGCTTACCAGTTTCATAGGATCTACCCTCCGTGGTGTCTCGCTGCAGAGAAAACCAGGCGGCGCAGCCTCCACGCGGTGCTGCCCGTAAAGCTCCTGTACCCCTGCACGGACACAGATTAAAAACATATAGTAAGGCTATTATAGCACAAGAACGACAAAAACGATACAAGAAAAATCATAAAAAATGCTGCTTTTTGAAAAAGACAAAAATATTTGCAAAAAACGGTTGACAAAACCCAGTCTGAGTGATAAAATACATCATGTTCCGAACGGAACGTATGCGTTGGTAGCTCAGCTGG
>OGFR01000353.1_pt1 | contig 41823 bp, 28 predicted proteins | sample 1571001 | NCBI WGS metagenome assembly OGFR01 (sample SAMEA2582064, study PRJEB24529) | metagenome | biome: Human gut stool | place: China | collected 2011 | reverse complement strand
GCAGGAGTTTTACAAATATTATGCGTAATATTGCACTTGCTGGTTGACTCTTTAAAGGTTTACCGGACAGCAATAAAAAGTTAATGAATATCCCCAATCATCCAAATCAGTAAATTCAATGTTTGAAACTCGTTCTGTTAGTACATGCACAGAGTTCGAGCCTTTCAAAAAGGTGGAAGCCGAAATATCTCCGGTTGAACTTATAGCAGAACTCATTGAGATAGAGCTGCAGGAAGTCTGCTTTGATATCGTGATACGTGTCAAGAATGCTACGTTTGGCATTGCTGATGGATATGTGTACCCACGGGAGTACTCTGCCGACCATAACCTTGTCCTTCATGACATAAGTTTCATATCCGGCAACCACACCATTCCTGACGAGTGTTGAATAAGAATCGGCGGCATCGGTCGTTGCCTCCGCCTTCGCATCCACCGACCTCTTTACCCTGTCTTCCTCCGTTGCAGCTTTCAAGTCAGGTATGACCATTATCTTGATGTGACCGACCTTTTTACACATACTGTACTTCTTGGTTGGTATATCTGTGGGAACAGAACTCTCTGCCATGACAAGGACTGCCTTTTTCCGTTGGCTTCCGCGCCCGCGTTTGAAAGGGTTGCACTTCCCGCTGTCAGGCGTTTCCGTGGTGAAGAAGCCCTCGTCGAGTTCCACTTGGTCAAACAGCCGATAGAGACTGTCCCGCTTTCCCATCACGTCACGCAGCTTATGCATCATTTCCCAGACCGGCTGATACCGCTTCCTTCCAAGCCGGTACTGTACTTCCAAAGCGGAAATGGCCCGCTTGGTGCCTGCAATCAGGAACATTGCCACGAACCAGTCGAAAACCGGAAGTTTGCTGCCCTGCATCACAGTGCCTGAACGAAGAGTCGTCTCATGACCGCAATCCGTACATGTCCAAGACCTGTGACTTGGATTCCAACTGAGGTGCAGACCGCCACATTCCGGGCAATAAAGGGTGTTGCATTCGCGATATTCCCTGAGAGCACGCTCACAGGCTTCCTCGTCCGGATAAGTCTTGTAGAAATCAGTCAGATTCATAGTAACTCCTTTCTGTTAGACAATAATACTGCTGCAAAGTCTGCGCCAAGTACAATAATGGCAGTGCAAACTCTGTTAAATTTGGATGATTGCGGATATTCATTTTCTTTATTCTTTTATCATTCGTTGTCCGTCACCAGTGATAATCTGTTGCTTGTCAAAATCCAGTCGATAATCCTGTATTTTACCTTCCGAGAAACGGCAGTGGAGCATTCCTTCGCTATAAGACAATGTACCCGAACGCATTTTTTTGTCAACCCTTATGGTTATTTGATTTCCGCGTATCAACATGATAATACGACCATAAGGTGCTTCTCCGTACCAAATGCCTTCTACCCACGCGGGTAACTCCTCTTCTAGAACAGCTTCCTGCGCAGTTGTATCAGTATTGTCTTTTTGCCCCCTCTGTCCCTCCAAGACCGAAAGAGACAATGTTTTCGGTTCTTTGGTTGCATTATCTGTCTGGTCTTCCACTGTTTCCCTTGTTTCGACAGGTGCATCGTCTTCATCCTCTGCAGAATGACGGTTGCAACTTTTAGCTCCCCAAATCAGCAATGCCAATAAAACGAAGAAAATCAGACACCCTTTCATACAAGAGCCTTCGCTCCCTTTACGGTTGTTTGTGGGAGGAAATGAAGTTTCCTTCGGGGAAGGATTTGGAGGTGGGATAGTCCTCAAGGGAATTGCCGGAGGAACTGGAGGGGGCAATGAAATTTGGGAAGAGCCATCAACCGGTGTAGACACTTCAGACTCTTCCACTACATTCATAGCAGATGGAGAGGCAAACTCCACCTCCGAAATGCTCTCTTCACTTATATACGGCTTGTCTTCCGTTCCGTGAGATAGATTGTCTCCCCGCATATAATCGTCAGGCACAACATATTTAAATGGAGTGCCACATCGGGGACAAACGCAATCCAACTCTTTCTGTCCGAGGCCAATCTCCACCTCATAGCGAAATCGGCATCGTTTACACTTCACTTCCAACATGCTTTTCATCTACATTTTATCATTATCCAAAGCGAACCATTGCTTTTTTTATCACTCTCCACACACCATTTTCCATGACAGCACTTCCCCTTTCAAGGATCGTCACATGATGAAGAAGGCCGGTGGTATTGCCTTCTATCTTGCAAACAGGTTTCACAAACTGGCTGAGACTAATCATCGCTGTGGCCAAAGCATCCGGAGTGTCCAGCATTTCAAAAGTCGCCGTCGCCCCATCGTCTGTGACGAGTTTGTAGAGACTTTTACCTATACGCTCCTTTTTCGCCACATCGAAGAATAAACCGTCAATGGTCGGTGCACCGGCAAACAATTCTGTCTTGCCACCATGAGGACTATAAGAATGGTCATCTCCTTGTTCGTTCTGTATAGCTTCCGAAGCGTCTAGCATCATTTCTTCTTTTCTATACTGTCCGGACAAGGCACTTTCGAGTTTGTCAATACGCTCGCAACATACATCTATCTTTGCAGCAAGCGATTCCACTTGCTCTTTTAAGTCTGTATTAGCCGTTTCCAACGCTGCAATTCTCTCCAACAAGGGAGCGACACTCTCCTCTATTTGTTTTGCGACCTTACTACCAAACATCAGTTCAGATTTTCTATAAGATTATCACGAATACTGCCAATAATGGGATAAAAGAACATGGTGTCTTCAATGGCGTCACCACCATTCTTATCTTCTTGATTCTTGTTAACAAAATTCCAACCATTCACAAGATGATGCTCCAAATCCTTATTAACCAGTTCTTTAAACAAATTCAGGCTCTTTAAATCTACCAAGAAACGATCTGTGACATGGATATCATCACACAATGAGATGAAAAAGTTGTTGAAGCGTCTGACTTCATCCACAAGTTTGGCTCTGAGGGCATCTGACTCCATGTCGTCATAGACCAATCGTTCTTTGTCTATCATGGAATAATTCATCTTCAGGGGGTTGTCAAAATTATCCATCAATCGGTTGAGCTCAAAAACCTGCGCAGTTCCTCCATTGTCTCTGACTTGCAGCAACGCGCCCCGACATGTAATCTGCTTAGGTTCTCTCTTTTCCATAACGACGGCAAAGCCGTCAGCGTCATACTTTTTGTCATAAACACGTTCAAAAACCATTTGTGTGAGTAAATCCAGGTCACGCTGTTGTCCGACGATGTCTAAAACCTTTGCCCCTGTTCCACTGAACATTACGCTACGTGGCATTTCCAGCCGATGATGTTTCATCAAATTGGCCACATAATAGATCAGCGTGACATAGAAATAGATAAAGATGATCTTACGCGCCCCATCTTCATTCAACCGTTGGTTATATGAAAAGACATCATTGTCTTTTATCACCTTATTGTTGATCACCGAGAAGAGGAAAGCATTGATGTCTTCCGACTTCTTCCTTGACGTAATGTCATCAAGAATGCCATTCAGTTCTCCATACTTATCATCATCGGCATCGAAAAGGCGTTTGAAATAATCGACATATTTCACCAACATGGGATTGGTATCACCATGCGGTATTTCGGAAAAACCATCACCAAACAGCACATTGGCAGCAAAGCGAAATGATGTCAAAACCACCGGCTGCCGGGCATTACTCTCGTAAACAACCACGTCACTCGACCCACCTCCTATATCTATGGATGCGACTGTCGATGCTGCACCGCGAAATCTACTCGACCCCTTATAGAAATAATAAGGTGCCACTGATTCAGGCATTTGGATGAGATTATGATCATCGGCCGACACACCGAACACTTCTTTAAAAATCTTGGCCCAAGTCTCCTGCATTTTTCTGACCGTGCCGACCTTCATGCTCAATGGATAGAACCACACAAGACGGGTCTTCTGTAGGTCGCCATTCTCAAGCAAAACTTTAGTACGCATCAGTAAAGCGACCTCCGTGAGATAGGCCTTTACACGCTTGGCTGTGGATATATTCGTACTCCACTTCAGATTGGGAACCACCCTGTTGCCGTAGCCTATACTCTCTTTCTCATAGATGAAGGGAATATTGGCATCACCCAATGCTATGATATTATCCACATTGCGCGCATCCATACGTTCGCATTCGCTGAGCACTGTGCGCTGCGGGAAACCGTAGTCTTCACCTATCACCTTTGGCAAGAATTCTTGCTTAATGATGACATCATACAGAATGCTTTCACCATTATATAATGTAGCCAACAGCCTGTCTTTTCCCGTGGAGTCCACTCGTATTGGTTCGGGCATTCCTTCTCCCTTCATACATTCTACATGGGTGTTGGTCGTTCCAAAGTCGACAGCAAAGGTAAACGCGTCGTAACCGGGAATATATTCAGCCCACTTAGGACAAACTGTGCCCACAGCAACCTGATTGCCACGTTCGTCGGTCAGCACAACATTCATGTAATCGAAATCCGTCTCCAAACGATAGTAACTGGAGCCTACCCGCTTGTCATTTTTCAGAGAACGATCTCTAACGACAACCTCTTGTTCATCAAGACGTTGCAGATATCCATTCTTAAAGAACTCCAAAGATAACCGGTTGTTTTCCAATGCTCCTAAAGCCCTGTCGACCAACTGTACATTGTATTGCCCCAATCCGGGGGCTCGGACAAACGGGAACACACTTAATGCAAATGGAACTGTCACAAAGCGACCACGGTCGTTAGCAACATCATAGCTCAACTCCCCATCCGGTGACTCAATATAGGTACGCTGCAAAGTGATGTATGCCCCATTTTTCTGAACGGGGATTCTGAGGACAGCCTTCACAGTATCTGCACTGCCCAGCCGTCCATGAACCAATTCAAAGCGAGGACGCCCCCCTATCGTTCCCCACAAATCATTTACATTAAAGTATTTAAAGTAAAGTGGCTTCAAGGGTAATAGAAAATCGCAATTATCAACTTCTCTATTGGCAATGGTCAAATTCCCATCAAAGAAACTATCACGGTCAAGGCTGTAATCGAGCTTGATCATAGACGGTTGAAGAAAATCGTTGACTGTAAGCCACGGGTATTGATGAGTTGTTCCCGGAAGCACACGCTTCTCAACCGGTATTGCATAATCGGTCGGGCGAATCTCAATGCTATCATCCCATGCCCCCGTAACATAACGGAAAGCATCGCTCGAAGGAGCATTCAAATGGTTTTGGAGCACCAGCGGCAAACAATCGCCCACCTCCCGTGAGGGCACTATTCGAAAATCACTGGCCTGAATGGCTGCTTGGATGTCTTCTGCGCGTGCGCAAAAAAACGGAATACCCAAAGCTTCCACCCCGTCATCCATCCGCGAATAGTTGGATTCAAGAAAGGTCTTGGCCTTCTCTACGCTTTCTGTATCAAGTGCCGTTGGATTGCCTATTTCTTTCAAGATAATCTCTTGCAGCTGTTGCTTAAGTAGAGGGAAGCACGTGATGAGATATCTGTTCACCTCTCCACAAAGTTTCTTCAATTCGGGATAGGCGGTAAACAAAGCATAGATGTACTTGATGAACGGTTCGTTGCGCTCCCAAAGCGGCCGCCATTCATCAAATATGTTGATATTCTGCTCCACCGGAATCTTATACATCCCTTCACGTGCATTGGGAGATGCCATAAATAATGTGACAGGAGAAGTGGAACCTACCACCTGATTGCCATAGACCAGAAAGAAAAGTCTGTCCATCCTATCAAAATTGAAAGCATCTTTGTCCTGCTCAAGATACATCTCAAGGGTGTCGCCGAGCAGCCGATGCTGGGGCTCTTGCTTCAAGGCTTCCAATTCTGTGGTTTTGTTCCACTCGACAATGCGCAACAAATTGTGCAACTCCCCATAATTGAAAAACAGTTGGGCTACATCGAGTGCATTGGCCACCAGCTTCTCATCCATCAGTTCGCCTTGCAGATTGGCATGGGCAGCCAAACGGGAAAAGGCATTTTTCACCAAGTCCATTTGGGCGAAAGGTGACGGGATGGCCGTTCGGGGAGTCTGTGCAAGCCCCCCGTTGGGATCAGCTATCATCTCTATTTCATCCGCATTGTACTGACTGTTTAAGGATATCCAACCTTCTCCTGTGGTTTTCTTGTTATAGCTTAATATCTTCGACATAAATCTGATATTCTACGAATTAAACAACCCCATTGAATTTTTCATCTACCAATGTGTCCAGTGTCTCTTCCAACAGACTCAACAGTTTGAGACTTACCTTGTCACCCGCAAAGCGATTGGCTTTAGTTGCTGCTTGACTCGCCTTGTTCATGGACGAAAGAATGGATTTGTAGTCAAGTGCTGATTTGAAGAGTCCCGATTTAGGGAGCATATCGACAGACGCATCTGCCAACTTTTCTGCACTCAAATCAAAAGGTGCAAAACTGCGCTGATTACCTTTGAGCTCTTTCAACCAAGTGAGATAGCCCACAAAAAAATCGTTGGTCAGTGTAGTAAAGAAACTTGTTGTCAGGAAACCATTTGTCAGTTCCGGCTTATCTTGGGTATATCCGCGGCCTATGTCCTGACGCAGTTGGTGTGTGATGTACATATAAGCCAAGTGAAACTTGAGCATTTGCTTGTTGACAAGCACGCGTGTCGGAAGTCCGAAATCTTTCAGACTGAGCTGCATCTTGTCGTTGGCCAGTCCGTATTCCTTGTATATCGGATTCTGCGCATTGCCGCCAACCGTCACAAGCCGTTCATCGGGAATGCCCATAAAGTCAAGTATCGACAAAGCTCCCACGTATTCCACCACATGGGCATCGTTGCGTTGCCCGTTACCTCCAGGATCATTGAAGTAGGGATTGCTGGGTATCTCATCTCCCACATAGTAGCAGGCATTGAGTTTCGATTCCGGCCTCTCCACTCCACCCTGCCTGAGACCAGTCAGATTGTCATGGTAGTAGAATAGTGCCGACTTGGTTTTAGAGATAAAGTCAGCCCGGGATATCGGACTGTTCTCGTCTTGCTGGACATTAAAATAAGGTAATACCGTGAGCGCTCCAATGCGGGCATCGCGTAAATCTCCCCGGTTATTGATGTTGAGATTGCTGGCGGCATTGCGTATGTTCTTCACAATGATGGGATAACCGGCCGCCCCGGTACCTCCGAAGATGGAAGAGACAACAAAAATGCGATCTTGCTTCTGAAACACATTGGAAAATTGGCGGAACTCTTCACTGTCCTTAAATTGGTTGAGTGCCACACTTCCGATGTTCGGCGAACCGACAAAGCCTATATCCATCTTGGTGTCCAGTTGATAATTGGAAAACATCATTGAACACAACGCCTGATTACCGGTGTCAAGTGTGGAATATGAGATAAAATCCTGAAACTTCTTGGATGCGATGCTCCCCATATTAAAGAGGAAAGTGTCACTCAAATTGGAGCCTCCCGGCAGAATGTCGCTTAACGTTGACACTTTCACAGAAAAAAAGCCCCGTGTCTCATCCGGCGAATCGCCATACAGGGAACGGCGAATCTGTTTATACCAACGAAGGAGATTGTCGGTGCGCTTCAAGTCTTCATTGGCCTTATGTGGGTCGACAATAATGGGCACCACTTCCAACGGCATAGGCACCCCCTGTTCATTGAGAGGATGCACACCAGCGGCAAACTGCATGATCAGGGGCCTTAGCACCCGCGAACCGGTTCCGCCAACCAGAAAGAGAAATAATCTCATATTTGTTTTTACTTTTGATACATTTGTTGCTTCATAGATTTACGTTTGCCCATCTATTCGGGAATAGGTGTATGGCGACAATTGCTGCTCCACCAACGCATAGAGAAAGAAGCTACCACAAAAAGGACGACTTCCACCAACATGTTTACGACGGCAAACGAAAAGAGCTGATGCCCGAAATCATAGTCCATAGCCGCAAAGACACCATCGGCGTAGAAATAATTGATCGTTGGTGTCACGAGGGCAGCTACTGCCAGCATAATGAGCCAATGATACCAACGGGAAAAACTTACACTGTTGATCACATAGTAGAAAACCCCTGCTACGGCCCAGGCAACAATAGCAGTAACAACGCTCACCAGCATATAGATATTCTCATCATACATGGCTGTAGAAAATTCTCTCTCATAATACATCGCCTCAAACAGAGGAATGGCTAAAATGATGAAAAGTAGCGTAACAACAACGCCTGCAATCAATAATATTGTATTCTTTTTCATTTCACTTTGATGATGTTATTTCTCCAAAATCAGTTTTATCTTGAAATAGCAGGGTTCTCCCCATCCCGAGTTGACTGATGTCCGCCTGTAGCTGTCGTAGATGCCCCCAAGGATATATTTAAGTCCGAAAGTTGTTTTCGGGAATCTTGCGGCCGACAGATTTGTGTCATCGTCGCTGTTGCTTTCCCCTATCCAGGCTGCCGGTTTGTCCGGCAACGAGATGGTCACTTCTTCCTTGGCGGCTATATCAGAGCCCCCCAATATGAACACGTGGGTAGCCGACAAGGCGCGGTCACGCTCCGGTTTGGAGAGCTTTCCCTTGTCTATGGGGACGATTTTCTCTATCTTTACGCCCTTTCCGTCAATAATATAATTGGCCGGATTGGTCAGCACCGATGCGGGGATGAACTTTCGTCCCAAATCAACAGCCAAAGCCAACCGTATGTTCCCCGTCTCTTTGTCCGCCTCAAGTTCGGTGACACAATTCAGGTTGTCGCTATCCGGCTTGAAACAGCCCCTTATCTCTTCATGGCTCAACATGAATTCGGAGTAAGGCACGAAGGCCTTGTCGGCTCCACTGCCATTTCCAAACAGCTGGTAGAGATACATGTCACGATAGCCTTTGAGCCGTGTAAAGTCACAAAAAGCAGCATACCTGTCATCGGCTTCCAGTCGTTTCATAGCCTGCCGATTTCCGGCAACAATAATATAATAAGGTCTGACACCGGTATATTGCTGTCCGGAAAAGGGAGAATTGTAAGGGTAATAAGCCCCATCATAAGAGCCCTGCATCTGAACGACCAACAGCGACATGTCTCCCACGCGCTGCTTGAATACCGAACTAATCATGCCGGTGGCATCCGAAAAGATTTTCCGAGGGTTTGTCCCTTCCATCGTCTTGACCGAATAAATCATATCTGTGAACAAAACAGAAATTTCGTTCTTTTCGGTATTTTCAAGAATCGCCTGAAAAATGCGTTGAAAATCAGTATAGGAGGGGTCTCCAATACCTTTGGAAGATGCGAAAATATTATCGTCACTGATGAACTGGCGTATTCCCTTGGGATAGCGGTAGATGCTGTCATTGACGATATAGAGCCTGTTGGCATCTCCGGGCACACTATTCAACATTGATACAAAGGCGGCTTTGAAAGAACCGTCCCCCCGGGGGCTGTCATAGGGAGTCATCGAACCGGAACGCTCCAAATAGAAGTTTACGCGTAAGGGTTCTAATTTCTGATAACTTTGTTGACCCACCTCAACCGTTGATTCCTCCCGGGAAGTCCCATGATGGCGGCCGGCACACTGCGCAAAGCCTAAAATCACCATAAGAGCCAGTCCCGATATGACTGAATTGAAAGGTAGCTTCATGCTATTTAGACGTCTTTTAGAATATACTTAGTTGCAAAAGTACAAAAAAAAATAGAACCTACCGAGGAATCTCTTATAATTTAATATAAAATACGAATTTGCAAGCAGGGGCAATACCTGTCTCTTATCGCCAATGCCTGTAAATTATCCTTCTGCCATAAAATTCCACCGACAGGCACGCATATCCACACACCCGTCGGTTTTGAACGACACGCCTTCTGCCTCAAGCATCCCACGTTGTTCGTGCCAATTCGGAACTGTGCACCCACGGCTGTTCACCACTCTGTGGCAAGGCAACCGGCGTATAGCTGGTGCTTCGCCCATTATGCGCCCCACCAGTCGAGCGTGGTGAGGTCTGCCCACAAGCAGGGCAATATCACCATAGGTGACGACCTTACCCATAGGGATGGCCTCCACCACACTATACACTTCGTCACGAAAGGTTGCTATATCTGTCTTCATCGCTTGTTTTTTGATACTTTCGGAGCACTGCCCCCCCCTACAACAGCCGTTCTGTCTGCAAAGATGGCGCAGATGCAAGATTGCCTCCATCTTGCAGAATACAGCCTGTCTTGATGCAAAGATAAACTATTCTTCGTCAGCAGGACATATTTATCAAGATTTTTGTTTGTTTTATACAGCACTTTTTGTTAAATTTGCAATTTGAAACAAACGTTACGGATTGTCTGAACCTTTAACCCTGTTACCAAAAAGAAAATGAGACAAAAGACCAAACGCAGAGAGATACTCGACTATCTCGTTATCGCCCTATCCATGTTTATGGGTAGTGTGGGCCTTGGTGTATTCCTCTTGCCCAATCACATCACGATGGGTGGTGTGGGAGGATTGGCCTCCATTCTTTACTGGGGCTTCCACATCCCCCCACAAGTGAGTTATTTGGTACTCAATCTGATACTCCTTGCCGTTGCCCTCAAAGTGTTGGGGTGGCGTTTCTGTGTGAAAACCATCTACGCTGTAGGATGCTTCGCCATCGGCCTTTCGCTCACCCAGCACTTCATGGCGGGGCGCACCTTCTTGGCCGACGAACCGTTTATGGCAACTGTCGTGGGTGCCTTCTTTCTTGGCATCAGTTCGGGACTGGGACTTTCCTACAACGCCAGTACGGGCGGTACGGACACCATAGCGGCCATGGTGCAAAAATACCGCGACATCTCGCTGGGTAATGTCATTATGATCTGTGACACGGTCATCGTCACATCAAGCTATCTGGTGCTCAGAGATTGGGAGCCGGTGATCTACGGATATGTCTACCTCTTTATCTCTGCGCTGTTTGTCGATCGCGTGGTCAACTCGCTACGCCGCTCAGTACAGTTTTTTATCATCTCCGACAAGCATGAAGAGATAGGCCATGCCATCAATACGACCGCCGAACGAGGATGCACCGTCATCGACGGACGCGGTTTCTACTCCGGCAAGGAGATGAAACTGCTCTTCGTGCTGGCTCGGCAGAACGAATCGGCCAAAATCTTCCAACTCATCGAAGAAATTGACCCCACGGCCTTTGTATCGCAGAGTGCGGTGATCGGGGTTTACGGATTAGGGTTCGACCGCTTTAAAGTGAAACGCAAAAACACTCGCTCCACTTAATCCGTTCCACACCATCATGTCGGTTTCATCGGCATGTTTGTGGCTGTGTCCGGTGTGTCGATATTTCCTTGCTGTCTAGTTCCGGATGGTGCTTTTGCCTCGTCATTTTATCCTAACCACTGAAAGGCCAATCGCTCGGAACCGTCAGACAGGTATATGATGCCACAATAAGTAAATCCATGCCTGTCAAGCAGACGACGCATGATGGCATTGTCGCGATGTGTATCTACCCGCAAATTATCGCTTTGCGACTTGCAAAAGTCAATGATGGCGGCAAACACCCCATGTGCAGTGCTGTCGGAAGCCACACGATGAAGCACATAATAGGCTCTGTCTTCATCTATCCAGCGACCACCGGTGATATGGGCGTATGTTGGTTCAGGCCCTGGCACCAAGGCAAAGGTCCCCACGGTGCATCCCTCTTCTTCACAAAGATAGCTTGTGCCATGCTCTATATCACGCTCGAAAGTCTGCTTCGCCGGATAGTTTTCCGGCCATTGGTCGGGATTTCCCGTTGTCTGCATAATCCGACGAGCATCGTCGCGCAATCGTAAAATGGTGCAGAGGTCTTCCTTCCGGGCCTTTCTAATTGTTATTTTCATATAAAAGTCTTGAGTTAGGATATATACCGAGCATTTGCTGTGTATCTTGCAAAGATAGTGAAAAACGGATAAAAAGATACTCTCGCGCATCTTTTTTGTCGAATTTTTTCAGGTAATACCGGTCTTTTATAAGTTTGTAAGGGGGAGAATAAAGGACGAAAAAACAGGGTGGTGACTCGTTAACGGCTCATTTCCGCCCTGCAAAAAAGAACATTTTGTACCTTTAGCCATATATGAAGCCCCTATTGCCAAATCTGAAAATCCTAATTTTGCATAACTTTGCTTCCAAGAAAGCGAAAGCCGAATAACATTATCACCAACAGACAAAAATATTTCAATCGTGTACCATGAAACTTACAGCAAACAACATGAAGACTTGTAAGAGTCTCGCAGCGACAAAACCTTATCAACACATCTAACAGTATATCGCTTAAAAAAGACGAGATAATAACACAACTCAGGGTTTTGTGCCACATATTCTCCGCACAAAGACTGGCACACCTCTCCCCTTCATTGGGGAGAGGCGGAGTTTTTAACCATACTTGGAAGTTCCGGAAACCCCTTTTTCCGCCCCCCGTCTTTTCGTTCTGATACTGAATTAAAAAAGGTGGAATGCTTGATTAGCACTGCATTCAACCCCTTCTGTTTGAAGTAAAACTTTAAGCCGAGTCAATATCCTTCTACGTATGATCTCTATGATGCTATCCGGAATAGTAAAAGAAAACTGGTGAAATCAATCTGCGTCCACCAATTCGAGCATAAGTTCGCTATCTGTCTCTACGATGCCGAGCTTTTTCAAGTAAGGAAAATCTTGTTTGAATTCCCGTTCCAAATGGTGAAGGCCGCATTCCTCTGCATAACTGCGGAACAGTCTGACAGCCTCCTGAATATTGTTGTCCAACCAATGGCAGTATCCACAGTTGAGATGATCGCCGGGTATCGGGTACTCGAGTTTGCCATATTCTGCGATGGCTTCGGCGGTTTTGCCCTGTAAAAGATAGCCCCAAGCCAATACGCGCCTTACATCGGCATCATTTGGGTATTCATATTCCAAACGGAAAATGTCTTTCATGGCCTGCTCAACTTCCCCACTCTTGAGGCGGGCTATAGAGTAATTGAGTAGCAGACCGCGACCGGGGGACGTTTCCAATAAAAGCAACAGTTGGTTATAAACGGTAGCGGCACCGGTATTGTCGCCTTCCATGAGCAGGGCCTTGCCCAATAGTCGCAGGGCCTTGGTGTCAGTGGGATCCACATTGAGCGCGCGGCGCAGACAGACAATAGCCGAGGCATAGTCCTCACAACGCAACGCGCCACTCGCACAAAGCAGCTGGTAGTTCTTGTCTGTGTCGCTCCCATAAGTGGAAAGCAAATTGTCAAATTCCTCAAAGCGTTCGCGTTTCAAAAGGAAATGGGCCAAATCTCCCTTTTTATCGTCAATAGCCGTACCCTTGAAGGCGGCATTCATGAAAAAGAACGAGGGGCCGACACCGTCATAACGGCTATCAAAAGGATTGGATAGCTCATTATGTTGGTTGTAAAGACGAAAGAAACGGTAAAGGTCTTGCAGATACATCAAACGTACAAAAGCCGGGCGGGCAGCATCTTCGGGATGCACAGATTCATGACCGGCAAACATGGCATCACCGTCAAGCATTTCTTTCACGCTGTCGGGCATCTTATCGTAGACATTGACCATGGCCAGCACAAAGGAATATTTGTCGCTATCGCAAAAGGGAGAGGCCGTGAGCATGGTGCGGAAAAATCCTTTGCCTTTGATTTTGTCGCTCACATGGGCGAGGTCGGGATGTTCCTGATAGAATGGTACAAACCAATTCATCATGGTGTAGAAAAAGCCGAACTTCTTCATTTGCGAAAAGCCGCCAAAGTAGATATCGCTCCCCTGCTTCTGCATGTCGAGCATCCGATGGAAATGTTTCTCCATGTCTTCCATGGCTTTTTCCTCGGCCTCGGGATGCAGAATGTCGTTGAGCGTGTCATCTTCCTTCTCTGTGATTCCAAACCGGGTGATGTTGAGATGGCTGTTTTTCACAAGATCGGGCATGATATCACGTTGGATGGTACGGGTGTCTTTCTCTGCATCTTGGCAGTAGAATACCTGTATTTGCAGTTCGAGCAACTCGCGACACACCTCGGGACTGGATGTAAGCTCATCGACAATCGCCTGGCCGGCAGGAAAATCCACCCTATTGGAATATAAGGTGAAAGCCCATCCCACGAGCGCACGTTGCCGCACTTGGAGGTCGGTCGACCGACGGTAGAGTTCTACCAGTAACCGCCATTTGTTGATATCGTAGACTGCCATGCACGAAAGCGTAATGGCACTCGTCATCACTTGTGCGTCCATACTCTCTACTGTCGGTGAAAGCAGCAGCTCCAGAAAAGCCTCCCTTTCGGCATTGCTCCACTGCGGAGCTACCACCAATGTGGCAAACACGGCTTTCATCAGTTCGTGGTGCTGACGGTATATTTCAGCCGAGCGGACGGCTTTCTGTTCTTCGGTAAGCAGTGTGAGCATGGTACGCTCCCCCACAAAGGTTTCCAAACGTTCGCGCATGGTCTCGACACTCAGTTGTTCGCGCTCGGTAAGCAATGCCAAACTACGATAGACAGAGTTGTCGTGGCAGAGATGGCGCATCGTCATATCGCCCAAACAACGGAAAGCACGGCCGACAAACTTGGCAAACACTTCGTCGCGTTTCTCGTCGCGCACCCCTCTCATCATATAGTCGAGCATGAGCCGATAGTCACGTTCGAGTGCATCAAGATTGCCGTTGTCGCGCAGCCAAGAGCATTCGTCACGACGGTTACGCATCAGCCGAATAGCATCATTTAATTTGTGATGAGATATCTTATGATGGATTTCATCCAAGTTTTGAGAAGTTATGGGCATGGGGTGAAATTTATAAGTATTTGCGGGCTATCAGAATGTCGCGCTCCCGAGGCGCAGCGGCGTGCCGGAAGCGCAGGACAGGCAAAGCCTTGAGAGTCTTTTCGTTGGCATTGCAATATTTGCCAACAAGCGCAGCATAGTGTTGCAGGCCGTTTTTATTGATGCTGTCTACAGCCATGTTGTAGCCTTTGATGAAGCGGTTGAGTTGGTCACGCCGACGAGGCTGGGTGAGTTCACGGCTCCGAAAAGCGAACACACCGAAACGCAGTTGCTTGTCGCGGCTGTCCATGAGCACGGGATGCCCCATCGTACGGGCCGTGGTGGCCTGTGGTTCGGGGAGCAACATGGCATCCATCTCATTGTTGAGCAACATGTGGAGACGCACATCAAGGTCGTTTATCTGAACGCGGTAGACATCATATTTGGGTTTTACACTATCTATTGCCATCGTGGCCAAAGCCTCAGTGGCCGAGTAGCGAGTGATGGCTATCATCTTGTCGCTCAACTGTTTCAGTTCTTTAATACGAGCGAGACGATTGGTGATGAGCTGCCAATAGGCATCTGTGGCTATAGGATAGCGCAAGGAGATGCCTTGGCGTTGCAGACGCTCGGCCCGTACAAGGTCGGTCACAGTGCCTTCCACGCTTCCACCGATAACCGCCGTGTCACAATCCATCTGCGCGCGGAACATACGAAGTCTCACCGACACGCCAAGTGTATCGAAGATTCCTGCCTCGCGGGCCACGAAAAGCGGCAGACAGTCAAGCGTAGGCAGTACAGCCACCTTGAAGGCGGCCCTGTTGATGCTGTCGAGACGGGCTCGCTCAACTTTTCCCATGCGCCGGCGCTCCTCATAGGAGTTGCCGCCTCCGCACGCAACGAGGCTTGCAACAACCAACACTACAACTACCAGGACATGCAGAGCAGACGTAAAATGATTTTTCATTCAGACTGCCTGATAGCCTTTAGTGCTGTTGTGTGCCAGAAGATCCTTCAAATTCATCTCCCGATAGTCGTTTTTCCGCTTCTCGGCCTCAATGATAGCACTTTCTTCTGCTTCCTCTTCCGAATGGGTGAAAGTAAACACACGGTTTTTAAATTCGGCTACAGCCCATCCTGTGAGTGCGACTGCAATAAACAGGATAAATACCACTTGAACTGACATAAACTTATTTTTTATTACCTTTATATTATCATATATGATTATGTGGAAAGCGGTAATCATCCAAGACAGATGGCCGGATGCATGTTTCAGACATGCGTCTTGCCGCTTTTTACATATAGTCTTATCAGTGCAAAGGTAGGCAGAATTTTGGGAACAACAAAATAATCAATTAAAACTTTTTCTCCCGTGTGCGCCAACATGGCAACAGCTCTTCAAAAAGCCAGCCATCCTTCGGACATTGCGACGGTAAATTTCGACCGATCAGGCACTACCGTGATTGGCAAATACCTGCTCAACCACTCATTCATGCTCCCCGGACTGGTACATGTGGTAGTGGCAACAATAGCGGGTTACGGCATATCCTCGCTCTATCATTTCGCCTTTGGTCTGTATTGAGACGGGGATTGTCAATTCTGCAAGAGCTCGGACATGAAGAATAATATTAACAAAATCACCTCCGCCGGAACTCTCCAGCCAGAATGAAAAGTAGGCTTTAAACCACTGAAAAAACTTGCTGACATTCTCGTTCGGGCCCTCCGGACTCGCAAAAGAGCCACAGTTGGGATGTGAAAGGGCCACAGTTGCGCTGCAACTGTGGCCCTTTTACCAGCTCGGCGGGGCCCTTTCAGTCCCGTTTTTGTGATCAAATCGGTGTCAATAAAATTCAGATGGCTGATTGTCAGCACTTTAAAAATGTCGCCAAATTCGCCTGTATGCACAGAGTGGGGTTGCTTGTCGCAAATATTGCAAGCAGAGAGTCTGAAAACGGACAAATAGTTTGACAACTGTTATCAGGAAACCTCCCACTTCAACATTACTTGGGCCGCTACCGCCGTGTAGCCCTTTATTTCTTCAAAGAGCATCCCACAGATGGTCGTTTGCAGGATTTTTCAATCATGGGGATGCGCTTGCTCCTCCTTCAGCAGGGCGAGCAATGTGTGGATATAAGGCCGCTGCCAATCACACTCATGATATCGTGTGTCACCATAGAGCAGTATATCAATATCCATACTCACCACTCCTTGCTTGCTGTCAACTTCCATACGACCGCACTCCCGCTCTATTTCCTTTAGTATCCGTTCCACAGCAGCCAAACTCTGATGTGTCATAGTCGTGGCCAACCGATTGAGATATTTGTCTGGAAGGGGATTGTCGATTGGGTCTGTCCATACGGTCGGGGTGAATACGATACCGCCAAAAAAGTGGCGCAGCAAGCCTTCGGTCTTGTTCATATTGCTCTGCTGATTGAAATTGCTTCCCAAAGCTATTAGTAATCGTCGTTTTTCTTCCATTGCGAACGCATGTCTATTGATACTGCAAATATAACAATAAACCTGCTGACAGCCACTCCCAACTGATTGATTTTAGCATTTTTAAAGGACGCGGATTGCAAAAATGCGTTAAACGCTATCTTTATTGGAGAAATATTGCTAATTTTGTCACTCGAATATTCGTTTTATATCCTGAATGAAGAAAATATTTTTTTTCTGCTTTTTTTCCATGACCGTCATGGCGGCCTCGGCCCAGATGAGGTGGAATGAGGCCTATCAAACATACATTTACCAATATAAGGATCTGGCCATTGAGGAGATGCTCCGTTATCGTATTCCTGCCAGCATCACGCTGGCACAGGGACTTCTTGAGAGCGGGGCGGGACGAAGTGACCTCGTGAGACAGGGAAACAACCACTTCGGCATCAAGTGCCACGACTGGACAGGGCCCACACAATATCACGATGATGACGAAAGGGGGGAATGTTTCCGGGTGTATGCCGATGCCAAGCAGAGCTATGAAGACCACAGCAAGTTCTTGGCCCGGCAGACGCGTTACAGCCGACTCTTCCAACTTTCACTCACCGACTATCGCGGCTGGGCCTACGGACTGAAGGCTTGCGGCTATGCCACCAATCCCAATTATGCCAACAAACTGATTGAGATTATCGAACTGTATAGGCTTTATGAATTCGACCGCGCCACGAGCTATGACCGCTTCATGGCTTCACACAGTGGTACCGACAAACCGGTGAACCGAGGGGGGACGCTCCATCCTATCCATATATTCAATGACAATTACTATCTGCTGGCGCGCGATGGCGACACGTTCCGCAGTATAGGTAAGGAAGTGGACATTAGCTATCGCAAACTGGCCCGTTATAATGAGCGCGATAAGTATGACAGACTGGTTAGAGGGGATATTGTGTTCTTGAAGAAGAAACGTAAGAAGGCTCCTAAGCAGTTCAAGAACCGGCCCCATGTCGTACAGCCAGGGGAAAGCATGTACTCCATTTCCCAAAAATACGGTATGCGGCTCAAGAGTCTCTATAAGCTCAATGAGCTCTCGCCCGACTATCAGATACGTCCCGGAGCAATACTTCGGGTGAGGTAGACGGGATGTTACACACTTGCACACCACACTTGAAATACGTTTCAAAATACAAAGAATATGATAAAAATTATTCTGACCGTCTTTGTTTCGGTATTGACTTTCCATGCTTCCGCCCAGTCGTTTGAAGAATATTTCGAACACAACACATTGCGCATCGACTACATTTTTGCAGGTAACAAAGACCATCAACTCATTGCCGTGGATGAGCTTAAGAAGATGAACGGATGGTATGGCAAGACCCGGCGATTGGGAGAAGTGCCTGTAGAGGGAAACGGACAAATTATCGTGTGCGATCACCGCTCCGGAAAGGTTATTTATCGTAATTCGTTCTCTACCCTATTCCAAGAGTGGCTATCCTATCCCGAGGCTGAAACCACAAACAGGTCGTTTGAAAACGTATTTCTTGTGCCCATGCCCAAAGACACGGTAGATGTAACGCTCAAGTTGATGGACAACCGCCGCAGTGTGGTGACTTCACTCACACACCGAGTTGTGCCCACCGACATACTGATACGGAAAGTGGGAAACCATCCCACTCCCTACCGCACATTGCAGCAGTCTGCCGACACTTCGCACTGCATACACATTGCTTTTGTAGCCGAAGGCTACCGGCCGGAAGAGATGGACAAGTTTGTCGGTGATGCCCGCCGGGCTACCGACGCGCTCTTCGAACACGAACCTTTCAAGGCGACCCGCGACCGTTTCAATGTGGTGGCAGTGATGTCTCCCTCTGAGGAGTCAGGACCTAGTGAGCCATCGAAAGGGATATGGAAGAATACGGCACTACATTCGAATTTCGATACATTTTACAGTAATCGCTATCTCACTACACTCCACCTCAAAGACCTGCACGACAAGTTAGCCGGAACGCCATACGAACACATCATTGTGTTGGTGAACACGGCTGAATATGGTGGAGGTGGCATTCTCAATTCTTATAATCTCTCCATGACCGACAATCCTTGGTTCCGTCCGGTAGTGGTGCATGAATTCGGTCACTCGTTTGCAGGATTAGGCGATGAATATGCCTACGAGGCCGAACAGATACCGATGTATCCTCACAATGTGGAACCGTGGGAACCGAACTTGACGACACTTGCTGATTTTAAAGGTAAATGGGAAAACCTCATAGACAAGAAGACACCCGTTCCCACTCCTGCAACGGGCAAGTATAAGAATAAGGTGGGTGTATATGAAGGGGCAGGCTACAGTCTTAAAGGTGTGTATCGCGGTATGCAAGACTGTCGTATGCGTACCAACCAATATCCGGAGTTCTGCCCCGTATGCCAGCAGGCAATCCACCGATTGATTGACTTCTACACCAGATAATCACCTTGAGTAAGCGTCTGCTTTCATTTCTTTTCCTGCTCATGGCGTTGTTTCCGGCCTGCAGGTTGTTCGCCCAACGCTCACAGGATGCCGAACAGTTAGGGCGTGCTATCGAGTATTTTTCTTCGGCTAAATACCATGAGGCATTGCTCATCTTGGATCGCTTGAACAAGCAATACACGCTCAATCCACGTTATTTGGCCTATCTTGGTGTATGTCACTATTATGAATGGAACTATGCCGAAGCCATCCAATACCTCGACAAAGCCATTCCGCAGCTTTCGGCTTTCTCCCCTCATGAGCGTTCGTTTTACTATTGGAGCAATGCCGAAAGCCACTTCTTGCTCGGGCGATACGATGAAGCCATACCGCTCTATGAGAAAATGCTTAACTTGTGCTATGAAAATGAGAAAACGGATGCTTTCTATCGGCTGGGCTTTTGCCACATGTTTGCCGAGGATTGGCAAAAAGCCTGCGACAATTATAAGCAGGCTGCCCATTATTATACCTACTATCGACCGGAAGAACAGGCCCGGTTGGTACAAATAAACAATATGATTACCGGTTGTGAAAAGCACATTCCACAACCAACAATTCCTTCTCTATCGGCCGAAGTTGCCGACACCACAGCGACAAAAATCGTGGCATCTTCCACTACTTCGGCACATACCGGTAGCCGCAAGATGCTGTATGAGGCCGTTCAGCGCATGTTGGCATCAACAAAACTGAATGGCATCAAGTCTTTCACCGAATCGAAACAATAGATACCCCGTGTGCCATAAAGGAAGACTCTGACGGGGTGTTTATATCTGTCTTCTACCTCAAGCATTACCTGTCGGCAAGCTCCACAAGGCGTGATGGGGTCTTCAAGCAGACCTTTGTTGTTCTTGGCCGCTATGGCAATGGCTGTTATGGCTTGTTCGGGGCATTGCGACTGAGCGGCAAAGATGGCCGAACGCTCTGCACAGAGACTTGATGGGAAGGCCGCATTCTCCTGATTAGCACCTATCATCATCTTTCCATTATCAAAAAGCAGTGCCGCTCCCACGTGGAAGTGGCTGTAATTGGCATAACTGTTGGCTGTAGCGGAAATAGCTTTCTGTACCAGTTCCTGTTCCTGACCGTCCAACTCGTCGAGTTGGCAAAATCGGTATTCTATCTCGAGTTTCAAGTTTTTCATACGGCTTTTATGTTGATTGACAGATGCAAATATAGCAAAAAGTTTTTACTTGCGTGCATAAATGTCCGAAAAATTACCCTCACAGCCCTCAAACAGCCTTTAAAAAGGGCAAAAAGGAGGGTTTTAATCCATTTGCAAATGATTTGTATGTACTTTTTATTTCATTATTCCACTTTCCCCAATGTGTAGGGGCAGTGCTTTATGCCTGCCCGCACGATTTGAGAAATCGTATGTCTCAAGCCTACCTTTACCCCCCTTACGATGATACGTTCTGCCGGGCATGCGGGCAGGCATAAAGCACTGCCCCTACACTTTGGGGAAAGAAGGCTTTAAATTTGGCATAGCCGGCTCCCTGCAATCGCTTGTCACCAACCGACCTTCAACGGATCTTTCTGTAACCTCGGCATCGTCCCGGCCTCTCTTGCCCCTCGCCCACTCATTCACTCCACTCGTAGCAACCGATGTCGGGATTGTCGTCGCGCCGTCTGCCCAATCGGTCGGTGGGCAGCGATGTGGCCTTGTCGGCTGCTCCGATGGCCGGTGAAATTTTGCGCAGGCGGAAATCGTAGCGCAATTTGCCGGTATCGATTTTTACAAAATGCTTTTCGCCTGTCTTGACGGTGTCCTTGGGGTCCTCAAAAATGACGTGGGCGAAATACACACTATCCTTGGTTGGAGGCTTCGGAGTGCGAATGATGCAATGGTCGAAAGTATAGTTGAAGTCGATGCTGTCTGCTTTGTCGACCATCAGCACATCGTCGGCATAGCCCGTGATGAGTGAGTTGGTCACTGTGAGGTTGAGCCCCTGCGAACGGTGGTTGGCAAATCTGATGGCGGCATCACGCTTGGAGTCGAGGGGATAAAACTGCGCCAACGTACACTGGTTGATGTCCACACGCCCACCGCTGATACCCACACAGTTACCCAATGTGTTGGTAAACTGGCAGTTGCGAGCCGTGACTGCCGCATGGATCACACTTAGTCCAGGGCCCTGCAAATTATGCAGGGTGCTGTTTTCGAGCGTAAGTGTGGTGCGGGCCACATCGGCCGAGTCGCATATTATGCCGTAGTAGCCGCCGTGGATATCGGTGAATGTGATTTCGTTGTCGTAGCTCGATGTGCACAGGCGCACCCCCTGCCAATGGCCCGGCGTGAGGTCGTAGGGTAGATAGTCGAACATGCGATCGATACGGTCGCCCCGCAGTATCACCTCGCGTCCCGCCTCGCCTTTACTCAGCAGCCGACCGCTCACATCGATGCCCGCCCGGTTGTGGAAATAGAGTGTGGTGCCGGGGGCAATGGTGAGCGTGGCTCCCTCCGCCACCTTGATGTCGTCATAAAACACCACAGGTTTCTCGGTGGCTATGGTCGTGCGCGCTTCACCTCCAGTCCGTGCAGCAGAGTGGCATCCCAGCTATAGGCGCTGAGCCTTACCTTCTGCTGCACTCCGCTTTCAAGGGTGAACACAAGGTTGTCCTCCACCGGCAAGGGGCCGTTACCTTGGCTGTAGGCCGAAGTGAGTTCTACAAACACGCGCACGCTGTCGCCCTTGCGCACCTCCACATTTTGCACCTGATAACCGGCCGACGGACTAAGATAGGTCCCATCCACATTCACGCGGAACCCCGTCTGGTTTCCCTGTTCGAGCCGCACACCGGCACAACGGACGTTGGCTCCCGTGCGATTGAACACCCAAAAGGTGCGCGTGGCCGTGGGCACATTGGAGAAAGTGGTGTCGGGCCGCACCGTGTCGGTGGAAAAGGCCAGGCGATAGGTTACCGACTGCGTGAACGAGTCGTTGTCGGCACAGCTTGCCATAAGCGTTGTGAGCGTGGCAAACAGAAATATATATTGCAGCAAATGTTTCATCGATAACATAACGTGAAAACCAGCTCTTTATTGAAAGGCTTCCTCCTTTCCGCTCTTGAAGGGTTGTAGGTGAAGAGAAACCGATGCTAAATGGCAAGTGATATTCTTTGTATGGATGCAAGAAATTCGGCTATCCGTATCTCCAGACAATAGACACCAAGTGCCGGTGTCGCGATTTTTCAAGACTTTTAATACTTTAAGCTATATATTCTTTTCCTCCCATTGATGAGTCCGGTCACAGACAATATTCACCGTCTGGCCACCAACCATCAGGCGGAAATCACCCTCCTCAAGCACCCATTTGCCATCATAGCCCACGAAAGCGAGGTCGGAAGCCTTCAACTTAAAGGAAACGGTCTTCATTTCCCCAGGTTGAAGTTCTATTTTGGCAAAGTTACGCAGGCGATGACCGTCGGGAGTCATGGAGGCGATGGAATCGCTGCTGAAGAGCAACACACTCTCCTTTCCTGTCACTGCACCGGTGTTTTTCACATCTACGCTCACCTCCAGCACGTCTCCGGCCACAAAATGTGTCTTGTCCACCCGCAAGTTGCTGTAGGCAAAGGAAGTATAGCTGAGACCGGTGCCGAATCCCCATTGTTGCGTGATCTTAGCATTATAGTCGTAGGCCCCTTCCATCGTGCCTACTTCCTCGCTCTTTTTGAAGTCGTAATTGGTCAGGGAGTTTATTTCGCTCGGATAGGTGTAGGGCAACCTGCCTGAGAAATTTCGTTCGCCAGCGAGCAGACTCACGAGCGCATCGGCTCCATAGCTGCCGGGAAGGAAGATGTGAACCACAGCCTTGGCCAGTGGAACAATGTCGGCGATGATGCGTGGACGCCCCTCGTTGAGCACAAGGATGATGGGTTTTCCCGTGCGTGAAAGTGCCTTCACAAGGTTACGCTGGTTTTCCGACATAGTGAGGTCGGTAAGATTGCCAGGTGTCTCTGTGTAGGAATTTTCCCCAATGCAGGCAACGATGACATCCACTCCCTCGGCCGCTTTCACAGCACGTTCGATTTCGGGAGTGTTCTCTTCCCACCATTTGCCTGTCTCATTGTAGGTTACACCCTGGCAGAGTACAATGTTATCCTTGCCATACCGATTGCAAAAAGCCTCATAGAGCGTATTGTATCGACTGGCAAACCGGTCAGCCAGATGTCCCTGCCAGGTGTAGCTCCAGCCACCGTCGAGGCAACGCATCTGATTGGCATTGGGGCCCGTGAGAAGTATCTTATGCCCTCTGGTCAGCGGCAGCAAACGGTCGTCGTTTTTCAGAAGTACCATACTCTCAGCCGCTCCCTCAAGGGCGAGGGCTGCAAACTCTTTTCCGCCAAACTTGGGATAGTCTTTCAACCGTTGCGTGGGATGGTCGAAGAGTCCCAGCCTATATTTCATGCGGAGCACGCGGCGCACGGCATCATCAATACGACTCACGGGCACCTTCCCCTCCTCCACCAACTCCTTGAGCAGGTCGCAGGCATCGGGGCTATAGGGCTCCATAATCATATCAATGCCCGCATTGATAGCTATACGCAGGGCGTCTTTTTTATCTTTGGCTACCATTTCGCGCGTATAGAGATTGTTGACATCGGCCCAGTCGGTGACAAGCACGCCATCCCACCCCGTCTCCTCTTTCAACCAACCGGTAAGCAGTTCGCGATTGGCATGTACGGGCATGCCGTTGACCGAAGCCGAGTTGGCCATCACTGACAGTGCCCCTGCCTGGAGGCCCGCAAGGAAAGGGGCAAAGAACTTTTCACGCAAATCGGAAGGCGAAATATAGGCCGGTGTGCGATCTTTTCCCGTCCATGGAACGCTGTAGCCGAGATAGTGTTTCATTGTGGCAGACACATGATACTGATCGATGTGGTTGGGATCTTCACCTTGAAAACCGAGTACCATTTGGCGTCCCATTTCGGCACTAAGATAACTGTCTTCACCGAAATTTTCCCACAAGCGCGGCCACCGGGCATCGCGCCCGAGGTCGACGGTTGGGCTGTAAGTCCACGGCACACTCACCGCCCGGGTCTCATAGGCCGTTGCCTCGGCCGAGCGACGGGCTATCTCGCGGTTGAAAGTGGCAGCCACATTGATGTTTTGAGGGAAAAGCGTTCCACCTTGTGTATAGGTGGAGCCATGAGTGTGGTCAAGCCCATAGATGCAGGGAATACCGATGCGCTGCATCGAGAGTTTCTGTATCTGTGCCAGAATACGTTCCCATTGTCTGGCAGTAGGTGCCACTGTGTTTGGAGCATTGAGGATGGAACCAATCTTATATCTCCTGAAAAGTGTGTCTGCCTTGGCCTCATCGATTTCAAACACTCCATCCTTATTGTTTTTTCCAAACAGGTCTACCACCAATTCGGTCATCTGCCCGATTTTCTCTTCGAGCGAGAGGCGAGCAAGCGTTTTCTCTACTTTTGTCTCTATGTCTGCATCACAGACAATGACAGGGTTGTAGGTGTGTCCGGCAGTGGCAGAGAGCGAAAACAGCACAAGCGGAAGCAATAGTTTCTTGTATTTCATTATGTGTCTATTTGGTTTATATTGACTTGGTGGCAAAGTTATCTTTGCCAAAATAGGTGTCACAGAAGACCATCCTCGGGAAGGCAAGAGACAGCCTCCCCGAGGATTGGCTAACTGTCGAAAATGCCGGAGCTCATCACTGTACACTCACTCGGTCAACGTAGTAACCGTGACCCACACAAAGGAATCCGGCCTGTTGCCCAATGAGGTCGAGCATCTTTTTTGTCAGTATCAACTCCAGCACGCCATCTGTTGCAAGTTCTTTTTCCACGGTTCCAGGCAACATGGTCCACCATCCGGTTGCCACTTGCATCTTGTGATAGCTGTCGGCGGCATTCAGGGAATAGCTGATGCGGAGCACCGAACCGGGGGCTATTGTGGCAAACTTGTCTTGGCCTATAAGGTTGAAAGTCTTGTGAGGGCTACCGTCAGGCTCGTCCCACGACACATAGTGATGTCCTTCCCAGAGTGTCTGCTCGGAAGAGATGGCCACGGTCAGTTCTGTTGATATGGTTTGCCCATTGACAAATTGCACTGTCTGTCCGTCTTCCGTCTTTCCGATGAGACTATAGTTGCCATCGGCAAGGAGCGGGCATGTAAGTACAAGCTCGGAAGAGGTACGGCGAATAAATGAAGTGACGGTATGGTCGCCCAGCGTGAGCGAAGCAATTCGATCAAGGTTGATGCCGGTAAGCACCCATTCGGCTCCGGCATTGGCCCGATTGGCTCCGGAGGTGACAATCGGTTCGGCTGTCACCTTCACTTTGTTGCCACCGTAACTGTTACCATCACTGTCATTGAGCAGCACACGGTAGTCGCCTGAAACGAGGTCGGCCGGCACAGTATATTCGAGACAGTTGTCAACGGCAAGATATTTCACATCGGCAATGGTCTTTCCCCCGATGGTGATGGAGGCTACCTTGTCGAGATTGCTGCCATAGAGGCGGGCGGTGGTTCCGGGAGCAACAATACGCTCGAAGGACACCTCTCCAGTCCAAGGGTCATCGGCAAGAGGATTCACTTGCACCGTACCTTCACGCCAAGTGGATTTACCGGCTGTGGTGATGACTATCACTTTGAGCCGGTAAGTGCCCGCGGACAAGGCTTTGTCTATCTCTACTCCCGTTGCTACTTCCTCGCCGTCAAGCAGCCAGGTTACGGTCGTGAAGTCGGCAGGTGTCACAGTGAGTTTCATCGTGAAGTGCGCATCACGACTGATGTTGGCCACCACCGGCAATTCACCGTTCACGCGGTCGGGGAAAATAGGGTCGAGAATGCGTGGTTCATCATTGGCTGTAGCTGTCGAGAATGGTTCGGTATCGCTGCAAGCGGAGAGTGCAAACGTTATAGCCATCGTGGCCAAAAACAAGAACAATATCTTTTTCATGACTTAACTTTGTTTTAGAATGGTCTATAAATCATTTCACATCCCACCACACGTGCGTATTCCAGCTATCGGTTCCTCCCATACGCCGGAGGGCCTCATCGTAGCCTTCCTTGTCGTAAGAAGACTCCAGCACGGGATAGCACAGACGAACAGGGATTTCGCTACCACCGGTGAGGAAGCGACCGAAACCGTAGTCGACCGGCGACTTCAGTCGAGGGTAGCCCGAACGGCGTACATTGGCCCAGCACTCGGCAGGATTGGTAAAGTGGAGAATCCATGCTTGGATGTTGATGGCCTCCTTGGTTTGCTCCATGGTATGTCCCGTTCCATTAGCGGCAATATAGGTTTCGAAAGCCTTGTCGGTCACTCGGGGACAGCCATAGTTTTCTGTGAAGAAATCGAAGGCGGCACGCACTCCTTCCCGATAGAGGTCGGTCACAGAAGCACTACCCACATTCCAGCCCTTCAGTTTAGCCTCGGCCAAAAGGAACTTTACCTCAGCAGAAGTCATCACCACTCCGGGATTGTCACCTTTGAGGAAGTTGTTGGACAATTTGGGTTCCACCTCGCGGTTCACATTCGGAGAAACAGACGGATTGTTTTTGGCCAATTCGGTAAGCAAATCGCTGGTATAGCCCGTAGGCCACGGCTCCCAGGAGAAAGCCCCCGGGTCACGGGGAGAGAAAGTTATGCCTTTATCGAGCATTTCGTCGGTGAGATCCACGCGGTTGTCAGGACTTGTGGCACTCATCAGACCATCGTAGTAACAACGTGCCAAAGCAAACGTGCGAGGATCACCGGTGCTTCTGAGCTGATTGAAAAATGTGGAACAGAGGTAGCTCGGGTTGTTGGCAGGGTCGTTGCCAAACAGCAGTTTCGATAATGCATTGCCCCGATAGTCGGTGTAGCTCTCCTGTCCAAAGCTAAAAGCTACGGCCATATACTTGATAAGAGCGTCATCGGAGGCTTCGGTCAGCACCCCTCCGTCGGCAGCCACGGCCTTTTCAAATTCCTTCTCGGCTTGTTCGGGAGCCACATCGGAGATGCGCATAGCGTAACGGAGACGCAGGGAGTTGGCAAGTTTCTTCCACTTAGTCACATCGCCTTTGTAAATCACATCCCCCGTGAGCTTATCTTTGGCTGCATCAAACTGTCGGGAAGCAGAGTCAAGTTCAGCAAAGAAGTCGGTATAGATGCTCTGTTGAGTATCGAAACGAGGATTGGTAATGCCCTTGATGAATCCCTTGCCGGCATCTTTATAAGGCACATCGCCATAGGTGTCGGTGATAATGGACATCAAATACACACGATACACACGCAGGGCTGCATTGATGTTCTCTTTGCCGGCTACACCGTGAGTGCGGTTTTCGGCATCGGTAAGATTCTTGATGGCATTGGGATAGAAACTCGTCCACAACCGGCTCATCTCGTTGTTGTCCACTGTGTGGCGTCCGCCGTAGTTGGTAGTATTCCAACAACCCATGAGCTGCTGCGAAAAAGCGTAGAAATAGTTGCGGTAGATTTCCACCATACCAAGGTCACCGTAGGTCTGTAACTGAGCTGTGGTGAGCTGGGCGTTGGCATCTATGGTGGCCGCTTTAGATGTGTCCATGTTCATCTGCTCCATGTAGTCATCACTGCACGAGCTAAGAAGAGCGGCCACAGACACTAAAAGGCCGATAATATAAGATTGCTGTTTCTTCATTGTTATTCTCTTTAAATTATGTATAGAGAGGATGGATATTAGAATTTCACGTTGACATTGAAACCATAACTCTTACGGGAAGGGAGCGAACCATATTCGAGTCCCATACCCGTGGTATTGTTGTAGTTGGAATCGGGATCGATATTGGGGATATTCTTCCACACGATGAACGGATTGCGGGCAACGAGAGAGAATGTCAATCCTTTGACAACATTCTTCAACCAACGCTGCGGAACGGCGTAGCTTAAGGTCAATTCACGACATTTCACATAGGAATTGTCATAGATAAACATGCCCGGAGCATTGCGCGAAACGCTCATCCAATAGTCTTCCGGATTGATGACAATATCGTTCTGGCGATAAGTTCCGTCTCCGTTGTCTATCACGCCGGGAGCAATAAAACCGCCCGTGGGTTTCCATTCTGCTGCACCTTTGGCTATTCCGGCCGCTTGTCGGGCCTCCTCAGACTTATACCAAGCTTCGCGACCATTCAAAGTGGCCGGATCTTTACCTGACTCAAAGGCGGCACGAGCCGACATAGAATAAAGGTCGGCCCCCACCTTAACATCGAAAATGGCCGAAAGTGACAGGTCGCGATAGGCCAGTGTAGTGGTCAGACCACCTGTCCACTTCCAAGACGCATTGCCAAGCACATGATTAGCCTTGTCGTATTGAGGAAGACCGGTAGCCGGGTCGATAAGCACTTGACCGGCCTCGTTGCGCTTGAAGTCGGGGCCTACGATGGAACCAAAATTCTCACCCACCTTGGCCGCGACCTGCACATCAAGCCATGTGGCTTTTTCCAGTTCAAACATATCCATGCCATCAACCAGTTTTTTCACCTTATTGCTATTCTTTGAGAAGTTGAAGTTTACATCCCAAGAGAAATCTTTGGTCTGGATGGGACGCGTGTTGAGTGCAATTTCGATACCGGTATTGTCTATTTCACCGGCATTGATGAGCCGGTAGGTGTAACCGGTGGTCCATGATGAAGCCATGCCCATAATCTGATTCCTGCTCCTCTGAGCGTAGTAGGTAAAGTCGAGCCCCAATCTGTTTTTCAAGAATTTCATCTCCAAACCGAGCTCAAAAGAGTTTGTCTTTGTCGGTTTGAGATCTTTATTGGGAATTGTATTGTTGCTGATGTAACCAATCGTGTAGCCCGGATAAGTGAACTTAGATTTGGTGTAGACCAGTCCAAGCTGATAGGGATCTGTATCGCTACCTACTTGTGCCCACGACATACGCAGTTTGCCATAAGGCATTATATCGCCCAACTTGGCCAATTCTGAAAAAACAAAGCTACCGGAGAACGAGGGGTAAACGTAGATGTTGTTGCTTACGGGCAGAGTGGAGCTCTGGTCGCCACGCAGAGTGGCATCGGCGTAGAGCAGGTGACGCCATCCGAGATTGCCAGAGGCGTACACCGAGTTGATTTGTTTTCGGTAACTGCCGGGCTCAAGGCTCACTTCGTTGAAGCTCATCAATGCAATCACATCTCGAATCTGCATGTCCTGTGCTGTGGTGATGGTCGTTTGGTTGTTCACTTTATACACATTGCCACCCAAAGTGCCGTTGAAATCGAAATCACCCCAACTGTTACTGTAGAGAGCAAGCACCTCAAAGTTGTACATTCGGTTACGAAAACTGCTTATTTGCAGCCTTCCGGCTTCGTAGCCCGGTGTGGTGGGTGCCTTGAAATCCTCGAACGAGAACCAGTTGAGGTCGGCACCCATCGTAGCCTGCACCTTCAGATGATTGTCCACATTCCATACCATCTTGCCCGTCATGCGGAACTGGTCTTTCTTGGAACTGTTAGAGTTCTTGTAGATGTCCCAATAGGGGTTGATGTTATAGGGATCCATACCATTCCAGTTAGCGTATTCGCCGTTTGCATCCTGGTAAGTGCGTAGCCACGCTTGATTATAGGTAGTGGCCAGTGTCATGAGATTTTTTCCTATGTTGGACTTGCTGTCGCCCAATGCCGGACGATTTTTCACATCCTCACGGGTGTAGTTGCCGCTGATGTCGAAATCCACATGCCCCACCGACGTATTGGCCCTCAGATTAAAAATGTCACGACTCATGTGTGTCTTGGGTACGATGTCTTTGTTACGCATGTCGGTATAGGTGAAACGAATGCCCGTCTTACCACTGTTCATGCCGATGATAGCTGTATTGGTGGCCGTGAATCCGGTGCGGAAGAAGCCCGAAGTGTTGTCGGGAATAATCAGATAAGGGCGCTCCACACCATCGAAATAGTTCAGTTTATTAGTACCATCAGCCTTCGGCCCCCAACTTTTGTTAGTATTGGAAACGGCATCTATGCTGTAGGTACCGTTACTCCCCATACCGTAAACTTGCTGAATATTGTTCCATTTAGCCAACTGCGTGTCAAATGTCAACGACCCGTTGTATTCCACATTGACCCGATCCTTGCCGGCTTTCTTGGTCGTGATGAGTATTACGCCGTGTGAAGCGCGACTACCATAGAGTGCAGAAGCTGCCGGCCCTTTAAGCACTGACATTGACTCTATGTCGTCGGGGTTGATGGCAGAGATACCGTCGCCAAGGTCAAAGCCGCCGGCTGTACCGGCGCTACCGTAATTAGTATTGTCGAGAGGAACTCCATCAATAACATAAAGTGGCTGGTTGTTGCCCGTCATTTCAGTGCTGCCACGCAGTATGACGCGTGTGGAACCGGAAGCTCCACCAGCTGTCTGGCTCACTACGAGGCCGGGAATCTTACCGGCCAGTGAGTTGATGACATTGGTCTCCTTGGCTTTGGTGAGTTCTTCCCCTTTCACTTCTCCCACACCATAGCCCAAAGCCTTACGCTCACGCTTGATGCCAAGGGCCGTGACCACAACCTCATCGATCATCTTCTTATCTTCTTCAAGTACGATGTTCATGTCACTTTGTGCTTTTACCGTTTGTGACCGGTAGCCTACGTAGCTGACAACGAGCTCCGTTCCAAGCTTCACATCGAGGAAGAAACGGCCGTCTATGTCAGTTACCATGCCTTGTCCTTTACCTTTCACGATAATACTTGCACCGATGATAGGTTCGTTGCCGTCGGTGACGACACCCTTCACTTTTTGCGCCTGCTGTACGACATCGGGCACAAGAGTCCCTACTGCCCATGCCGATTGCACGCCCGAAGACAGAATGAATGCCCCTGCACAGAGCATTCCAAATAATTTCCAATTACTTTTGTTCATGCCATTATTTTCTTAGCTATTACACTTGATTAACCTAAAAGATTGTTTTTCCATTCTAAAACAGGGGGAAGAAGGAATTCGTCCGTACGCCCGTACTGTTACTCCCACCCTTATTTGAGATATTTCTTGCCATCTATGATGACTATGCCGCGAGCTACACCGGTCGTTGGTAGAACCATGCCAGAGAGAGAACAGCGACGGGGAAACTTCGCCCGGTAGCCGGAACCATCTACAGAAGCGCCTTTGGATGAATTCTCCAGGGAGTAAACCTTATTTGCATGAATGCTTGTCATGTCGCCTCCTTGGTCGTTCTGCACATAACTCACATTCTGTTTCCCCATCTCCTGATATACCCTTACATAGTCCACTCGCATCTCCGCCTCGCTGCCGGCGTACGGTAATGCGGTGATGCCACCGGCATTGTAAATTGCGGGATAGTCGCCTCCTACGGCAAGATTGAACAGAATGTGAAACGGTTTGTGGAAATATGGGGATGACCCCATCTCCGGAGTGATGGTGGCTTCATAGTAGGGCTGTGGAGCATTGTCGAGATAACAGCGTATATAGTTATCATCCCACACGGCTGTAAAGAGGTGGTAGCCACCTGTAATGGGAACGTCGGCAGTCACCGCACCTGTCGTCCACTGTTGATGTTGTGGGATGGAAGGCCCCCAATGTATGCAACCCGAGAAGAGACGCTCAGTCGTATTGTTCTTCATGCCGTCGGAGTGACCGGCTTCCATAATGTCTATTTCGCCGCAGGCAGGCCATCCCACTGTCTGTATGTCATCACCCATCATCCAAAATGCAGGCCACAAGCCACGGGCCAACCGTGGCATCCTGATGCGAGCCTCTATCTTTCCATGCTTGAAACTCACCCGTTGGCAAGAGTTGACTCGGCCTGAAGTGAACGCCCGATTGCCGTAAGCCTCACGCCGCGCCTTTATAATAAGGTTGCCATCGGCTATCGTCACATTGGATGGTCGACCGGTGTAATACTGCAACTCGTTGTTGGAGGGGTGTTCAACGGTTTCCACGTTCCAGTTTACACCCAACGTGTTGTCGTCAAACTCGTCGCTCCACACAAGCTGATAGTTCTGTGCCGGGGCAACCGATGATAAAGATAAAAAAGACAATAAGGCCAGTATAGACTTTTTGTTCATAGGTTTGATTGTTTGATTTGGTTGCAAAGGTAGCAAACCAAGTCACAATCGGGGTTTGAATACTGACACAAAAGGTTTCAATGCCGACAAAAATGCCTCTTTTTGCAAGCTGGCGGCACGTCGGACTACACTCGCTACCGATATTTACTTGGAGGCACACCGAAATGTTTTTTGAACACAGTGCTAAAGTATTTCACATTGACAAATCCTGTCATCACCGACACATCGAGCACGGGCTTACCTTCCTTGATGAGCAGGGCGGCACGCTCCAACCGGATGAGCCGGATAAAATCTTGTGGGGCCTTGCCGGTGAGTGCTTTCAGCCGACCGTAGAAAAGTGTTCGGCTCATAGCCATCTCTGCACACAAGCGGTCGATATTGAAATCGGTATCGGCTATGTTGGCCATAACAATGTGGGTGGCTTTATCTACAAACTCGCGGTCGGTAACATTCAACGCGCTCCCGTCAATGGCAGAATCCCGCCCCTCGATAGCCGGTGTCGGTGAAGAAACTGCAACTATCGGTGACGCGGAAGGATTGACTAACTGTAGTGACCGGCTTAAGTAATAGCGGCTCAGTCGACGACGATTTTGCAGCATGCTCTCTATCTTGCTGCGCAAGACCACCGTATCGAAAGGCTTGGTCACATAGTCGTCGGCTCCCAGACCGAGTCCTTCTATCATGAAATCGCGCCCCGACTTGGCCGTGAGCAGGATGACGGGAAGCCATGCCGTTTCTTCATTCTCCTTGATGCGGTGGCACAACTCACTGCCTGACATGCCGGGCATCATCACATCGGAGACCACAATGTCGCACACTTCCTCCTTCAGATAGTCAAGGGCTTCCTCGGCGCTACCCACATCTACCACCCGATAATGGTTTCCGAACGACATGCGGATATAGTGACGAAGCTCATCGTTGTCGTCGACAAAAAGTAGCGTGTCTCTGTCTTGCCCCTCTTCTTCGGCCATCGGAGGAGCTGACGAAAGCTCTCCGACGACAACATTTGGCTGTGGAGAAACCGGAGTAGGGTCTGAGACAAACTTTGCCAAATGAGCGTTGCCCTTGCGAAAGGTTATCATGAAAGAGGTGCCAACGCCTTCTACGCTATTGAAAGTGAGGTGCCCACGATGCTTCTCCACCAGACGGCGGGTGAGCATAAGCCCCAGTCCGCTGCCGGTCTGTTGGGAGTTCATCGCATTGTCAGCCCGGTAGAAATTGCGGAAAATGTGCTTCCGCGCTTCGCGTGGAATGCCGATGCCGGTATCGTCCACCTTTATATATATGTACCGGTCATCGGCGTGGGCGCTCAACTCTATGTTTCCTCCCTCGGGAGTGTACTTGACGGCATTGGAGATGATGTTCTCGAATATCTTGTCGGCCATATCGGCATTGAGCCATAAAAGCTGGTCGGTGGGGCACTCGGCCAGACGCAACCTGACGCCTTTCTGTTCGGCCAACACGCCAAACTTCTTCATTTGGGCCTTGAGCAGTGTGGAGAGCTCAAACGGGTGTACAGTCATCGCCGCTTCAGACTGGTCGGATTTCTGGAAGTCGAGCAATTGCGTGATCATCTTGAGCAGTCTGCCGCCGTTGCTGCGGGCAATCTCAAGATAGCTTCGGGCACGTTCACTGAGCGAAGGGTCTCCGGCAAGGTCGTCGAGCGGAGCGAGTACGAGGCTCAGTGGAGTGCGAATATCGTGGGCAGTATTGACGAAAAAGTTGATTTTCTCATTGAAATACAGTCGTTGCAGGCGATTCTTATAATAGAACCAGCCGGCATAGCCCACTGCTCCCAACAAGAGCAGGTAGATGATGCGCGCCCAAAGGCTGTTCCACCATGGTTGGGCCACGCTCACCGCCACCGACCGCTCATCGAGCATACGCCGGTCGTTGCGGCTGATGGCGCGCACGTGAAAACGGTAACTGCCAGGCGGCAGATTGGTGTAGCGGACGTGCTGCGTCGGCGAAGGCTCACTCCACCGATGGTCGAAGCCTTCGAGTTGATACAGGTAAACGATGTCGCCTTGATACTTATAACAGATGCTTTCAAAGCTGATATCAAATGTGCGCTGATTGTACGCCAATTTCACCTCTCCCCTATTTAGCATTTTGTACAGCCCGGGGCGCAAGCTGATGTCGGCTCCACTCACCTCCACACTCCTGACACGCAGTGTGGCCCGATAGCTGAGACGATTGAGCTGTTCGGGACTGATAATCACAGCTCCCGTGCTGCTTCCCACAACAAAACGCCCGTTGCGCAAGGCCGTCATGGATTTGCCCTTATACTCGCGCCGCAGACCACGTACATAGTTGGCGTCTACTACATAGCGGCCGTCATCGCCTACAAGTGCCAACCCTTGGTCGGTGCTTGCCACGACGCGCCCTTTATGGTCGCGCCCCAGTGCACATACGGTGTTGGATGGAAGTCCATGGGCCGTGGTAATATTTTTCACCCGCCGAGTGTGCATGTCATACAGGTACAGTCCGCCACCATCGGTACCCACCCATACACGGGCTTTGTCGGCAAACAACAGGGAGAGCACAAAATAGTTCTGGTCGGTGTCGGGCGGGAAGTCGTCTTGGGTGAAATGGCGCTGCACACGGCGACTGCGCTTGTCGATGAGAAAGAAGCCATAGGATGTGCCTACAGCAACACGCCCGCCGGGAGCGCCGACAATAGTTTGCACCTGTTGCACCGGATAGTAGTCCGTCCGGCCACTGCGGGCGTCTATATGTACGAGATGGCCATTAAGACAGCCAATCCAAAGATCGCCATCGGCATCGCGCTTGAGACAGAACACGTAATCGGTCTTCAGCACACCACGGGCCAAGGAATATAGCTGCCGGCTGCTGCCATCGGGAGATACGGTAAAGACACCATTGCCATAAGTACCTACAAGCACCGCACTGCCATCACCCTGACAGAGCGTAAGGGCCACCTTGCCGTAGAGGGCGTGCCGCCAGCGGCGCGATCGGGGGTCGAAAATGCTCACGCCACAGTCGGTGGCATACCACAGACGACCATCTGACGACTCAAACACATCGTTGACATCATCGTTGATGAGCGACTGAACCACCTGTGGACGATGGCTCACCACCTCAACAAGCTGGCCCGAGGGAAAAGCTATATCTATGCCGCCCGTATAGGAACCTATCCAAATATTGCCGCGACAATCCACGGTAACGGCATAGATTCCGTTGCCATGAATGGCATTGCCCGCTTCGTCGTCGGATCCGAAAAGTAGCCGGGCGGTGCTGCCATCGGCACGGGCTGCGTAAACCCCGGCTCCATCAATACCGAAGAGCATTGTTCCATCCGGAGTGCGGGCAATGGTGCGCACAGGCAACTGGGGCAAGCAAGCCGGTGTGGACAGAAAGGGCCGGTGCAACACACTGAGGGTATGGATGTCCACCACCTTCACCCCGTCTCGGAATGTGCCTGCCCAAAGCCGTCCGGCCTTGTCGGCATAAAGACTCTGGACGGACATGCCTGCCAAAAGGGTATGCCGGTGGCCCGATACAGGATTTACGAATAGCAGGCCGCCATCGGTGGCCACTGCCAACCGCTGCCCCACGGAGCAAATGGCATTGACGGCACCCCCTCGCATCACCCACCGCCCTTTCCCTCTTGGGGGCAAAAGGTAGAGACCGTCATGGAGCCCGACCCATAGAGTGCCGTCGGCCGAGATGTAGAGCGTGTTGACGATAGCACCTCCGTGAAGTACGCTTGCAAGGTCATGGCATAGTTCGAAACGGTCGAAAAGAGGGTTGTAAACAGAGATTTTACCCTTGTTGTCGTATGCATAAAGACATCCCGAAGGGACTTTCACGACCCTTATGCTGCGTTCACTGGCATCGCTTGCGCGCGAAGTGGGTGTGAGTTGATAGTTGGTCACTTCTACACCGTTGTATCGGTCGATGCCCCGCTTAGTGCCTATCCATATAGCCCCGTCACTGCCCTCAACGATGGAATAGATGCGAGTGCCTGACAGCCCGTCGCGCATATCCAAGTGCGAATAGGAAAACTGCCGCCAGTCTATCCGCAGCTGTCCCCATGAAGAGAGGGAGCTGAGAATGACTAAAAAGCTGATGATGAGTCGTTGTTGCTTCGTCTGTCGGGTCATGAACATGTCGTTATTTGACGATGAATGCAAATTTAGATAAAATTTCCGAAACGCCCAAATGTGACCGACCGGAATTGACGGAGGAGAAGAATCCGTGGCCTACAAGGACAGGAGGAAAAGAAAGTATTGTCTCTGTGGCAGCCGCATTCGGACATGGAGGTCTCGGGAGGGTTCCGACATCTTTTCCATAAGAGCCGGAAAACTCCTATAGCATGAAACTTATTAAAATTGAGAAAAAGGCTTACATGCAAATTCTCCCTGCCAACCTGTATTGAAAGAAAGGCCTTCTTTTTCCGTCAATAAAAACGAAAAATCAGCTTCGCAAGGCCCGAATGACTTAGTGAAAGGGCCACAGTCAGAGTGCCAAATGGGCTCGATGAGATTGAGCGAAAGGCCGTTTCACATGGTCATTTGGCCTTTTTTACTTCCCCTGACGGTTAAAAACGAAAAAAAGGAAACGCTTTCACGCTTCCTTTGCTGATGCAAAGATAATACAAAAAAGAGCAGAATGCAAATAAGGAAAGAAAAAAGCGGACAAAGGAAAATGACGAGTTCTCTGTCCTGGATTTCTGCGAAAAGGGCACTCCCCATCAGAGGGATGGAGGAAACTTTTTTGTTTTCTCGGAAAAATGTCGTATCTTTGCACTTGAGACGGGCGGGTCGCAGAATGCCGGCGGGCCGGTCTGTTGTATTTTTTAACCCTAAACCATTATTCAAACCAATGGCAACAGTTGACGACAAGAAAGTTATTTTCTCGATGGTGGGAGTGTCGAAAATCATCCCGCAAAACCAAAAACAGATACTCAAAGACATTTATCTCTCCTTCTTCTATGGTGCCAAGATCGGTATCATTGGTCTGAACGGAAGCGGAAAATCTACGCTGATGAAGATTATCGCCGGACTGGAACAGCCCACACGCGGTGACGTGGTGTGGAGTCCGGGCTACAGCGTGGGCTACCTGCCGCAAGACCCGCCGCTCGACGAGACGAAAACCGTGAAGGAAAACGTGCAGGAGGGCGTGAAGCACGTCTACGACGCACTGCGCGAATATGACGAAATCAACGTGAAATTCGGACTGGAAGAATATTACAGCGATGCCGACAAAATGGACAAACTGATGCAGCGGCAGGCCGAGGTGCAGAATATCATCGACGCTACCGACGCATGGAACATGGACTCGAAGCTCGAAAGGGCCATGGCGGCCCTGAGATGTCCGGAGGGAGACCGGCCGGTGACGCACCTCTCAGGGGGCGAGCGCCGGCGCGTGGCACTATGCAAATTGTTGTTGCAGAAGCCCGATGTGCTGCTGCTCGACGAGCCTACCAACCATCTTGATGCCGAGAGCATAGACTGGCTCGAACAGCACTTGCAGCAGTATGAGGGCACGGTGATTGCCGTGACCCACGACCGCTACTTCCTCGACGACGTGAGCGAGTGGATTCTCGAACTGGATCGTGGTGAGGGAATCCCCTGGAAAGGCAACTACTCATCGTGGCTGGAGCAGAAGACCAAACGCATGGAGCAGGAGGAGAAAGTGGCTTCGAAGCGGCGCAAGACGCTGGAGCGTGAGCTCGACTGGGTGCGCATGGCTCCGAAAGCACGGCAGGCCAAGGGCAAGGCGCGACTCAACTCCTACGAACAGATGTTGGGCGAAGAACAAAAGGCGCGTGAGGAGAAGCTGGAAATATTTATCCCCAACGGTCCGCGGTTGGGCAACAAGGTGATCAAGGCCACTCATGTAAAGAAGGCATACGGCGACAAGGTGCTCTTCAATGACCTCAACTTCGCCTTGCCGCCCAATGGCATCGTGGGTGTGATAGGCCCCAATGGAGCGGGCAAAACCACGCTCTTCCGGCTCATCATGGGACAGGAACAGCCCGACGGCGGTTCGTTTGAACTGGGCGAAACTGTGAGGGTGGCTTACATGGATCAGCAACATGCGAGCATTGATGCCCAAAAGAGTGTCTACGATGTGGTGTCGGAAGGCAACGAACTGATGCGCATGGGCGGCCGTGACATCAACGCAAGGGCCTATCTTTCGCGCTTCAACTTTTCGGGCACTGACCAAAGCAAGCGCTGCGGGGTGCTTTCGGGTGGCGAGCGCAACCGGTTGCAGTTGGCCCTATCCTTGAAGCAGGAGGGTAATGTATTATTGCTCGACGAGCCCACCAACGACATCGATGTGAACACGCTGCGTGCTTTGGAAGAAGGTCTGGAGTCGTTTGCCGGCTGTGCCGTAGTCATCAGCCACGACCGCTGGTTCCTCGACCGCATCTGCACCCACATCTTGGCCTTCGAGGGCAACGGTGAGGTATTCTTTTTTGAGGGTGGCTACTCCGACTACGAAATCAACAAGGCCCGCCGGTTGGGTCTCGGAGACGAAATCAAGAAAGGCCGCTACCGTAAGCTGATGGCCGATTAACCATTGTTATCACACCACTTATCACACAACCGGGGCAGCACTTCCCATGAAGTGCTGCCCCGGTTGCTATTATATTCTACCCATCAAATCAACCAAGACACATATCTCCCTATACAGCAAGAAGTCATATCATTATCACCTAACATCTAACAACCATCACCTGTCACCTAACACCACCTCATCAACAACCACTCCATCGTCAAGTGCGGTAAGTATCAGTTGGTGCGCAGCCTGTCGTTTGAGTGGCAGAATGAAGCGGCGGACAGCCCGGTTGCACAGCACATTCGTCTTCCACTCCTCGCTGCGACCTTGTGTAGCATAGTCGGTGACGGGCGATTCCGTGCCATCCAACGAGAGGCGAAAACGGATGGACTTTCCTGTTAACGGGTGGACGGGCAACAGACTGACTTCGACCGATACCGAATCGATGCCTGTCGCGTGGAAAGAGAATAAGATGGACTTCCCCTTCCCTACCTGCACGGCTTTCCCTTCATAGCCCAATCCCTCGCATAGGGTGAAATCGCCTCCTGCGCATTCGCTGCCGTTCCACCGATAGAGATAAGCGTATTCCTGCGGCATCGGAGCCTTGGCACGGGTGTGGGCCACCGGATTGAACACCGGCAAGCGCCGCGGTTGGCAGTCCATCATGCGCTGCCATTTCCCTCCATGCAGTGCATTGTAGGTTTGCGCCAGTCGGACGATGCTGTCGTGGGCAGCATCGCTTTTCTCCCATCCGCACAACCCGTGCCGTGCCTGCTGGGCATAGAGCATCTTTTTGTTCATCTCAGCAGCCGCCAGCACAGGATATTTCACCAACTGGAAATATTCGTCCCATGCGTCTTCCCTGATTTCTCCTGCCAATGCTTCCGCGGCATCCTCTATGGCTTGATAGTCGGACAGCCGGCGAGTGATATAGTCGTTGCTCCACGGCAGATCACGCACAGTGTTCCAATAGGTGCGGTCAGGCTCCTCTGTGCGTGTACCTCCCATAAACTCCGGCTTGCGGATATATGCCAACCGGTAGTACTCCCACATCACCGGCAGGAGCCGCGTACCGGCCTTTTCACCGAACTCCCGCCGCAGAAAACTGCCGAGATGGGCACCGGGGCCCTGCCGGCGGACAGCCTCCATACTCCATGCCATGTCCATAAAGAGTTCTGTCTGATACTCGCAAGGCTTGATGTCGCCCACATTCAATATCCATATCTTCCTGATGCCGCCGTCGTAAGCCGTCGTCATCTGTTGGTAGAGCAAGGCGGGCGAAAACGTGCCCAGCCACAGGTAGTCGTGGGGACGGCCCCAATAGCTCACGTGATAGTAGATGCCGTTGCCGCCCTTGCGCCACCGTTCGGCCTCGGTCGGGAAGTGACGGATGTAGCCATAGTTGTCGTCGCACCACATCAGGCACACATCTTCGGGCACCTGCAAACCGGCATTATACACATCAAGCACCTCTTTATAGGGGATGAAGACTTGTGGGACTTTCGTCACATCTTTATCCACATACCGGCCCAACAGCTGCCGTTGGTCATCGAACACCCGTTCTAAGACCGTTTTCTGTTCACCGATTGTCTTGGCCCCGTTCATGGCTCCATCGTGCAGGCCTCGCATTCCGATGGTATAGAGTATCGGCTGTCCGGCCACCTCCTTCACCCTGCTTTCCCAGAACCGACACACATTGTCACGGTTGGTCACATAGTTGTATTCGCCCACACCGCGTCGCGGCCATTCACCGGCCGTACTCGAAGCCATCGGTTCGCAATGGGAACCACCGATGTAAATGCCGTATTCCTTGGCCGTCTCTCGGTTGCCTTCCGTCAGGAAGAACGGTTGCGTGCACTCGTGCATGGCAGGCCAGTAGGTGTTGGCCCGCAGACGTAGCAACAATTCAAATATCCGAGCATTGGTCTTCGGGCCTATGCGTCCCTTCACCCCCGGTTCGTAAGTCTGACTCGCCCACGGCATCAGCCCCCAGTCTTCGTCATTGATGAAGATTCCGCGAAACTCCACATCCGGAGCCTGCTCATTGGCATATCCATCTGGGAGTTTAAAGGCCGACAACTTTGCCGGAGTGGCATCGGCCCACCATTCCCACGGAGAGACGCCCAACAGCCGGGAGACCTCCAACAGGCCGTATGCCACCCCGTGGGCATCGCTGCCCGTGATACGAAGGGTGTCGCCCGAAACCTGCAACCGAAATGCCTCCTTACGGTTGTTCAGCGCCCGCCCATCCTGGCGGACAATGATGCTTCCCTCTTTCCCGATACAGACCTTCGCCGACAACACCTTTGCCATGTCGCCGGTCAGCATTCGCAGTGCCGATTTCACCACCGGCTCTGTCCGCCCTGTATCGCAACTTACGGTCACCGTCTGTCCACTTTTCAATTCAAAGGCCCCAGCCCTCACCGTCAACAAAGCCACCACAATGCTCCATACAATTTTCTTCATACATATTTCAACTTTCTATTTTCACTATTCTGCCATATCCATATTCTCATCAGAAACACCGATGGTAGCAGAATACGAACGGCCAACGAATGCAATATTACGAATAATATTTGTAAAAACTCTGCTGAAGTATAGAAAAAATCAAGCAACTCTGCACCTTAAAGAGTCAACCAGCAAGTGCAATATTACGCATAATATTTGTAAAACTCCTGC
>OGFR01000338.1_pt1 | contig 43222 bp, 40 predicted proteins | sample 1571001 | NCBI WGS metagenome assembly OGFR01 (sample SAMEA2582064, study PRJEB24529) | metagenome | biome: Human gut stool | place: China | collected 2011 | reverse complement strand
CGCCGCCCTCAGCTGCAACTTCCTTCACGTAGTTGTAAGCCTCGTCCAGCTTCTTCACGGTCTTCTGCAGATCGATGATATAGATGCCGTTGCGCTCGGTGAAGATGTACTTTGCCATCTTGGGGTTCCAGCGGCGGGTCTGGTGACCGAAGTGCACACCTGCTTCGAGAAGCTGCTTCATAGAAACGACTGCCATAGTAAAAATACCTCCAGATATTGTTTTGCCTCCGCACACCGTGATCCCGGGCCGTATCGGACGGTTCGGGACTGCCCTCCACCCATTTGGGCACAAAAGGGCATAGTGATGCGTGTGTAATGCTTTGTTATAATATCACAAACAGATGCCGGTTGCAAGAGTTTTTCTCTGTTTTTTACAAAGAAATCGTCTGTTTTTCGCTCATTTGCCTGTGTCCACGCCGCTCAGGCCCGCAAGGCCCATGCGCTGCAGGGCGTATCCCCTGCCGAACATCAGGTCGTACTGCAAAAGCCAGTGCTCTGCGCTCCACCGCTGCTGGAACTCGGTAGGCTCCTGCGTGGTGGTGCCGTCCAGATTCATGGTGGTTCCGCGGGTATTGGTGCGGCTGGCCACACGCAGCTGACGGTTCAGGAACTGGAAGTAGAGCGGCTCTTCCAGACCGTAAATGTCCATCATCACCGGCGAGATATCGTAAGCGGCAATGGTGCCAAGGTCCACCTGCTGCTGGCTGTAGTTGGACCACATCAGCAGCGTGGTCTGGTGCAGGCGGGGGTCTGCGCTGGAATCGCTGGCATAGCCGGTAGTGGTGTAGACATCGTAATTGGAATCGATGGGGTTATAGTGGTCGCCCCAGAACACCAGAATGACCGGCTCGTCCACCTGCGAGAAGTATTCGGTCAGTTTGCCCAGCATGGCATCTGCATCCCGGATGCCGGTAGCAAAATCTTCCAGCGCGCCCACGGTGCTGGGCTTGAGGCCCGCCGGGTGGGACAGCACTTTCACCCGCTCGTCGTCCGGGTAGTTGTCCTTGTTATAATTGGTATGGTTCTGCATGGTGACAGCGTGCAGGAAGATGGGCTTGTCCGAGCTGGACTTCATGCTCTCGTACTGCTGGATGATCTGGTCGGCCATGGAATCATCGGTGACAAGGCCGCTGGTCCAGTAGTGCTTGCGCACCTTGGTCACGCCATGCATATCCTCAAGGCTGATAAAATCGTCAAAGCCGAGGTTGGGGTAAGCCTTGTCGCGGCTCCAGTATTTTGCCCAGAAGCAGTGCACGGCAGCGGTCTGGTAGCCCTTGAGCTTGAGGTAATTGGGCATGGCGAACATGGGCTTGGTCACATGCTGCTGGTAGGGCTTGCTGCCGCTGGGCAGGAAGGATACCGAGTAGCCGGTAAGGGCTTCAAACTCCACATCGCAGGTGCCGCCGCCAAAGCTGGGGCTGTAGGCCCGGCCATAGGCGCTGGTCTGCTGCAAGGCGTGCAGGTTCTTGGAAACATCGGTATCAAAGGTGATGCCGTACTGTTCCAGCTCCGAGACATCCCAGTAGGACTCGTCCATCACATAGATGATGGTGGGCTGCTTCGCCTGCTCGTCCTTGGGGGTCACGGCGCTGTAGCTGGTGGAGTACAGCGGGCTGGTGGCAAACTTCTGGCTCTCGTCCACATTGTCCAGCAGGGCATCCACCGCTTCCTGCGAGTATTCCTCGGGCTTCGAGATCTCCAGATTGGTGAGGTTGGTCATAAAGCCGGTGATCACGCCGTAGTAGCGGTAGTAGCGGTCCTGCATCCATGCATCCGGCGTAATGCCCAGCACCTGCGTGACAGCGGGCTGCAGGTACACGCCGAACACCAGCAGGCAGAGGGCCGCTGCGGTGGCGGCACTGCCCGCCAGCCGGGGCAGCCACCGCTGTTTGTGACGGCCGCGGTACAGGAAAAAGCTGCCCGCCATCAGCACCAGCACCACGATGATGGCCACGACCATGCTGGGCTGGATCTTGAGGCCCGCAGCGGATGCCACACCGGCAGCCTCCGACACCTGTGTCAGATCCCATGGCAGGAACGGCTCGCCGCGCAGCTGCAGGGTGTAAAAGTTCACCGCGCAGGGCGCACAGCCCAGCACCGCCATGCCCAGCGTGGACAGCGGCGGGCAGCGGAACACCCAGTCCAGCAGCAGCCACACCAGAAACAGCAGCAGCCACGCCAGCAGATAAGCCCCGATGTGCGGGAAGATAAAACTTGCAAAAACGTCTGCGCTCAGGCTCCCGCGGGCGATCCCCTCGCCCAGCAGCAGCACGATCAGCGATGCCGCCAGTGGGAATACCATCCGCAGCGCCAAAAGCGGTTTGGGAGTTTTCATAATTCCTGTTCCTTTCCTCATCCGTGAAACCTCAGATCAAACGCAAAAGCACATTTCTTTACGCTTTTTGCACAAAGCTTCTGCGATTATTATAGTCACTTCCACAAAAAAGTCCACCCTGTTTTTGCAAAAAATTTACAAACCCAGCTTCACGCGCAGCTTTTGCCACCATTTGAGCTGTTCCGGCTGCGGCGGTGCTTCCGGCAGAGCCGTATGCACCAGCACCGCATCCGTGCCAATGGTCTCGATCTCCTGCCATGGAATGGTCAGGCTATCGTCCCGGCCAAGCAATCCGAACAGCCTTGGTCGCCCCAGCAGGATCAGGCTCTGCAGCCGGGCGGTGGCAGGGTCAAAGGTCAGGTCGTCGGCCCGGCCAAGGCAGACCCCCTGCTCCAGCTGCACCACCTCTTTTTCACACAGTTCCCGGATGGTCAATGCCCTTCTCCCCTTTCTGCCACAGCTTATGCAGCCGCCGGGCGCATCATGCAAAAAGCAGTGGAAACCGCATGGCAGATTGTGGTATACTGTGGGCAGAGCATTCCATGAGAAACAGAGGAAATTTTAAATGTATAAAAGCATCGTGTTTGATCTGGGCGGTGTCATGGTGGATTTTGCCCCCCGCGCCTATCTGGTAGACCGCATTTGCAATGAAGAGATCGAGGAGCAGGTGTACGACCTGACCTTTGGCAGCGAGGAGTGGAAGCAGCTGGATGCGGGGCTTGTCTCCCGCTTTGACGGCAATCAGGCCATGCTGCGCAACGCCAAGGCCGCCGGGCGCGAGTTTGAGGTGCAGGGCGTGCTGGACGACTGGCTGCACATCCTGCGCCCGCGCCGCCGGATGCAGGAGCTGGTGCGCCGCCTGAAGAACCATGGCTACAGCGTGTACTATCTCAGCAACATCCCGGAGGACGTGCTGGCCCTGCTCAAGGAGCGCGGCGTGCTGGACCGCTTTGACGGCGGCGTAGCCTCCTGCGAGGTGCACATCAACAAGCCCGACCCCCGCATCTATCAGGCCCTGCTGGACAAATACGGTCTGAAGGCCAGCGAGTGCGTGTTCATCGATGACAATCTGGCCAATGTGCAGGCCGCATTCACGCTGGGCTTCGTGGGCATCCAGATGAAGGAAAGCGTGGGCACCCTGATCCGCAGCCTTGCCACCTGCAACGTGGCCCTGCGCTGACCTCCGTGACCCAAAACAGCTCCTGCCGGAAATGCTCTGGCAGGAGCTGTTTTGCTGCTTTAGGAATTACTTTTTCTCGTAGCTCTGGCAGTAGTGCGGGGTCTCCACCTGCTGCGTATCGCAGGTGCACTGCTCGGTCACTTTGATCTGGGGCAGGTCGCACTTGCAGCCGCTCACATTGTGGCAGCACTCGCAGACATCACAGGTAACGCCGATGTTTTCCATATTTATCACCTCTCTGTCCACAGTATGGCCTGCGGGCAGGGTGTTTATTCTGGAAAACTCAGCCAGCCTTTTTCGCTTCGCGCTTAGACCGGAGTGTGACTGCTACATGCCGGATGGAAAGCACCGGGTGCACCGGCAGCATCCGCGGGCCTGCCCAGCGCATCACCGCGCGGATCTTCTCCCGCATTTCCGGCTTGTAGCAGTGCACTTTGCAGGCCGAGCAGAAGGTCTTGGTCTCCATGAACGGGCATTTGTCAATGCGGGTCAGGGCGTAATCGTGCAGCTGCCGGCACTCCGGGCACAGGCTGCCTTTGGGTGTTTTGTGCTGCCTGCGGCAGTAAAGAGCGATCATCTCGCTCACCAGCATCTTTTCATCTTCGCGCTTCTGATCCAAGTTCTTCGGGATATCCTGCATGGGACGGGGCCTCCTGCTGCCTTATTTTTTTCTACGGTCCGACCACATTGCAGCGCGGCGCACCGCACGGCGCAAAAATGCAAAGCCTACCGTAACACCAATTGCTGCAGCCACTGCCATATACACCGCCTTCTGAAACCAAAGCGGCAGGAGCGCAGACCTTTCCGTCTGCTGTCCCCTGCCGCAGTTTTGATGCATTCTGTACAGAGGCTGCTGCTTTTGCGCGAAAGTTAGCATTTACTAACTTTTAACTCTGCAAAAACACCGTTTTTCGGTGTTCTCATAGTTTATCGCACCCGTCTCTGTTTGTCAAGAGAAGCTTCTCCTGCTTACCATGCAGCCAGATCTGCACCCAGCTTGCGGCATGCAGCCTGAACATCATCGTCCGGGGCCTCGTTGCAGATCAGGCCCTCACCGTTGAGCACCTGTGCACCGTCGCCCTGAGCACGCTCCACCCAGTCACGCATCCACTGGCCGTCGCCCCAGCCGTAGGAGCCGAACAGGGCGATCTTCTTGCCGTTCAGAGAACCCTCCAGATCAGAGAACATCGGCTCGAACTCGCTCTCCTCCAGCTGCTCCGCGCCCATTGCGGGGCAGCCAAAAGCCACTGCATCAAACTCAGCCAGCTTTGCGGCGTTCATCTCGCTGCAGGGCACGATGGTGCCGTTTGCACCCTCTGCCACGCAGTTTGCCATGGTCTCAGTGTTGCCGGTTGCGCTCCAGAATACGACTGCTACTTTACTCATAAAGATCGTCCTCTCTCAAATCAATATTAGTTAGATATATCTAACTTTATGTTCCATGAAAATGCGTCCAACCACGCAGACGCATCCTCATTTGGTTAGCATCTTCTAACCACCGATAGAATACCACAGCTTCCCGGCTGTGTCAAGCCTTTTATGCAAAAAGAACTGCCGCTGCCGAAAGTACGCCGTAGATCACCGGCTGATGCAGCAGATACAGCACCAGCGAGTGCCGCCCCATCCAGCCCAGTGCCGGGCAGACCGAACGGCGCAGCGGTTCCATCCGCGCCCGGCCCACCACGCCGTGCAGAAAGTACCCTGCCCAGAACAAAAACAGCCACGGCAGAAGCGCAAAATAATCGGTGGAGTAGAAATCGAAAGGCGGAAAGCCGAAAAACGCTGTAAAGTAATTCGCGTACCATGCATCCGGCAGCGCAAGGCGCAGCCCGCCGAAGCCGAGCCAACGCTCGTCCAGATGATAAGTCAGCGCAAACAGCACCGCCGACACCGCAAGGCCCACAGCGGGCATCACTTTTTTCAGCAGCGGTTCCAGCACACCGGTCAGCAGCATGGCCGTACCCAGAAAGGTCAGTACGCCAAAAATGACCCGTTCTCCCGGCATGAACACCAGCGTCACCGCCGTTACCAGCGCTCCGGCGGCAAACACGGTAACACCGCGCCGCAGCATATGCCGCCCAAAGGGCGCACAGAAGCCGGACAGCAGAATGAACACCCAGCAGATGGTCTGCTGCCACAGACGCCCCGGCATTCCCGCGTACCAGTCCATCCGGATGCCGAACAGGAACATCATGTCCCAGCATCATGCTGACCAGATCCAGCCCGCGCAGCTCGTCCAGCAGGGCGTAGCGGCCCGCCGGGGCCTTTTGCCGGGTGGTATGTCCGTTTTTCATTCCCCCGTCTCCCCTTTTGCAGTTCATTTAACATGAGATAAATTATAACCCGCCGCCGCTGTGCCTGTCAACGGAACAGTTCCGTAGGTTGAACAAAAAACCGCTGCACAGCGGCAAAGCCATGCAGCGGTCAGAATGGATAACCGGGGAAACCTTATCAGACTTCGGTGTTGAAGTAGCGCTTCAGCAGGCCCTCAAAGCCGCGGCCGTGACGGGCCTCGTCCTTTGCCATCTCGTGAACGGTGTCGTGGATGGCATCCAGATTCAGGGCCTTTGCCTTCTTGGCCAGATCCATCTTGCCTGCACATGCGCCGCACTCGGCCTCGGCACGCATCATCAGGTTCTTCTTGGTGCTGTCGGTGACAACTTCGCCCAGCAGCTCTGCAAAGCGGGATGCGTGGTCTGCTTCCTCGTAGGCATAACGCTTGTAAGCCTCAGCGATCTCGGGGTAGCCCTCGCGCTCAGCCACACGAGCCATTGCCAGATACATGCCGACCTCGCTGCACTCACCCTCAAAGTTTGCGCGCAGGCCGTCCACGATCTCCTGCGGCACGCCCTCGGCCTTGCCGATGCCCACAACATGCTCGGTGACATAGGTGTTGCCGGTCTTCTCCACAAAAGCGGAAGCAGGAGCCTTGCAGACGGGGCACTGTGCCGGGATCTCGCCTTCAGCAATATAACCACAAACGGTGCAAACGTACTTCTTCATAAGAATAGACCTCCATCATTCTTTTTATATCAGTTAGAAAACAGGCTGGGTGGTGTTGGTACTCACCGGCCCTTGTCATGGCTCTATTATAGCGAATGATTCTTAGTTAGTCAAGGATAATTTTAAGAATAATTCCTATTTATTTTGCCTTACAGATAAATTCCGGCAGGGTCACTAAAAACCATCATCAAAAACTGTGTGCTTTGCCCTGTGCACCTTAAAAACAGCAAAGCCGCCCTGCACACACAGGACGGCTTCTGCCTTGTTCTTCCTTCTTCTATGGGAGATCAGACCTGCAGGTTGCTGCTGGTAGCGGCTTCGGAGCCGTCAGCAGCATCAAACTCGTAGTCGTTGCCGGGCAGGATAGCGTTCAGCAGGATGCCTGCGATCGCGGCCACAGCCAGACCGGACAGGTTGATGGTGACGCCTGCAACGGCAAAGCTGACGCCGCCCACAGAGTTGAAGCCCAGTGCGCACACCAGAATGACAGCGGCCACGATCAGGTTGCGGCTGTTGGTAAAGTCCACGCGGTTCTCCACCACATTGCGCACACCGATGGCGGAGATCATGCCATACAGCACAAAGCTGATGCCGCCGATGATGCCGGTGGGGATGGTGTTGATGACAGCCTCAAACTTGGGGCTGAAGCTCAGGATGATGGCCAGCACAGCCGCAATACGGATGACCAGCGGATCGTAGATCTTGCTCAGGGCCAGCACACCGGTGTTCTCGCCGTAGGTGGTATTGGCCGGGCCGCCCAGCAGGCCGGCCATGGTGGTTGCAAGGCCGTCGCCCAGCAGGGTGCGGTTCAGGCCGGGGTCGTTGATATAGTTGTGGCCCACGGTTGCGCTGATGGCGGCGATATCGCCCACATGCTCCATCATGGTTGCCAGTGCAATGGGGATGATGGTGAACAGTGCGCTGATGAACTCCGGGCTGCCGTCGATGGCAAACAGGCCCATGGCCTCCTTGTGCAGAGGGATGCCCACCCATGCAGCCTCAGAAATGCGCTGGAAGTCCACTGCACCGGTCACCAGTGCCACTGCATAGGACACCAGCACACCGATGAGGATGGGCAGGATCTTGACCATGCCCTTGCCCCAGATGTTGCACACGACCACGGTGCCCAGTGCCACAAAGGCCAGCAGCCAGTTTGCCTGACAGTTGGAGATGGCGGAGGGAGCCAGGATCAGGCCGATGGAGATGATGATGGGGCCAGTGACCACCGGCGGGAAGAACCGCATGATGCGGCGGATGCCGAAGGTGGAGATCAGCAGGCTGGCCACCAGATACACCAGACCGGAAAATGCGACGGCCGCACAGGCATAAGGCAGCATCTTGGTGTTGGCAACGGTCAGGTTGCCGTCTGCATCTGCCAGCATGGGGGCCACGATGGAGAAGCCGCCCAGATACGCAAAGGAGGAGCCGAGGAATGCAGGCACCTTCTTTTTGGTAATGAGGTGGAACAGCAGGGTGCCCAGACCTGCGCACAGCAGGGTGGTGGAAACGCTCAGGCCGGTGAGCAGCGGCACCAGCACCGTTGCGCCGAACATGGCAAACATGTGCTGCACGCCCAGAATGAACATGCGGCCTGCGCCCAGCTGGCGCGCGTCGTAAATGCCTTTGGAGTAATCGATCTTTTCGCTCATGAAGTTTTTCTGCCTCCTACAGAACTCGCAGCCCCAAAAAAAGAGGCACCGCCGTCAGCAAAACGGCAATGCCCCTGAAATTTGGGAACAATGATCCCGCCCGGAAATGAGAAGTGCAATACAGCGCAGTCGATGATTCTTGTGCAGCATGGTGCGCTCCCCCTTTCATTCAGGCTCTTTCCAAACCGCCGCCAAAAGCCCCGCAAAAGGCCGCGGCGGGCAGTCCTTCAAGAGATTATAGCAGACTTTTGGCCGGTGTGCAACCATTTTGCACAATTCTCCTGTATTTCCAGCCCGGAAGTTTGCGCCGCTTCTCTTGCAATCCGGCCCAAAGCGCACTATAATATAACCTACCATTGCAATCTGTATTATAAGAGAATTATCAGGAGAGTTTATGATCTATCTGGATTATTCCGCCAATACCCCGGTAGACGAAGCGGTTTTACAGCGCTTTTGCGAGGTGGAGCGCAATTGCCCGGGCAATGCCAATTCCCGCCACGCAGCAGGCACTGCCGCAAAGGCTGCCATCGATGCCGCCACCCAGAGCATTGCCCGCAGTCTGAATGTGCAGCCCGCCGAGATCATCTATACATCCGGTGCCAGCGAGGCCAACAACTTTGCCATCAAGAGCATCGCCCGGCTGGAGCGCCACCATGGCAGACACATCATTTCCACCCCGCTGGAGCACTCCTCGGTGAGCGGCAGCCTGACCGCCCTGCAGGAGCAGGGCTACGAGATCGACCTTGTGGACATCCGGCAGGACGGCACGGTGGACCTTGCCCACCTGAAAAAACTGCTGCGCCCGGACACCATTCTGGTGGCCGTCACTGCCGTGGACAGTGAGCTGGGCGTGGTACAGCCGGTGGCCGAGATCGCGGAAATGTTGAAGGCCTGCCCCCACTGCCACTTCCATGTGGATGCCACACAGGCCGTGGGCAAGCTGCCGGTCAGCTTTGCGGGCATCGACACCATGAGCCTGACCGCCCACAAGTTCTACGGGCTGAACGGCATCGGTGTGCTGGTCAAGCGGCGCGGCCTTGCGCTGGAGCCGCTCATCCATGGCGGCGAGAGCACCACCATCTACCGCAGCGGCACCCCCACCGTGGCGCTGGCCTGTTCGCTGGCGCTGGCACTGGAAAAGGCAGTGAGCGAGCTGCCCGCCCGGGTGGAGCACATCCGCGCCCTGAACGCCCGCCTGCGCACCGGGCTTGCCCAATACCCCAAGGTGCGCATCAACAGCCCGGACACCGCCGTGCCGCAGATTTTAAACCTGAGCGTACAGAACGTGAAGGGCACCGTGTTCCAGCGGGAGCTGGATGCCAAGGGCGTATGCGTCTCGGTCAAATCGGCCTGCTCTTCGGACGGCCTGCCCTCCCGCGCCGTGTTTGCCGTGAGCCATGACCGGCGCAACGCGCTGTCCTCGTGGCGCATCAGCCTGAGCCACCTGACCACGGAACAGGAGATCACCGATTTTATGCAGGCGTTCGATGCCTGTTACAACGCCCTGACGCAATAAAGGAGTATTATGAAGCAAGATCCCCCCGCCGACCAGCAGCGAGGGGATCTTTTTTACTGTTTTTGAATGCCGAACAGTCTGCGCAGAATGCCGCGCAGCGCCTTGGGGCTTCGGATCACAACTACCTGCATATGCTCCCCGCCTTTCCGTTTTCTGGCCCATCCTATGCAGGCAGGGGCCGGAACGTTCCGGCAAGGGCAGCAGCGCTCAGTCTGCGATGGTCTCCACCACCACCAGCGCACCGCTGCGGGTGGAGATGGTGATGCAGTCCGACCCGGCAGCGTACTCGTTGCTGACGCCCAGCGGGTAGCTGGCGGTCAGCTCCGCATCGGTCAGCTCATAGTAGGAGCCGCGCTCGCACACGCCCTGCGCCCTGCCCTCCATCGGGAAGGCCGAGAAGAAGAAGTACTTCTCCTTCGGGTAGCGGCGGGTCTCGCCGGGCATCACGTAGGTGATGCGGCTGCGCTCATCCAGCAGGGTGGTGCGCACACCGCGCTGTTCCAGCCCAAGGCCGGTGCACAGGTTTGCAAGGGTGTGCTCCACCCGTCTGCCGCCAAGGCCGCCCAGCAGCAGCACCTCGTCAAAGCCCTTTTCCGAGACCAGCTTTGCGGCATACTCGGTGTCGGTATCGTCCTTCACATGGGGCAGCACGATGATATCGTCGTCCTGCTGTTCCGGGCAGGGGGCGGTGTCAAAGTCGCCCACGATGATGTTGGGTCTACGCCCCAGAGGTGCGCAGTTGCGGTAGCCTGCATCACAGGCAATGATAAAGTCGTCCGGCCGCAGGGCCTCTGCCAGCTCCGGAGAAACCGGGCAGGCCGAAATGATCACACAGCGTGACATGAATCTCTTCCTTATCCTTTATACTTTCGGGCGCTGCCAATCCTTCACGTCCTTGACTTCCTCGTACATGGCGCAGTAGCTGTCGTACCGGGTCTGGGAGAGCCTGCCCTCGGCCAGTGCGGCGCGCACGGCACAGCCTTTTTCGCTGCGGTGGGAGCAGCCGGTGAACTGGCACTGGCCCAGATAAGGCCCGAACTCCGGGAACGCATGTTCCAGATTTTCCTTGGGGATGAACCCGGCGCGGTTCGCTTCCAGACTGGCAAAGCCCGGCGTATCCGCAATGCGCCCGCCAAAGGCTTCAAAGATCGTCACCTCACGGGTGGTGTGGCGGCCGCGGCCCAGCTTCTGGCTGATGGCACTGGTCTCGCGCTCTGCTTCCGGCAGCAGGTGGTTCAAAAGGGTGGATTTTCCCACGCCGGAGTTGCCGCAGAACGCACACAGCCTGCCGCCGATCCACTGCTTCACCTCGTCCAGCCCGCCGCCGGTCTCGTAATCGATGCGGATGAACGGCAGGGTCGATCTTTCGTAGGCCTTACGCAGGAATTCCGCCTCGGCCAAGTCGCCCTTGGTGCACACGATCACCGGCTGCACGCCCTTGTCCACCGCAATGGCGGCAAGCTTATCCAGCACCAGCGTGCTGGGCGTGGGCTGGGTGGTGCTGGCCACAAGGAACAGCACATCCAGATTTGCCACCGGAGGCCGCACGAACACATTTTTGCGCGGTGCGATCTCGGCAATGACGGCTGCACCGTTCTCGGTCTCCAGCGTCACCTCATCGCCCGCCACCGGCGTGATCTTCTGCTTGCGGAAAATGCCGCGGGGCTTGCATTCCACAATGCCCTCCGGCGTTTTCACATAGTAAAAGCCGCCGATGCCCTTTGTGATATATCCCTTCATGCATGCCTCCGTCAGCTCAGCAGCGAGGACCACCAGTCGGTCAGCGGTTTCTGCGAAGGGTCGCCGCTGCCCGCTGTGCCCTGTTCGGTGCCGGTCTCGGTGCTGGAAGAAGAGGAGCTGCCGCCAAACAGGCCGCTCCACCAGTCGCCGCCGGTGGTGCTGTCGCTGGGTGCTTCCGGTTCCGGTGCAGGCTCCGGCCCTGCGCTTACCACAATGTTCACGCGGCCGTTCAGCTTTGTGGTAGAACCTGCCGCCGGGTCCTGACTGATGACAGTGCCCACCGGCTGGTCGCTGTACTGCTCGGTCTGGCTGCCAAGGCCCAGATGGTTCTGCACCAGCAGGGTGCGGGCATCAGCGGTGCTCATGCCGGTCAGAGAGGGCACCTTGGTGGTGGTTGCCACCTGCGGGCGGCTGATATACATCACCACAGTGCTGCCTGCAGCCACCTGACTGCCCGCCGCCGGGTCGGTGCGGATCACCGCGCCGGATGCCACAGAGGTATCCACAGCCTGCGTTACCAGCACCGAGACACCCAGCTCCTTGAGCTGCTGCTCTGCATCGGCCTGCACATAGTTGGTCAGGTCCGGCACGGTAACGTACTGGGTGCCAAGGCTCACAGTCAGGGTCACATTCTGGCCCTCGCGCACCGTGCGGCCGGACACCGGCGACTGCTTATAGATATAGCCCGCCGCATAGTCACTGTTGTACTCCTGCTCCCAGGTAACGCTGATCTGGCCGGAGACCACCTGCTCGGTGGCAGCAGCCTCGTCCTGCGTCATGCCGATATAATCGCCCAGCGTGATATCGGCCTTGTTGTTCATCAGGTTGGAGGAATCGTTCAGGATCATCCAGCACAGCGCAAGGCACGCCAGTGCAAATGCAATGGTAATGCCGAACAGTGCCGGCAGGAAGATGGTGCGCTTTTTCTTGCGCGGTGCGGCCTTTTTGCCGCGGGGCGCAGGCTTTTCGGCCTGACGGTTTGCACGGTTCTGGTTCATGGTACGTTTCACCACCTTTTCGGGAGCATCTTCTGTAATATACTTGTACTCGAACATCACGGAGGGGTTGTGCACGTAGGTGTCCAGCGCATCCAGCATTTCGCGGGCGGATGCGTAGCGGTTCTGCGGCAGCTTTGCCATGGCCTTTTCGGTGATCTCCACCAGTGCATTCGGCACCTCCGGCGCGATCTCGTGCAAAGACTTCGGCTGATCGGAGATCTGCTTGATGGCAACTTCCACCATGTCGTCTGCATCAAAGGGCAGATGACCGCTGAGCATCTCGTACATCATCACGCCCACCGAGTAGATATCGCTGGTGCAGTCGGTCTCATCGCCCTTGGCCTGCTCCGGGCTGATATAGTGCACGCTGCCCATGGCCTTGCCGCTCAGCAGCTGGTTCTCGGCACGGGAGATGCGCGCAATGCCAAAATCCATCATGCGCAGCTGGCCGTTGTCCAAAAGCATGATGTTCTGGGGCTTGATGTCCCGGTGCACCACACCGTTGGCGTGGGCATGTTCCAGCGCCTTTAAGATCTGGGAGATGAAGTGCACGGTTTCCCGGTTGGTCAGCCTGCCGCCGCGCTGGTTAAGGTACTCGCGCAATGTCATGCCGTCCACATATTCCATCACGATATACTGCAGATCATCATTCACCGATACATCGTATACTTTTACGATGTTGGGGTGGTTCAGCAGCGAGATGGCCTTGGATTCATTTTTAAAGCGGCGCACAAGGTCCGGGTCGTGCATATACTCCTGCCGCAGCACCTTTACCGCCACCACGGTACCGGCAGGCACCGGGCCGTTGTGCCCCAGCATGACCGCCTTGTAGACGTTTGCCATGCCGCCGGAACCGATCAGCTCCCGCACCTCATACAGGCCGTCCAGCTTTTTGCCGATCAGGTTGTCCATCAGCGCACCTCCTCCACACGCAGCAGCAGCGCGGTGATGTTATCCGGGCCGCCGTTCTCGTTGGCCGTGCGGATCAGAAGGTCCGGCAGGTCGTAGAACCTGCCGGTGCGCAGCAGCTGTTCCAGCTGTTCTCTGGGCACGGCATTGGTCAGGCCGTCCGAGCACAGCAGCAGGATATCCCCTTTCTGCAGCGGTGCGGTGGTGAACTCCGGGTCCAGCCGGTAGTCCACGCCCAGCGCCTTGGTGATGATGTTTTTCTGAGGGTGGTGCTCGGCTTCCTCCACGGTAATGGTGCCGCAGTCCACCAGCTCCTGCACATAGGAGTGGTCGTGGGTGAGCTGGGCAAGCCTGCCGTCCCGGTACAGGTACGCCCGCGAGTCGCCTGCATGGCACAGGAACACCTTGCCGCCGCGCACCAGTGCGCACACAGCCGTGGTGCCCATGCCCGCCAGTGATTCCTCACGCAGGGCCTTCTGGAACACAAAGCGGTTGGCGCTGAGCAGGCTCTTTTTCAAAAAGGTCTCCTCTTCGCCGGGCAGGCACTTGGAAGCATACTGCTCCTGAAAGCAGCGCTCGATCACATCGCACGCGCTCTGGCTGGCTTCCCTGCCGCCGCGTGCACCGCCCATGCCGTCGCATACCAGCAGCCATGCGGCATCGCCGGGCAGTTCTCCTGCGCGATAATCGTCCTGATTATCCTGCCGGACCCTGCCGACATCCGTTTTTCCTGCAAGTTTCATAGGCTTCTCCCTTTAATATTTACGCTTTCCCGTTCATTTCGTCACGGCGCAGCTGACCGCATGCGGCGCTGATCTCGCTGCCAAGGCGGCGGCGCACCGTAGCGTTCACGCCAAGGCTCTCCAGCTTCTGCTGGAAGCGGTGCACGTTGGCTGCATCGGTGGCCGAGTACGGGCTGCCGTCCACCGGGTTGATGGGGATCAGGTTCACATGGGCACCCATGCCCCGGATCAGGTTTGCCAGCTGTCTGGCGCAGGCATCGGAATCATTGACACCGCGCACCATGGAATATTCAAAGCTCACGCGGCGGCCGGTGGTGTCCTGATAGCGGCGCACGGCCTGCATCAGCACTTCCACGGGATAGGCATCGTTCACCGGCATCATGCCGCTGCGAATTTCATTGTTGGGTGCGTGCAGCGACACCGAGAGGGTCAGCTGCAGCTTTTTCTCGGCCAGCTGGTCGATCTTGGGCACCAGACCGCAGGTAGAAAGGCTGATGTTGCGCATCCCGATGTTCACGCCCTCGGGCGAGGTGATGTTCTCCAGGAACTTCATCACTTCGTCAAAGTTATCCAGCGGTTCGCCAATGCCCATGAGCACGATGTGGGAAATGCGCTCCCCGATATCCTTCTGGGCGGTGTAGATCTCAGAGCAGATCTCGCCGGCTTCCAGATCGCGCACGCGGCCCGCCTGGGTGGACGCGCAGAAGCGGCAGCCCATGCGGCAGCCCACCTGCGTGGACACACACACCGTGTTGCCGTAGTGGTAGCGCATCACGACAGTCTCGATGCAGTTGCCGTCCGCCATGCGCAGCAGATATTTTACCGTGCCGTCCTTTGCTTCCTGCCTGCGCTCGATCTTGGGCGCGGCAATGTAGAAGCTTTCTTCCAGCTTTGCCAGCAGGGTCTTGGGCTGGTCGGTCATGGCAGAAAACTCGGTGACCAGCTTCTGGTGCACCCAGTGGAAGATCTGCTTTGCCCGGAAGCCCGGCTGACCCATCGCTTTCAGTTCAGCGGTCAGCTCTGCCAGCGTAAAGGAAGAGATACAGCGTTTTTGTTCCATTGTGTTCTCCTATTGTTTTTTACGAACAAGCCACCTGTTTCATTGCAGCTTTTCCCCGTTTTTCTGCATGGCACACAGGAAAAAACCGTCCATGCCGGTACGGGTGGGCACCGAAAGCGCGCCGTGCTCCCCTGCCGTCATCCCGGCGGGCAGCGCTGCGGCAGGCTCCACCACCGTAAACTCCGGGTGGCGGGCCAGAAATGCCGCGATCTGCTGCTGGTTTTCTGCCGGGTCGATGGTGCAGGTGGAGTACACCAGCCTGCCGCCCGCTTTCAGCAGCTGTGCCGCCGTATCGAGGATGGCCGACTGCGTGGCCAATAATTCAGCTTCGCGGGCCGGTTCCAGCTTTTTGTAGCGCAGATCCGGCTTTTTTGCCAGAATGCCAAGGCCGCTGCAGGGCACATCCGCTAAAATGCGGTCTGCCTGCGGCAGGGCCGGGTTCACCTTTGTGGCATCGTTGCACAGGGCTTCCACATTGGTCAGGCCCATGCGCTGCACTGCCGTGCGGATCAGGCCCACGCGGTTCTCGGCGGCATCGCAGCTGTAAAGCCTGCCGGTGCTGTGCATCTGCTCGGCCAGCAGGATGGTCTTGCCGCCGGGCGCGGCGCACAGGTCGATGACTGTTTCTCCGGGCTGTGCGTCCACGCAGAGCGCCGCCAGCTGGCTGGCCTGCCCTTCCACATGGAAGTATCCCTGCCGGAACAGCTCATTTTCCGCCGGGCTGCCCTCGAACCGGGCCAGCACACTGCCGGGCACAATGCCCCGCTTTGCTTCCTTTGCGCCGGAAGCCAGCAGCTTTGCACAAAGCTCATCGGCACTGCCTTTCAGCGGGTTCGCCCGCAGGCTGGTCATGCCGCCGTCGGCCTTGTAGGTAAGGATATCCAGTGCTTCGTCCGGGTAGTTTTTGTGCAGAAATTCCGCCACATCCCGCCCGGCAGAGCCAAGCACCATGAGCCGCTCCACTTCGTTTTTGAAGCTTGCGGTGCTCAGGTCGTAGCTGCACGCCTTGCGCAGCACGGCGTTGACCAGACCGGATGCGCTGGATTTTTTGAAGGCACGGGTCAGCTTGACGGCTTCGTTCACCGCAGCGGACACCGGCACCTGCATATAGCGGGCCTGCGCCAGCGCCGCGCGCAATATTTCGCGCACCGGTGCATCCAGCTTGGCAAGGCCCTTGGGCAGGAACTGGCACAGGATGTAGTCCAGCGTGCCCCGGTGTTCCAGCACCGTGTAAAAGATGGCGCTGGCAAAAGCTTTATCGCGGCCTTCCAGCTGCTGGCGCCTGAGTTCGGCATCCAGAACAAGGTTGGAAAAACCATCCTGCTCCTGCCGCACCAGCGCCGCCACTGCCGCCGCGCGGGGATTCGCCGCCATCAGAGGATATCCCCCGTTTTCAGGCGCTGACCGGCCGCAAAGGCGGTGCCGTCCATGGGCTTTTTGCCCTCCGGCACCACATTCAGCAGCTGGACGGCCCCCTCACCGCAGGCCACCGTGAGCGGCTTTGTGGCCAGCACGGTGCCGGGCGCTTCGCCGTGAGCTTCCACGGCACGGCACTCCATCACCTTGAGCTTTTTGCCGCCGGAGGTGACGAACCATGCACCGGGCCACGGGTTCATGCCGCGCACCCAGTTGTGGATGTGGGCAGCCGATTCGGTGAGGCGGAACTCTGCCATCTCCTTGTTCAGCATAGGTGCAAGGCAGGCGTTCTCATGATCCTGCGGCTGGGGCTTCAGCGTTCCGGCGGCGATGGCGGGCACCACCTCGCACAGCACCCGTGCACCCACGGCAGTCACGCGGTCAAACAGCTGGCCGCTGGTCTCCTCCGGGTCAATGGTGATCTTCTCGCAGCAGAGCACATCGCCGGTGTCAAGGCCCTCGTCCATCTGCATGATGGAAACGCCGGTCTCGGCATCGCCGTTCAGCACGGCCCACTGCACCGGGGCGCTGCCGCGGTACTTGGGCAGCAGGGAGACATGCAGGTTGATGCAGCCGTACTTCGGCGCTTCCAGCACAGACTTCGGCAGGATGCAGCCGTAAGCCACCACCACGATCAGTTCCGGGGCCAGTGCGCGGATGTTCTCGTCCTCGCTGCCGTCCCGCAGGGTGCGGGGCTGGAACACCGGCGTGCCGTGGGCAAGGGCCACTTCCTTGACCGGGGGTGCGGTAAGCACCTGCTTGCGGCCAACCGGCTTGTCCCGCCGGGTGTACACCGCGCAGATGTCATGCCCGGCGGCATACAGGGCTTTGAGGCACTCTGCGGCAATATCCGGCGTGCCCATGAACAAAATGCGCATTACTTGTTTCCTTTCGCTTCGCGGGCAGCTTTTTTGCCCTCTTCGGTATCCTCATAGAAATACTCGCTGGACTGCATGATGGTAATGCCGTCCAGATGGTCGTTCTCGTGCTGGATGCAGCGGCCCAGCAGATCCTCAGCTTCCAGCTCGAACCACTCACCGTGGCGGTCCTGTGCGCGCACCCTGACCGCGGCGGGGCGGGTCACAGCGCCGTTGTGGCCCGGGAAGGACAGACAGCCCTCGTAGGCGGTCTCTTCTTCCTCGGATACAGCCAGAATTTCCGGGTTGACGAAGTCGATGAACTTATATTCGTAATTTTCGGGGATCTCCTCGGGCGCGTCGGTGGTGTCCCACACCACGAACAGACGGCGCAGCATGCCCACCTGCGGGCCGGCCAGACCCACGCCGTCGGCGGCGATCATGGTCTCGTGCATGTCGTCCAGCAGGGTAGCCAGACGGTCATCAAAGGTAGTGACGGGGCGGCAGACCTTGTTCAGGATGGGATCGCCCTCTTTTACAATGTTACGGATTGCCATTTATGGTACCTCCAAATCAGATGTCACCGTCCGAGTGCAGGTCCACCGCAACGGTGGCCTTGGACGGAAGTTTTTCCTGTTCGTATCTTTCCAGTGTGCTGCGCACGAGGTCGCGGAAGCGGCGGTCGTTGCGGCATTTGATGGTAAGTTTGTAGCGGTAGGTGTCGTTGATCTTTTCAATGCTGCCGGGCGTGGGGCCAAGCACCCGCAGCGGCAGGTCCGGCTGTTTTGCCGCCTGCTGGCCCAGCAGGGCCGCAAAGCGCGCCGCCGCCCGCGCCACCTCGATCTCCTTTGCGCCTGCAAAGCCAATGACGCACAGCCCGCAGAAGGGCGGGTACAGGCCCAGCTTGCGGTAGGCGATCTCCTGCTCAAAAAAGGCATCGTAGTCCTGCGCGGCGGCAAGGTTCAGCACCGGGTTATCGGGGTCGGTGGTCTGGATGATGGCAAAGCCCGGGTCTCTGGCCCGTCCGCTGCGGCCCACCACCTGCGTGATGAGGCTGAACACGTTCTCATACGCGCGGAAGCCCTGCGCAAACAGCAGCGAGTCGATGCCCAGCACGCCCACAAGGGTCACATCCTCAAAATCCAGTCCCTTGGCCACCATCTGGGTGCCCACCATGATGTCATATTCGTGGTTCGCAAACCTTGCCAGCAGCTTTTCGTGGGCATCCTTTGCGGCAGTGGAATCCTGATCCATGCGCAGCACCCGCGCATCCGGGAACAGCTTTGCCAGCTCTTCCTCGGCTTTCTGGGTGCCGAAGCCCCGGTACTGCAGCTTGCCGCCGCAGGCGGGGCACACAGTGGGCGGTTCCATCTGGCTGCCGCAGTAGTGGCACAATACCTTGTGCGCCGCTTTGTGGTACACCATCGGCACGCTGCACTTTGTGCACTTGAGCACCTCGCGGCAGTCCTCGCACTGGGCCATGGTCTGGTAGCCCCGGCGGTTCAGCAGCAAAATGGTCTGCTTGCCTGCATCCAGATTGCGGCGGATGGCATCCTCCAGCGCAAGACTGATCTCCCGCGGGTTGCCTGCCGCCAGCTCTGCGCGCATATCCACGATCTGCACCGTGGGCAGCGGGTTGCCGCCGTAGCGCTGGGTCAGCCGCACCAGCTGGGTGCGGCCATGCTGGGCTGCGTAAAAGCTCTCGGTGCTGGGGGTGGCGCTTGCCAGCAGCAGCAATGCACCGTTTTCCGCCGCGCGCTGCCGGGCCACCTCGTGGGCAGAATAGCGGGGCGCGGATTCCGAGCGATAGGTGTGCTCCTGCTCCTCATCGATGATGATGAGCCCGATGTTTTCCAGCGGCGAAAAGATGGCACTGCGGGTGCCCACCACGATGTCTGCGCCGTCGTCCTGGATCATCTGCCACTGCAGCAGACGTTCCGTGTGGTTGAGGGCAGAGTGCTGCACCGCCACCCGGCGGCCAAACTGACTCTTGAGCCGCAGGATCATCTGCGGGGTCAGGCTGATCTCCGGCACCAGCACCAGCGCACGCCTGCCCTGCTCCAGACAGCGGGCAATGAGCTTTAAGAACACCAGCGTTTTGCCGCTGCCGGTCACGCCGTAGAGCAGCGCCGAGTGGGGTACATCATCTTCCAGCTTTGGCAGCAGAGCATCGTAAGCCGCCTGCTGCTCCTGCGTGAGGGTGATCGGCTCGTTTTTCAGCGGAATGGACGCATACAGGTCGATGGATTTATTCACCTTGCTGCATTCCAGCACGCCTTTGGCGCACAGGTTATCCAGCACGGCACGGCTGATGCCCTTGTCTTCCAGCTCGTTCAGGGTGCGCGGCCCGCCGCCCAGCAGCGCCACTGCCGCCAATTGCTTGGCTGTCGGCTTCGGCTTTGGCGGCAGCCCGCCCACAAGGCGGTAGGAGTTCTCGGTGTGGCGGGTGAGCTGCTTTTGCAGCACCGGCGTTACACCGTCCGCCGCCACGGCAGGCTTGTACTGTGCACCATAGGGAATGACCGCCTTGACCGCTTCGTAATAGGTGCAGAAGGTGCGCTCCTTCAAAAAGTGCACCAGCCGCAGCAGTTCCGGGGTCAGGCAGGCCGAAGCCGGGGCCACATCGAAAAGATATTTCAGCTTTGCGCTTTCCGGTTCGGCATCGCAGGCCAGCACCACGCCCATGCGGGCGCGGCTGCCGCGGCCAAAGGGCACCAGCACCATGCTGCCAAGTTTTACCGCATTCTGCTGATCCGGCATGACGGCATAGGTATAAAGCTTATCAAAGTGGAAGGTCGCATTGCTGACGGCAACGCCTACCGTTTTGGGCATTCGTCCAGCTCCTTCAAAATGTTATTCTGCGGCACCAATGCGCTGGCAGATGGCCTGATACAGTGCATCGGCGCAGGTATCGACCTGGTCGTTGACCAGCTTCAGGGTGAATTTATCCTGCTGGGCCAGCTCCTGCCGGGCGGTGGCAAGACGTTCCTGAATGCTGTCCTCAGTCTCGGTGCCGCGGCCCCGCAGACGGTGCTCCAGCTCCTCCACCGACGGCGGCAGCAGGAACACGGTGGTCGCGCCCGGGAACATGCGGCGGATGTTCGCTGCGCCGTGCACATCGATGACCAGAACGACCACCTTCCGGGCTGCAAGGCGCTTGTCCACTTCCTCGCGCAGGGTACCGTAGTAGTTGCCATTGTAGAAGTTGTGCTCCACCACCTGATCGTTCTCGATCAGCTGCTGGAACTGCTCCCGGGTGCGGTAATAATAGTCCACGCCCTCCTGCTCACCGGGACGCGGTGCGCGGGTGGTGGCGGAAACAGTCTTTTCGATCTCCGGGTGTGCTTCGCGCAGTGCCTTCACCACGCTGTCCTTGCCGGTACCGGCCGCGCCGGAGACCACAAACAAATATTTATCGTTCGCCATGGGTCTGTTCCTCCTCTGTTGGTGTTTTGCCCTCCTGCCCTGCCGCACGGTTGGCCACCGTTTCCGGCTGAAGCGCCGAGAGCACCACGTGATCGGAGTCCATGATAAGCACTGCACGGGTACTGCGGCCATAGGATGCATCGATCAGCATTCCGCGCTCCCGCGCTTCCTTTACAAGGCGCTTGACCGGGGCGGAGTCCGGGCTGACCACTGCCACCACACGGCCTGCACTGACCATATTGCCAAACCCGATGTTGATGAGCTTCATAAACCCCTCCGAATTCTCTGTATCACTCCAGATTCTGGATCTGTTCGCGGATCTTTTCGATCTCCGCCTTCATATCCACCACGATGCGGGTGATATCCAGATCCTGACACTTGGAGCCGATGGTATTGGTCTCGCGGTTCAGCTCCTGCGTCAAAAAGTCCAACTTGCGGCCCACCGGCTCGTCCAGCTTGAGGATATCGCGGTACTGCGCAATGTGGCTGCGCAGGCGCACCGTTTCTTCATCCACAGCGGTCTTATCACCAAAAATAGCGGCCTCGGTCAGCACGCGGGCATCGTCGATATCGCGGTCCTCCAGAATGACCTTGAGTTTCTCGTACAGGCGGTTGGTGTAGGCTTCCACGCGGCCTGCGCTCAAAGTCTCCACCCTGCCCACACACTCCTCGAGGAAGTTCAGGCGGTTTTCCACGTCTGCCTTCATCTTGGCACCCTCGGCGGCGCGCATCTCCACAAAGCGGTCCAGCGCCTGTGCGGTAACGGCAGAAACATCTTCCCACAGCTGTTCCTCGTCCACATCCGCGTGGCGGGTGGTGAGCACATCCGGGAAGCGGGTCAGCACGCCCGCAGAGATATCGTTCTTGACACCCAGCTGTTCCGAAATATCCCGCATGGCCTGCTGGTAGCTGCGTGCCAGCTCCATGTTGACGGCCACCACCGTATCGGCAGCGTCCACATTCTGCACGGTCATGCTCAGCTCCACCTTGCCGCGGGAAATACGCTCGTTGAGCTGCTTTTTCAAGCGGCTGTCCAGATAGCTGCAGGTGCGCGGGATGCGCGAAGAATACTCAAAGTAGCGGGAATTCACGCTGCGCAGCTCCACCGTGATCTCACGGCCATTGCGCACAGCAGTCCCCCGGCCAAAGCCGGTCATGCTTAAGATCATAACGCTCTCCTGTTCTTACATTTTCAGTGTTTCAGCTTACAAGTTTCGGTATACGTATCCGCCTTTGGGTACACAAACCCATGTTACGATACATATAGTTTCATTTTACTATTCTTCGGCCCAAAATTCAAGGTGCACTGTTGCGTGCCGCCGCCAAAACCGGCCGCAATACACGGTGCAAAGCAAAAAAGCTCTGATACAAAATCTTCCGATCCTGTATCAGAGCCTGTTTCAGTTGGTTTTATATACGCAGGTCACGCTGTTCTGCAGCAGATTTGCGTTCAGCAGTGCGCGCTCCACCCAGTGGATATTGTCCGCAATGGTATCGCGGGAGACACCGTATTCTGCCGCAATGTTCTCCATGCTGCGGTACTCGCGGCGGTAGAGCAAAGTCAGCACCAGCTTATCCTGCATTGTGATCTTGGTAAAATGCGGCCTGCGCCGGTGCTCCTTGCAATAAGCCGCATTCAGTGCTTCCAGCATCTGGGCAAATTCCTTCCGAGTGATGCCGAAGGTAAATTCATAATCTTGCTCTGTAAATTCCGCAAGGCGCTGTACCGTGATGCTTCTCATGCAGATCACCTCTTCTTTTTCCGGGGATGCCCGGGTGTCGGCTGCATCCATTTTGATTCATTATAAAATGGATGGATTTTCATGTCAATGAGCCGCCGCCCATTTTTGGGGCCAGATCCGGTGCAAAACACAAAAAGGAGCCTCCCGCCGCAAAAGCGGGAAGCTCCTGAATCCGTTATGAAAGATCAGACGGGATGAGACTGATTGGTGTAGTCCACATGGTCGCCGTCCACGCCCTGCTTCTTGGCATTGCGCTTTTCAAAGAACTTGGGTGCCACCTGCGGGAACATTGCGTAGGTCAGCACATCCTCTTCCTGCGTTGCCCACTTGGCAGCTTCTGCCTTCAGCTTGTCCATCTCAGGAGCCAGAGTATCAGCAAAGCGGCAGGTAATGGGCTGCTCGTCGCCCAGGATCTTCTTGGTGAACTCGGGCTTGATGGGAGCGGGAGTCTTGCCGTAATCACCGTGGACCAGACCCTTGAACTCCTTGGTGACCATCTTGTAGCGCTCGCCCAGGATCACGTTGAACACAGCCTGCGTACCAACGATCTGGCTGGTGGGGGTGACCAGCGGCGGATAGCCTGCATCCTCGCGGACGCGGGGGATCTCTGCCAGCACTTCGTCCAGCTTATCTTCCTTGCCGGCATCCTTCAGCTGTTTGAGCATGTTGGAGAACATGCCGCCCGGCACCTGATACAGCAGGGTGTTTGCATCCACGCCGAGGCTCTTCGGGCTGATCTGGCCGTTGGCAATGTACTTCTCGCGCAGCTTTGCAAAGTATGCGCGCACAACGTTCAGCTGCTTCAGATCCAGACCGGTGTCGTAATCGGTGCCCTGCAGGGCAGCGACCAGACTCTCGGTGGGCATGTGGCTGGTGCCCAGGCTCAGGGGGCTCATGGCGGTATCGATGATGTCGGCACCTGCCTCGATGCCCTTCAGGATGGACATGGAAGCCAGACCTGCGGTGTAGTGGCTGTGGATGTCAACAGGGATGCTGACGGTCTCCTTCAGCTTCTTCACCAGATCGTAGCAGGTATAGGGGGTCAGCAGACCGGCCATATCCTTGATGCAGATGGAGTTTGCGCCCATCTCCTCCAGGGTCTTGGCGTAGGCTGCAAAGTACTCGTTGTTGTGCACGGGGCTGAGGGTGTAGCTGATGCAGCCCTGCACATGAGCGCCTTCCTTGTTGGCTGCCTTGATGGCGGTCTGCAGATTGCGCGGATCGTTCAGTGCATCGAAAATACGGATCACGTCGATGCCGTTTGCAACAGACTTCTGCACAAAGTACTCAACAGCATCGTCTGCGTAGGGGCGGTAGCCCAGCATGTTCTGGCCGCGGAACAGCATCTGCAGCTTCTGGTGGGGCAGCTCCTTGCGCAGGATGCGCAGGCGTTCCCACGGGTCTTCGTCCAGAAAGCGGATGCAGCTGTCGAACGTAGCGCCGCCCCAGCACTCCACGGAGAAGTAGTTGATCTTATCCATTTCCGGCAGGATGGGACGCATCTCATCCATGGTCATGCGGGTGGCCAGCAGAGACTGGTGGGCATCGCGCAGGACGACCTCAGTAACCTTGATCGGCTTTTTGGCCATGATTGTCACCTCTCCCTTAGTTCATGGAAACCAGAACGTCACCGGAGTTGACGGTGTCGCCCTTGTTGACGTTGATGGAAGCCACAGTGCCATCCTGCGGAGCAACGATCTCGTTCTCCATCTTCATGGCCTCCAGGATCACCAGCACATCGCCGGCCTTCACGGATGCACCGGCCTTGACCTTGACATCCAGAATGTTGCCGGGCATGGGAGCCTTGACGGCAACGGCACCAGCAGCGCCTGCAGCAGCCTTGGGGGCAGCAGCGGGAGCCGGAGCAGCCTTAGGAGCAGCGGGTGCGGCAGGAGCTGCAGCAGCAACCGGAGCAGCACCAGCGGCAGTCTCCTCCACGGAGACGCTGTAAGCAACGCCATTGACGGTAATATTGTAGTACTTCATGGAAGGATCCTCCAAATCAAAATCGTATCAAAAAGATTTATACAGACGATTACAGAGCCATGTTGCCGTGCTTCTTGGGCAGGCGGGCAGCACGCTTGGTGCTCAGCAGTTCCAGTGCGGCAACAACGCTTGCACGCACATTGGCTGCATCGCAGGTCAGGTCAGCAGCGCCGCAGGCAACTGCATTTGCTGCGCTGCACACCTCGGCGGTGTAAGCAGCAGCCTTTGCGTTGGTGGCTGCAATGATGTTGTCGGAAGCATCGATCTCTTCCTTGTACAGGACGCTGACCGCTGCGCCGGGTTCCAGTGCGCTGACGGTGCAGCCAGCCACGGCAATGCGCAGATCGGCAGCAGCCAGAGCGGTGTAAACAGGGCCGACGGCCTTGCCAGCCAGCACAGCCACCTTTGCGGTGGTAGCGTCGGCATAGGTAGCAGCCAGACGGGCAGCCTCACGGATGCCGCCTGCAATGTCGTCGGTCGCGCTGGGCACAAAGCCCTCGGTATCCACAATGGTGATCACCGGCACGCTGAAGGCATCGCACAGACGCACAAAGCGGGAAGCCTTGGCCACGCAGTTGTGGCACAGGGTCTTGCCGGTGGCCACAACGCCCACGGCGTTGCCGCCCACGGTGGCAAATGCGGTGTAAACAGACTTGCCAAAGCCTGCATACAGCTCCACAGCGCTGTCCTTATCGACCACGGCAGCAGCAGCCTTTGCAGGCTCTGCACCGGCAGCCAGAGCAGCAGTGGGCTGCTCGAACTCAAAGATCGCAGGGCCGGTCAGGTTGTTGGCCGGCAGCAGGCCCACGATGTGAGCAGCCTTCTCGGCAGCTTCCTCAGCAGTGGGTGCCACAATGGCGGCCACGCCAGCCTTTGCAGCGGCGGCTGCGGTGCCGGCATCGGCCACCTTATCGCCCTTGGCAGCAGAGGTGAACGGAGCGGTGAAGAACAGCTCTGCGCCCTCAGCCATGATGCAGACATCTGCATTGGCAGCGCTCAGTGCGCTGGTGCCGCCGCAGACACCCAGAACAACAGCCACCTGCGGGATCACGCCGGAAACCTTTGCGATCTGCGCATTCAGCTTTGCGCTGGCGGTCAGCACGTCCAGACCCTCAGCCAGCTTTGCGCCAACGGAGTTGTAGAAGGTGACGACCGGGCAGCCAGTCTGAGCTGCCATCTCCAGAACCTTGATGTTCTTTTCAACATCCTTTACGGTAACAGCTTCGCCGTTCTGGTAAACAGCGTAAGCCTGCTGACCTGCCGCATAGCCGCAGGCAGCGCTCACTGCACCGTCAGCAAACAGTGCAGTGTATTCCCCGTCATCAAAAAACTTGGCGAGGATTTCTCCCTTATTGATCTTTGAAGCCATGGTAAGACCTCCTGGTTGTCTGTGTGAGCTTTCAAAATTAGTTTTATTATACTGAATTTTCCATAAAAATGCAAGAGATTCTATAAAAGTCCATGCGAATCAACATCTGTCGCGCAAAGTTCTACAATTTTTTAACGATTCATCGTTTCTCCGCTTTCTCGCCTTTTTGCAGGCATTTTGCGCCGCACACTCAGCTGCCAAAAATTCTCTTTTAATTTTGTGGATTCTGTCTGCCCCTGCTGCATTTTATTTTATAAGAAGTTATGTTACACTATATTTAATATGTAAATTTTTTTCGCAGAACAGCCCGCCGGGAAGCTTCGGGGCGGGTCATTTTGCAGAATATAAAAGGAAGGCCATGTCAAATTGAAAGATCTGCTCACTTCACTCCGCGCCTCCAACGAAACCTACCACTCCATGAAGCACTCCGCCCGGGCTATCATCCGCCGCGCCGAGATCCCCCTGCTCGCGGTCATCGTCCTGTATAAGGCTGCAACGAACCTGCTGTTCGTCCCCCTGATGCAGCAGCTCTGGTCGCTCACGCTGCGGTTCGCACCCATGCACTACCTGAACAACAACAACGCTTCCGATATCTTTTCCTCCCCCGCGATCATCCTGTGCATCACGCTCATTGCCATCCTGACCGCGTTCTGGGCGCTGTATGAGTTTTCCGTCCTGCTGCATGGGCTGGATCTTGCCCGCAAGGGCGAAACGATCCGCCTGCCTGCCCTGCTGCGCACCTCTCTTGCAGATATCCGCCACGCATTCCTGCCGCAGAACTGGCTCGTTCTGGTCTACAGCGCCGTGCTGATCCCGTTCACCAATTTTTTCCTCGCCTATAACTATATCACGCAGCTTGCCGTGCCGGAATACATCATGGGTGTCATCCGGGCAAACAGCCGGTATTACCTGCTCTATCTGGCTGCCGGTGCCGCCCTGCTGTTCCTCTGTGTCAGCTGGGTGCTGGTGCTGCCGCTGTTCGTGCTGGAGCGCAAAAGCCTGTGGCAGTCGGTAAAGGAAAGCTTTTGCTGCATCCGCAGGCGCGTCTTCCGTGCTTTTGTTTTGCTGCTGCGCTGGAACCTCTCGGTCGTCCTGCGTTCCCTGCTGCTGACGGCAGCGGTTGCCGTGCCGCTGTACGGCATCATCATTGCGGTCGGGCTGCAGAGCACACAGGCCATGTTTGCACTGTCCCGCGCGGCGCTGGCCATTGAGATGCCTTTCTTCCAGTTTCTGATCGACTGCGCCATCACCATGGCGCAGTGCACGATCCTCACCATGCTGCACTGCCGCCTGCGGGAATCTCTCCCCTCTGAGCCGGAGCCGGTCCAGAGCGGAAAGCATCACCGTTCCACCGGCAGGCTGCTTCTGGGTGCATCGGTTGCGGGTACTACTCTGCTCACCTTTGCGCTGGCATTCTGTTACCTTGCCCTGCCCAGAGACGACGAGCTGCTCTCCATGCTGGGCGGCGTTGCGCCGGTAGTCACCGCGCACCGCGGCTACTCCGCTGCCGCACCGGAAAACACCCTGCCCGCTTTCCAGCTGGCCATCGATCAGGGCTGCGAGTGGGCCGAGCTGGATGTGCAGATGACCAGGGACGGCGTGGTCATGGTGACCCACGATGCCAGCCTGCGCCGCTGCACCGGCCGCAACGAGAACATCTACGACCTGACCTATAACGAGGTTCGTAAGCTGGATGCCGGGCGCTGGTTCGGCCAGAAGTACACTGGTGTCAAAGTTCCCACACTGGAAGAAGTGCTGGACCTGTGCAAAGGTAAGATCCAGCTGAACATTGAGATCAAACCCAATGCCGCCACCCCGGAGCTGGAAGCGGAAACCATCCGCATCATCCGCGAAAAAGGCTTTGCGCAGGACTGCACCATCACCTCGCAGAGTTATGAAACCCTCTGCAAGGTCAAGGATCTGGCACCGGAGATCCGGACCGGCTATATCCTTGCACTGGGCGTGGGCAGTTATTACGATCTGCCTGCCGCAGATTTCTTCAGCGTACAGTCCACCTTTATCACCTCCGGTATGGTGCAGCAGATCCATAAGCGCAGCAAGACGATCTCCGCATGGACCGTCAACCGCGAAGAGGATGCCAGCGAACTGCTGAGCATCGGCGTGGACGACCTGATCACCGATAAGCCGGATATGATCCAGCAGCTGCTGAGCGAGGATGCCGACCTTGACAACAGCCTCGTCCTCCTGCGCGACTTCATCCGCGACCTGTTCGCTCCGTCCGATGTCGATGAACCCACTCCTGAGGAAGAGACCATCGAAGAAGCCATCGAGGACCCGGACGAATTGCTGGATGCATCGTAATCGCGGCAAAGATCAAGTATTCTGTTAAACTACCCGTACACACATAAAAAGCCCCCTGCCAGTGATGAACTGGCCGGGGGCTTGCAGGTTTACCTGATCCAATTTTATCAAGAAAGCTTACTCGAGCTCGGTAAGTTCAGATTCTTGCTAAACAAATTTGTTTAGTACATCTATCCTTGGATGTTCACTTTTCCATGAGATTGCTGTGCTAGATGTGGCTTGCTGATTTTTTAGTATCAGGATAGTATCACGCAGAGCCACAACCTCTGACTGTATTATAGCGTGTTTCAGCTCTTGATGCAACTGCCTTTTATACGTCCCACTTTACCTGAACATTTGTCTCAAACTTTGCAATGTTCTGCGCAAACGCAAAAGTTCACCTTCGAGAACTGAATTTTCTTTGAAGGAAGGATTTTTCAAGTTTGGCAATATTACAATTCGTGTACGACCTCCCGATCCAAAACGAGCTTGCGTTCCTTCCAGTCGGGCATATAGTTGGAGAGAAAGGCATAGAACTGCTTGCTGTGGTTCGGATATAGAAAATGCACCAGTTCATGCAGGACCACATAATCAATATAGGGCGTTCTGGCCTTGATCAGATAGAAGTTAAAGGTTATCACATGTCGTGCAATGCTGCAACTTCCCCACAGTGTCTTCATCTTCCGGATCGATAATTCAGGCATTGCAACACCATATTTTTCTACGATGGGATACCAAACATGCACACGTTCCTGCAGGATCTCTTTCGCCTGCCTGCGCCACCACGCCTCAAACAACTGCTTTACATGCGCCTGATCCTCGGGTGACTTACAGCAGATACGAATCTTCTTTCCCTCTGCATATACACATTCCTTTTCGCACTGTGACAATGCAAAGATCATATCTTCGCCCAGCATCCGGATAGAGTATCCGTTCCGAATCTCTTTGGTTGCGGCATAGCCGACAGTTTTTTGGAAAGATTGCAATTTCAACTCGATCCAGCCGCTCTTTTCCATAAGGAACGATTCCGCCCATGCGTCGGGGGCGGATTGCGGCAGCGATAGCACAATTTTCTGATTCGGATAGACCTTCAGGCGGCAGGTCTTCATTTTTTTTCGATCAAGGTTGACCGTCACTGCACTTCCGAATGTTGGCAGTGTTATGCAGATGGTTTCCATTGTCAATAGCCTTTCTTTGCAATCATCATGATCTCGTCAATGATGATGTCGATTGTATCCAAGGGCCAGTCCAGCTTTTGATCTTCCATGTAGTCAAACAGCAAATCGTCCAATGCCTTTTTCATGTTCCTGTGGACGATCACATTGTCCCGCCAGTCGCGTTTCGCATGGCCCACAATGATTGCTTTGATGTCCAGCGCAAGCTTACCCAACGATTCGGAGGGCTCTGCCTCCTGCCCGTCCAGAGATTTTTTGATTCCGGCACACACTGCACCGTAAAACGATTTTGCATCACCATCATCCACGATGTTTTCCGGGTATTCCACCGAGCTGCGGCCAGTCCGGTAATCCTCAGCCATTTTTTCCATCGCTGATAGGTATTTTTCACCGTTCCTTTCCTCCTGATAATCCTGAAGCGTCTTGTTAATCCGCTCCATAAAGGTCATATAACGAATGGGGTCCACATATCTCTGGCTCTCCAGGACCTCGACCTGACGGGTCTGGATGGCTTCGGCTTTTGCTTCGTCAGATCCAAGTCTGGCCAGCTGTTCCTGCATTTTTTCCTTATTGGTAATATCCAGCGGCTCAATCAGGGTCTTTGCATCTTTCGCATGGACATAGGTGTTGAGCAGTTGACGAATGCCGTCTTCATATCTTGAAAAATCCACACTGTCATTGAAACGGAGCGTCACGCTGTCTTTCAGTTTTTTGAAGAACAGGTAATCTTTGCGATACATTTCAGCTCGCTCAAAACCGACCTGTTCAAACAGCTCATAGCTGGAATACAAAAAGTCCACCATCTTGGCAAAAGCAGACAGCTTTTCGTAAAAATCTCTACGGAGATCATACTCCCGTAGCCGTTCCTGCCAGACATTCGCACTGGTTTCGTTCCGGTCAATCCCGTCAAAGATGTCCCACAGTTCCTGATACAGTGCTTCAAGTTTCGTCTTTTCGTCGTTGATCGTTGCAATGGCCGATTGGATCTCTGTGCGGTCGAACAGATTCATGCCGGACTGCTCGTCACTATAAAGATCCAGTGCTGAGTTCAGTTTTTTGAAAATGCCGATGTAATCCACGACCAGACCAAAATCCTTGTCCGTATAAACGCGATTGACACGTGCAATGGCCTGCAAAAGGGTATGGTCCTGCAATTTTTTATCCACATACAGCACAGCGGCAATGGGAGCATCAAATCCGGTAAGGAGTTTGTCCTTTACAATCAGCAGATCCACGTCACCGTCTGGGTCTGTGAAGCGTCCTGTCACCGAATCTTCATAGGCATCATAATTATTTTTGAAAAGTGGATCGACCTCTTTGCGAAAGAACTCTGCAATGGTCTTCAAAGACTGCGGCGTATTAGTTTCATCATCGCCTTCTTTTGCAGAATTGGGTGTAATAACTACCGCCGGCGTGATTCCTCCAAGACCCCGGAGTTTGTAGAACAGCTCGACCGCCTCTGCGCGAGATGAGCATGTCAGCATCGCTTTGAATCCCTTGGGCCGCACATAATGGACAAAATGCTCGTGCAGATCAAATGCAATCATGTTCAGGCGCTGTTCTGTCTGTGCCAGCGCAACAAAACGGCTGTATTTGACTTCCAGATCCTTCCGGGCATCTTCGGTCAGCCCCACCGTGATGTGCTTCAGATGTTCATTGATCTGCTGGCTTGTGACCTCTTGCGGAATCACACGACCTTCGTACACGATGGGCACTGTAACTTTATCATCGATAGCATCCTGCAGGGTGTATTTGTCAATCAGGGGGCCAAACTTGGCATAGGTGTCCTTTGCCGGGACAATCTTCCGACTCGTATCCTTCGGCTGCTTCTGGATCAGTGGTGTGCCAGTAAATGCAATCTTGACAGCATTCGGGAGCACCTTATTCATGTAGAGATTGAGTTTTCCATACTGCGTTCTGTGCCCCTCATCGATGAACAGAAACAGATTCTTGCTATCATTGCAGTATTCCTGCTTGACTGCTGCTTCAAACTTGTTCACCAGTGCTGTAATGACCGTATTGCTGTTGTCCTGCAAAAGTTCGATCAGCCCCTTGCCGGTTTTGGCTCGGTGGGGACTCATCTGGGTATGGATAAAATTATCTCGGATCTGTTTATCCAGATTGACGCGATCCGTGACCATAATAAACCGCGGTTCCCGGATCTGGCTTTCGGGTTTCATGCTCTCCCGGGTGATCATCTTTGTCAGCATAATCATCGTGATCGTTTTGCCGCTGCCCTGCGTATGCCAGACAACACCGTTTCTGGTGTGCGCATTGTCTCTCAGCAAAATGCGATCCATGCACTTTTTGACCGCAAAATACTGCTTATATCGACAGATCTTTTTCACATTGTTATCGTAGATGATAAAGTTGCGGATCAGGTCCAGCAGCCGCTCCGGATGCAGCAACGATACCAGCGCACGGTCCTGTTCCCGGATCTGTCCATCCGGTGAACATTTTCTGCACCAGTCGTTCAGCCAATCCTTGTTATCCTCATGCCAGGACACAAAATATTTTGCCGGTGTACCGCAGGTGCCATACAACACCTTATCCGGGTTCATTGCCATAACAAGCTGTGCATAGCGGAACAGATGCGGGATATAGTCCTCGCCCCAGTTCCGGATATTCTGCGTCACGCCTTCCATAACATCCACGCTGGATTTTTTACATTCGATTACAACCAGCGGGATGCCGTTTACCAGCACAACAAGATCCGGACGGGCAAATCTCCCGTTCGGACGTTCTACCTCGAACTCATCGGTCACCTGAAACGTATTGTTCTCCGGGTGTTCAAAGTCGATATAGCGGATATCAAACGACTGCCGGGTGCCATCCGGGAGTTCTTCCTCCATGCTCTTGCCGGAGCAGATCAGCTCGTAGATTTCCTTATTTGCGGCATAAAGCCCTGCTGCGCTGTGCTGATCCACTGCTTGCATCGCTCTGGCAATGGCTCCCCCAGAAAAGTACCTTGTCTCACTGCCAAACTGATAGGTCTGTCCGCTCAGAAACGCCTGCAGTTCTTCCGTAAACAGCACTGCTTTCCGGGAGCCGCGCTTCCGTTCTGCCTCGCTGCGGGGCACAATGGTATAGCCCAATCGTTCAATTACTTTCAGTGCCCGATCCTGTGACTCGGGGCGTTCGTTAAAAATCGTGTGGTCCGGCATATCATTTTCCTCTGTCCTGCAGCCTGCAGGAAACTCCACTGGCTGCTTTTTGTGTTGTTATTCCTTCACTCGGACAATCCCGGTCAGCAGCAGTCTTGCCAATGTTTTTTTGTATTTTTTTGTTTCTTCAAGCTCACGCTGATGAAGAGTGATGAGGTTATTGATAGCATTTAAATCCTGTCCAATTTTTACCTGTTCTTCATACTTAGGGTACTTAATTATCTGCTGATGAAGAATACTTCCCTTTATACCCTTAACCGTTCCACCAGAACTTTTTGCATTTAAAATATTCTGAAATTCTGGCGACAATAGATAGTATTTTAAATATGTGTTAGCAATAAGATTTCTATGTCCTCGATACTTTATGATTCGTTGTGCTAGTGCTATATTTTCCTTATTTACTTGGGCTACATTGCCACAAGGTGCTTCTGTAGTTATAAGAACATCTCCAATTTCTGGTTTACCTCTATGCATTGTTTCTTCGTAATCGTCTTCAGAAATATATTCTTGTGATGTTTCATAATCTATATACCCATCTTTAATATTTTTAGCTGTTACGAGAAAATTTCCCGAATCAGTTTTTGTCGGTGTTTTTCCTCTATAATCAACATAATCACAAACATCAATTAACTTACGCTGTTCCCAAGCGCCAGTAAATCCCGGAAAGCGAATTTCCGGCGTATCGCAGCCTTTTGCAGGGAACATTTTCCGCAGGAATTCTTTTTTCAGTTGTTTCAGCTCATCGAGTTTCTGCTCTTTCAGCTCGATCACATGGTCGCATTGTGTAAGGATTTCTGTGATGCGTTCCTGTTCTTCCAACGGTGGAAAGACAAGCATCGAATGGAAAAAATCCTCTGTCGATACATTCAGCAGGCCGTGATTTCGGGCACCCTCTTGAGCAATTTTATAAATTTCCCGATCAAAACAGCCCGCTTCAAAGTACTGAAGATAGAAGTCGGAATTTACCCCCTGTCGGGGCGTAAAACAAAGATACAGCGGAGATACGATGCCTTTCTCATACGCATCCAACCGCTTGATCGCACCATAAGCATACCCAGACGAATAACTCTTGTTATAAGAAAAATCACCCCTGTGCAAGAGGGTGTATCCTGTCTTGTTTTCGCTTGCATACAGGGTGTTGTAATACTCAATTTGGCTTATCAGTCCCTGCTGCGCCGAGATTGTAAGCACATTCTGGTTGTTCTCGTCGTTTTTCCTTGTCACCCTGCTGAACAGCGAATCAAACCGAACAATATGCCACTCCTTCGGTATCTTGTATCCATCGCAGCTTTTATACCCTTCCGGGCAGTCCTGTCCTGTCTCGGAGTGCTTTTTTTCTTGGGTCATCGTGTGACCTCCTTATTCTTTGCGTTGTTACAGCCCCAGCTCTTTCAGGTACGCATCCATTTTTGCTTCTGCCTCGGCAATCTCCTGTTTCAGGCGGGTGATATTTGCCTGTACAGCAGCGATATCCACGACTTCTTCCTCTTCAAAGGTGTCCACATAGCGCGGGATGTTCAGGTTGTATTCGTTTTCCTGAATTTCCTCCCGCGTTGCCACATGCACAAACCCGGGCTGCTCTGTACGGCTGTGATAAGCGTCTACAATAGCGTCGATATGCTCCTGCCCCAGTTCATTCTGGTTCGTTGCCTTGATATAACGCGGGTTGCCTGCCTCATCCGTTTTGCTGGCATCAATGAACAGGACATCCGTGGTAGGACGGTTCTTTTTGAACACAAGGATGCACGCCGGGATGGACGTACCATAGAACAAGTTCTCCGGGAGGCCGATCACAGTATCCAGCAGATTTTCTTCTACCACCCGCTGGCGGATCCTGCCCTCTGCCGCGCCACGGAACAGTACGCCATGCGGTGCGACCGCCGCGATCCGGCCGTTTACGGACAGGCTGGCGATCATGTGGAGCAGGAATGCCCAGTCGCCCTTACTTGCAGGCGGCACGCCCCAGTCAAACCGATGGAATTTGTCCAGTGATGCCTCCATCTTGAACTCTTTTTTGCCCCTTCCAGAGGATTCGCCGCCGGGGTTGAAGCCGGATGCCCATTTGTCCTTAGAGAACGGCATATTGGCAACGATGGCATCGAACAGCAGCAGATTTCCGTCTGCATCCAGAAACACCGGATTAGCAAGGGTGTCGCCCCAGCCGATCTTCGCATCCCGAATTTCGTGGATATACATATTCATCTTTGCCATGGCGACCGAAGAACCGTTGACCTCCTGCCCATAGATAGATACTTCCTTGCTGTTCTGCTTTTTTGCGGCTTTGATCAGCAGGGAGCCAGATCCGCAGGTAGGGTCGTAGACACGTTCCCCGGGCTGCACGTCCACGATGCGTGCCATGATCTCAGAAACTGCCGCAGGAGTATAGAAAGACCCTGCCTTCTTGCCCGCCATGCTTGCAAACTGGCCAATCATATACTCATACGCATCGCCAATCACATCTGCAGGCACCTGCCCTTCCTTGACTTCGATCGCAGACGGCCGAAGATCCAGAGGTTCAAAATCCTCCAGCAGATCCCGGAGGATGGCATTTTTATGTTCCCGGGTACCAAGCGCATTTTCACTGTTGTAATCCACTGCGCTCAGCACACCGGCAAGCTGCTGATTGTTATCCGCCTCGATCTGCCGCATCGCCGCATTCATCAGCTGCCCGATATTGTCAGCAAAGCGCTGCTGATACAGATCATAGAATGAGCACCCCTCTGCGACCATGAACGGCAGATATTTTTTCTGGCGTTCCAGACGGATACCGGAGTATTGTTTGCTCAGTTCTTCCACTGCGTCGGTATACGAATCGCTCAGGTATTTGACAAACATCACCGGCAGAACGTAATCCTTATAGTTTGCGGCGTCAATGGTATCCCGCAGCGTGTCTGCGCCGCGCATCAAAGCGCTTTCAATATCTTTTTTCGTCGTCATCTCAACGTTCCTCCCATGATCTTCCTGATTGCAATTTCAGTCAGCTGCCGTTCCTGCTCCATCAGTTTCAGGTACATTCGCTCCTTTTTGCGGCAAAGCGTATCCATCTCAACGACCCGCCTCTGCGTCTCCTTATCCGGAACTTCAATCTGCAGTTCCATAATGGTACCAAGTTTTACCACTCGTTGGGTAGTTCCGCTCTCGATTCTCCGGATTTTCTCCTGAATTTCTTTTTGTGAAAGTGAGATCCTCAAAAATTCTGGCAACAGAATTGTGCAGTCCTTCACCTTCAGGATGGCAAGCTGCGATGGAACAAGCAGCTTTTCCTGCCCTTCTTCAATCACTACGGGGCACAGCGGTGAAAAGAGTCGTATCACAACATCTCCAGGGGACGCAAACCAAGCATGGTTCAGTGTCTCACTGGCGCAAAAGTCCTCCAGAGCACTGCTGTCGATCTCTCCATCCTCTGTCAATGCACGGAGCGTCAGCCTTTTGTACGGGCAGCCACCGTTTCCGTAAGCCTTAGTTTCCTTCCTGCTCAGTACCAGACCGCCCTGGGCTTTTACAAGTTCCGAGATCTGCATCATCATAACTTAACATTTCCCTCCTCGCAAAAAATGGCCCGCCCGTATACGGGGCGGGCCATTCCTGCCGTCAAGAGTGGTGACTTTCCGGGCAGCAGAAGCAACAACCGTCTACCTGGCGATAATACTTCCGGGCAGCATTAACAGCCTCCCGCGAGGTACTGAAACAGCCTAAGTAGACCCTGTTCTCCGCACTCGGCAACCAACTACAGTCCGAGCGGTGAACCTCATGGTCACCGTTCGGCTGAGCGTTGCTGTTCACATAAAAATACATGGACATGCACTCGTCCTCCTTCTTTGAGATAGTACAAGCCCACGTTGACAAAAGCCCAGAAATCTGGTATCATAACAATGCGTCTATTATGATCGTACGTGGGAAGTCCTCAGATACAGCTGGAACTGTCGTCTGGGGACTTTCTTCTTGTCCGCTCATATAATACCATACCAATCCCAGGCCTGTCAAGGCTTTTGGGGGAATTCTTTCGCAATATCAAAATATGACGTCAAAATTAAATGCACCAAGGTGCTACTCCATCTAATGTTCCTCTGACAGGCCCGTTCCGACATCTGATTGGCACGAGCCTGTTTGGTGCAATGGCACACTTCGTTTATTGTGTGACTTTGAGTGTGCAGGAAATTGCCGTCAAAGCGATATCATACCCTGTCGATAAAAACTCAATCTCAGCGAGCCACCAAGCGCTCCACCAACGTGTGATCACATTCAAACAGATAAAGCAGCCGTTGTGCAGCACCAGACGGTGCATTTTTTCCGGCCTCCCACGACTCAACTGTTCTCGGAGAAACGCCAAGCGCCGTTGCAAGTCCTCTCTGGGAAAGTTTTAGTTCCTTGCGCGTCCGGGCCACATCATCTGCCTTATATGCAGGAATCGGCGTTTCCCGCACTACTGTACGGCAACGGCTTTTATCACCCTTTGTGTAGTCAACGGCCTGCTCAAGACTTTCCTTCAAAGCGTCAAAGTAATCGAAGTTTTCCATAAGTCAAGCCTCCTTTATGGTTTCAATCAAATTACGAACGATTTTCTTCTGTGCAGGGTTCATGTCCGTCTGCACATTTTTGGGATAAGCAAGGAGCAAGAAAATTTGCTCCTTCACCACAACATCCACATAAATCACGCGCCCACCGCCAGACTTTCCTCGTCCGGTCAATGGAATCCGGATTTTACGTGCTCCTGCCAAGTCAGGAATCACATCTCCAGCATCCGGGTTTTCGAGCAGAACATTCTGAAGCTCCCGCAATTCTTCATCGCCAAGCCCCATATGTTCCCATGACTTTTCAAATCCGGCGGTCATTACAAATAGTCTTTTCACCTGCGATTCCCCTCTCCTACCTTTATTATATACTATTCAATCGTAGTTATCAACACTTTTTTAAAACGACACGTGCAAAAAAGACGGTTCGTTTTCTCTGTATCGTCCATTTCTCATGTTTCCGTTTTGACCAAGCACTTGTAGGTCTGGCAAAACAGATCCAAATTCGCACCCTTGATAGTAAAATTTCAATTATATTCTCATTCATATCTTAAAAAGAAATAAGATATTATATTGTATTTTTTGCCAAAATAGTGTACACTCATCCCATCTCGTCCACTGTCTGTATCTCGGACGGAATTTCGTATCGTCAAACACCTGTGAACTGAGAGGAAAGCCTATGAAAGCAAAAAAGACCAAGCTGCCTGAAAAACTGTATCACTACACCGACCCCATTAAGTATCGGATGATTCTTGCAACTGGGAAACTGCTTCTGACACCTTCCAATCTGAAATATGACAACGCCACACTCCATGACGAACCACTCTTTTTTAATGGGCAGAAAATTTGTTATAAATCCGTTGACAAATACGAAAACTACCACCCTGTTGTCTGGCTGACAGCTAATGACCGTGCGGGTGCCAAAAATACCGGCCTGTCCAACGATAAAATCATGTGCCGCATCACTATCAAAACTGAAGGTAAAATCTGGCGGTATCTTCCTTGGCGCACTTTCTGCGACAAGTACAATGCTGACCGCGGCATTGCCTCTACCCTGAAACAGACTGCGGACGATTATCGAAACTGGTATGTCTGTGAATCCGAAATTCCAGTTGCCGACTTTACAAAAGTTGAATTTCTGGGCGAGGATGGTACCTACAAGGCTGAGAATGACATTCCCGGCTTCTCTTTGTCCGATGTTGCCCCGGAACTTTTTGATTAAAGAATAGCCTGCTATGTACAGAACCCCCGTCAGCCAAACACTGACGGGGGTTCTGCTGCCTTCCGGTTACAGCTCCACGCTGTTCTCCCGGCTCTTTTGCGGGTTTTGCTTTACTGTCTGCTCCCGCTCCCTCATAAGCCCAATGACCTGATTCATCTTCTCCGCACCGAAGTAGTTCCACACTCGTCCAAAGTCACGCTTCATCGTATGAAGCTGTTCGTTATCCGCTTCAGCTTGTTCCAGCAGCTTGCTCAGGTTGCGGTTTGCATCCTTTTCGCTGCGATAGAAGCCTTGATACTTGTCCCGGTCATGCTTTACCTCCCAATACTTCCGATGGAATGAGAAAATCACCTGCACCAGCTTCTTGATGAGCGGCACGGCTTTCTTTTCCCGGTAGCTCTTGGCCGTTTCAAAGGTGCCTGCCTCCGGCACCCATTCTTCCGGCCGCTGGGAGTACTGCGCTGACAGATTTTCCAGTCCCTCCATGATGGGAGCCAGTTTGTTCAGCTTCTGGCTCTGCTTCTGGTATAGACCTGCAAGGTCTTTTCCCCATCGTGCACGGCCTGGCACTTCGTGTTTACGCCTATGCTCAATCCGCCGGAGTTGAAAAAGGCGCTCGTCTTGGAGGCTTCCTCAAATTCCAGCGCCTCGGTTGCGCTGTTGGGTTTGATCGTCTTCAACGTCCGCTCCCAAGTTCCTTGCGTTAGCTTTCCGCTCACCTCGTAGAACTCTGAGCCGTCAATGTTCATCCGCCGGGCGCGAAGAACAAGGCCCTCCACGCTGCCGCGGTCGGAAGAAATTGGGATTCCCTCTTGCGTGGTCGGAACTTTCGACAGGTCGGTGAAAATATCCCCGGCGCCCTTTATACCCTTCGGGACTGCCGCCTGCGGGGCTGTGTACTGTGCTTTCGCCTTTCGTGCGGCCGCATTTGCGGCGGCCTTGGCCTTCACCTCCTGGGAAAGCTCTGCGGCTTTTACGGGGTCCGTTACAGCCTGCACAAGCTTGGACTTGTTCATCTTGCCGTAATAGGCAATACCTTTGCTCTTTGCAATCTGTTTCAGGTCTTGGACCGTCATTCCCTTAGCCGCTTGCGGGGTAATCTGCACGGCCGCAAGGGGCTGCTTCGCAACGGCTGCGGCCTCGTCCGCCCAAACGAAAGAAGTCTTCACGCCGTTGCGTTCAGTCAAAAGGCTTTCGTAAAACGTGCGGTATGTTTCGCGGAGGGTACTTTTCCGCTCCACGATCTCGTCCAGCAGCTTTTCGGCTTCCTTTCCCTGGCCGTGCAAAGCCTCTGCATAGGGGCGGAATATCTCGCGGTATTCCTTGTCCGGTATGCTCTCCACCCTCTTTATATACGGCAGGGTGTCTTGTAGGTTCAGGTCTATGTCCTCATTCGCAAAACGCCGAAAAAGCGTATTATAAACCGGCTCTGTTTCGCCGTACCGGCGAAACACTTCCAGGGAGTTTGCGCGCTTATAATGGTTGCACATCCGGCAGGCGGGCATAAGGTTTGAAATATCATCCGCCGCGCCGTCTGCTTCATTCCATACCCGCAGCGGCCGGAAATGATCGACCTGCATATCCTTGTAGGTAATCGCCCTACGGCATACGCTGCGTTCAATATTCTGTTTTGGACCGGTATGCGGGAAGGTGAACTGCCGGCCCTCACCCTGGCCGATGTGGATTTTGAACGGAAGGGCATTTTTGTGCGGCACTCCTACGCCCGCCTGAATGGCGAGGACGTCATTTCAGACCCGAAAACCCGCCGTTCCAAGCGGTTCATTACAGTGCCGGATTTCTTGCTGGAAATCATTCGGGAATACGCCGCCAAGCTCTACGAATACCAGCCGGAAGAACGCCTGTTTGAATGCACCAAATACTGGCTAAAGGAACAGTTGGAGCGCTGCTGCAAGCGCACCGGCGTGAAGGTCATTCGAGTGCACGATATACGGCACTCCCATGCCTCCCTGCTTATCAACATGGGCACGGACGCCCTTCTGGTGCAGCAGCGCCTTGGGCACGAAAAAGTTTCGACAACGCTCGGCACCTACGCCCACCTGTACCCGGATCGAACAAACAACGTCGCGGACCGCCTGGAAGCTCTGGCCTCCCCGGAGGAAAAGAAACCGTGATACTGGTTTGATTCTGCCCAGGGTGTTACTTTTCTGTTACTTCGGGCTCAAAAAAGCCCCGCCTTCAAGCGAAAATTCTTGAAAGCGGGGCTTTTTTTATACGTTGTTGTGTTCTATTTTTCAGAGGTCTAAAAAGCCGGAAGGCAAATTTTCATTACTCGAGCTCAATGGTTGCCGGCGGCTTACCGGTGCAATCATAGAACACGCGGTTCACATGCTTGACCTCATTGACGATGCGGCTGGTGACAGTGCCCAGAACATCCCAAGGCATATTATAGCTCTCTGCAGTCATGAAGTCGGTGGTGGTCACAGCACGCAGCGCCACAGCGTAATCATAGGTGCGCTCGTCGCCCATGACGCCCACACTGTGCATGTTGGTCAAGGCTGCATAGTACTGGCTGATCTCCTTATCCAGACCCGCCTTTGCGATCTCCTCACGCCAGATTGCATCGGCATCCTGCACGATGGCCACCTTCTCAGGGGTCACTTCGCCGATGATGCGGATGCCAAGACCCGGGCCCGGGAACGGCTGACGGCTGACCAGGTATTCGGGCAGACCCAGCTCACGGCCAGCCTGACGCACTTCGTCCTTAAACAGGTTGCGCAGCGGCTCCACCAACTCCTTGAAGTCCACGGTGTCGGGCAGACCGCCGACGTTGTGGTGGCTCTTGATAACAGTGGACTCACCGCCCAGACCGCTCTCAACAACATCCGGGTAAATGGTACCCTGTGCCAGAAAATCCACCTTGCCGATTTTCTTGGCCTGCTCTTCAAACACACGGATGAACTCTTCGCCGATGATCTTGCGCTTGCGCTCCGGCTCGGTGACACCAGCCAGCTTTGCAAAGTAGCGGTCGCGGGCATCCACACAGATAAAGTTGATATCAAAGCCATTGGCATTGCCTGGACCAAAGACTGCGCAGACATCTTCCTTCTCGTTCTTACGCAGCAGACCGTGATCCACGAACACGCAGGTCAGCTGCTTGCCGATGGCCTTAGCCAGCATAGCTGCCAGAACAGAGGAATCCACGCCGCCGGACAAGGCGCACAGCACCTTGCCATCGCCGATGCGCTCACGCAGGGCCTTGACATTGTTTTCCACAAAGGAATCCATCTTCCAGTCGCCGGTGCAGCCGCAGACGTTGTACACGAAGTTGCGCAGCATCTTCTTGCCTTCCGCAGTGTGCAGCACTTCCGGGTGGAACTGGACCGCATACAGGCCCTTTTCCTCGTTCTCTGCCGCAGCTACCGGGCAGTTGACCGTGTGAGCAGTGATTTTAAAGCCGGGCGCTGCCTGCTCAATGTAGTCGTTATGGCTCATCCAGCAGATGGTGGAGGGCTGGACGTTCTGGAACATCTTGCTGTTCGTGTCCACGAACACCTCAGTCTTGCCATATTCGCGCTCCGGTGCACGGCAGACATGGCCGCCCAGCAGATGCATCATCAGCTGGCTGCCATAGCAGATGCCCAGCACAGGCACACCCCAGTTGAAGATCTCAGGGTCGATCGTGGGAGAATCCTCCAGATAAACACTGTTGGGGCCACCGGTAAAGATGATACCCTTGGGGTTCTTTGCCTTGATAACCGACAGATCGGTTTTATAGGAATAGATTTCACAGTAGACATTGTTCTCGCGGACGCGGCGCGCGATCAGCTGATTGTACTGGCCGCCAAAGTCCAGCACGATGACAGTTTCATGCTGCATGAAGTTCTCTCCTCCCTTATCCATTCAATGTGTTTCTACAGATAGAATCAGTATATCACATCTGCCAAATAAAAGCGACATCATTTGTGAATTTTCCCGTTTTTATTTTTCACGTATGGGATGCCGCAGAACTGTTTTCAGTGTTCCCGGTGCAGCGCGGCGAGGATCACTCAGATAAATCTCGTGGTGGAAGCGTGTCTCTGAAAAATCAAGCCTATACCCCTGCTCTACGGCAAAGGCATCCATCTGCGCCAGCGTTTTCGGTTCTTCATCATAAGGGCCGATATGCAGGCACTGAACGCAAAGTCCCTCGTCATAGGTCAGGAATTCCGCCTTGGAAAAATCCTTTTTCTTTTTTGCCGTTGCTTCCTGTACGGCCCAATCAAACGCTTCCGACGTCACGAATTCCGGCAGGCGGATCATAGATGTCCACTCAAATAATTCTTTATGCGCATAGTCAACGCCATCCACGCCCTTCTGATGCCACAAGCCCTCCAACGGTGGAACCACATATTCAAAATAGCCGTCCATCTTGTGGCTGCCCTTATAGCTCATTTTGATGGTGAAAGCAATGTCGTACAGCACTCCCATAGCCTCCTGATAGGCTCCACCCGGAGCATTCGGGTCGCCCTTGCCGTGCACTGCCACAAAATTCATACGAGGTATCGTAATCAGATGCGATTTTTTCGGCGGGAGATAAAATTTCCTGTACTCTTTCTTATAATCAAACGGCATTGCCCTTCACCTCTTCCAGAAGTTCACGCTGTTTCTTTTTGCTGAATCCTCTCAGCACCAGCCGATAGGACTTTTCCAGCATTTCCTTTTTTAGTATACCAGAACAACCTTGTTTTGTAAACAAAGAGTTGTGACATGCCGCAAAAAATCCCCTGCCCTTACAGACAGAGGATCTAAAACAAAAAGAGACCTTCCCACTCTCCGGAATGGGAAGGTCTCTCGTAAGTTTAACCTTTAGCCTTAGGAAAGGCGCGAAGGGTCAAAATCACTCAATGATCTTACCAACAACGCCAGAACCAACGGTACGGCCACCCTCACGGATAGCGAAACGCAGGCCCTCTTCCATAG
>OGFR01000337.1_pt1 | contig 43223 bp, 64 predicted proteins | sample 1571001 | NCBI WGS metagenome assembly OGFR01 (sample SAMEA2582064, study PRJEB24529) | metagenome | biome: Human gut stool | place: China | collected 2011 | reverse complement strand
TTTTAAAGCTGGTGTACAGCCTGCCCTTCAAGTCGATCGGCTCCTGCTGATAGTTAGCTGACGCGATGTCCGCGCCCATAGCTTTGATTTTGGCCTCATAGGACTTTCGGGACAGCACCTCATCACAAAGCATGGTTCCATCGTCCTGAAGAGCTTTCATGCTGATATGGCGGATTCTTGCACCCGATTCCTTAAAGTGATCCAGGGCCCGACCTGCAAGGTCGTCACTGGCCCATCTGGTCATGATAATAATGATCTTGCCGCCTTCTTCCAGACGGGAAAGCATCGTGTCCGTGAACCAGCTCCAGTGCTTCTCTTTGGTCAGTTCGTTGTTCGCCTCCTCGGCGTTTTTGATAAGGTCGTCGATAATCAGTAAGGAAGCGCCGAAACCTGTAGCCGTACCGGTTGGAGAGGTAGCCAGGTAGTTGTTATAGCCGCCCTCCAGACTCCACAGGTTCATGGCACCGTCACCGCGCTTGATCCGAACATTTGGAAAGATATCCGAGAACACGATCCGGATCTGATCTGCTTTTTCCTCCATGATATCGTTGCGGACATTTTTCGAGAACATCGTGGAAAGCGTCTCGTTGTAGGAACCGGTCATGATCTTTTGACTCTGGTCGTTTCCCAGTACCCATTCGACCAGGAGGCCGGCCGTACGGCTCTTGCCATGGCGCGGCGGCTCATTGACCACCATAACCTCATCATCAGACTGTACGAAGTCCTGGAAGGCTTTACAGAGATCTATCAGGTACTTCCGGTCCTCTTTGTAAAAGTCCGGCGCCTTCAAATGGCAATAAAAAAAGAACTCCCTGCGGGCTAATTCGCATTGAGCTCCCCTGATTATGTCCGCTCTATCCACCATGGACCAGCTTCTTCAATTCTTCTGTCGTCAATCCTTCATATGGATTGTTCGTCTTTACTTCACCTGACAGTTCCACCTTATCATTCCACATGCCTAAATGCCGGCCGATTAGCTCCAGGGCCTTCTCTTTATCGTTGAGCTTAATCTCAATACCATTCGCTCCTTCTTTGATTCCTGCAATGGCACCTAGTTTATCACGAGGCATCTGATCCGTTGTTTTTACTTTGACGGAATGGCCTTCTATGGTAACGAAATCGGTGACCTCAGCAAAGCCGATCTTTGCCAGTTCCTGCAGCACGCGATCCTGAGTGATCTCCGTGCGTTTCTCCCGGTCCTTTATACGCTTGTCAATATAAGATGCAACGTTAGCATTTGTTAGCAACCTGCTTCCATTTGCCCTTGCTGCCTCATCCTTCTTTACCTTCGGATATGCCATCTTATAGGCTCTGGTGGCATTAAGGTCAATTAGATATTCGTCGGCAAATATTTTCTGTTTGGGTGTTAATGCCATCAGACTCACTTCCTTTCGGGTAAAATAAAAGCACCTACCGCTTGTGATAGATGCGAAAAAAATTTACAAAATATACATTTTATGCTTGACTACCACGTATATACGTGGTATAATTAAACCATAGAAAGGAGGTGGTCAGAATGGAAAAACAAATAGGCAAGCTAATAAAAGTGGTTCGAGCACTTACACAGCTTGCCTTGGAAATCGGAACTTTCTTAGCAGTCATTAAAATGATTGTAGAAAGCTTCCATTAATCAACGGGGAGGGAAACCTCCCCACCTAAAATATAACACATTTCCATTCTGAAAACAACATGAAAAAAACTGCTAAAAACTTACTGATTCTTGTTTTCTCTGTTCTATGGCTTATCGTAATCGTTATAGGCCTAATTCTAATCTTATTTTAGGAGGTATTACTATGAAACTTAAACAAATCAGAAACAGCAAAGGTTTATCACTCCGTGCTCTTTCGGAGTTGGCTGATGTTCCCCAGCGAACCATCGAAGATCTGGAACGGCGGGACGACGGCCGGGTATCAACCATGATTAAACTGGCCGATGCTCTGGGCATTACCCTGGACGAACTTTGCAGAGATGAGGCGGCCGAATAGGCGGCCTTTTCTCTTTGTTTGTTTTGGGTATAGAAAAAGAGACAGCCGGGGCTATCTCTTGATAATTTTATATTATTTTTCTTGCTATTAATTTATACTCTCTTAAATCCACTTCCATTTGAAATACTTTTTTACTCTTTCCTTTTGCCCACTTTACTACTTTTTCTTTATCTTCTTCTTTACTTCTCGCTCCCAAATATATGGCTTCAATTGCATCTAATTGAAAAAATTCATACTGCTTATCTGCTTTATTAACTGCTCTCCATTCCTTTTCATATTCCCACTCCATTGCCTTATTAACTAAAGCCTTTACTATGGCGTTCTCCGTACAATCTCTTAATTCATTAAATACATCTGGCTTTACGGAAGAATAAATTATAGGATAAAGTATGCCTAACATTATCGGCTTAAATTTTTCTGTATTATACTTAATACAAAATCCATTATGCACATTTGCATAGTGGCTCCACATTAGTAAAGATTGGTTATTTTCACAAAAACTCGCGGTTCTCACGTCAGACCTGAAGCTTTCAAATATCCATCTCAAATTGCTTTCATCGCTTAGTTTATAAATAATATCTTCATATGTGCAATTATATATTTTTTTATACCGATTAATAAATTCGCAATTTGGTGGCATCAAAGAACCATCAAAATAAATTAAACAGTCCATAGGATCGTTTAGTTTAGTAGCCTGTGCAAGATAAATTTTACCTTTGAATATTTCGTCCTCCCAATACGTTGTATCAAAACTTCGATATCTATATAAAGTTTTAGGAAGAAATTTTTGAGCCTTATTTGCAATATCACTAGGAAAATTCTTTGGGTCATTTAATATTTTATTATACTCACTTTTTTCTTCGTCTGTCATGTTGTCCCCTCCTTCTTTTCTTTCATCATACCTCAAATCCAGACAAAATAAAAGTCCTCGCAAGGGAGGGATTATAGAAAAGGCTCCCGTCTCCGGAAGCCCTAATATCTTTTTTATAGTATAGCACAGATCATGTATCGCTTTCTATCGCCTCTTTTGGTATTTTAAAATGTCCGAGTCCTCGTGCATGAAGTTTATGTACCCACTGAAGACAATATCCTGTCTTACACGCAATCTCGTCCCAGTCAAAACCACGTAAATACCTGTAAGTCAAAATAGTCTTTTCTTTTTCATTTTCCAATGCCTCCACTGCTGACCTGACAAGCACAAACTGTTTAACACAGGCATAACGTTCCTTGACAATTTCTCGTTCGATCTCATCCTTTTTGGAAGCATACTCAGAAAGATCCGATTTCACATTCCCGTGTGGCATACCATCTCCGACAACATGAATGGATATCTTATTTTCTTTCAGCTCCTTCAGTTGCTCCTCTAACCGAACCGCTTTATGCTTTTGATTCTGATATGACCAAAGGAACTTTTTCTTTTTCTCATTTTCGCTTAATTCTCTCTTTTCTTCCTCCGGATATTCTCTAGCTGTCATTCATAATCCTTCCCTTCTTCTATCTAAAAGTTTCGACCGTCGAAACAGTTGTGATGTCACAACCTCTTCCCGCCTTTTCTCTCCTCTTCCTCGTACCTCTCCTTCAAGATCTGAATCATATCACTCACCATGTGACTACAGATATCACAATGGTACTTCTTGATCAGCTCCCGGCCTTCTTTTACAATCTCATCCCATTCCGGTGATTGTCTGGTAAGCGGCACGTTCTTCCACTTGTTCCAGAAGACGTTATACGTTTGCCAGAATATTTCTTTCATCTGTTCATTGTTCATAATTCACCTCAGTCAAACGGTAGCTGCTCATCAAGCAGCACGCTCTCAAAATCATTCCTGATATATTCTCCAATCTTCTCAGCCCATGTATACGTCTTAGTCTCTCCCGGACTGTTTCTCAGCCGCTTTGTACTCTGCTCAAAATACAACGGGACGAACTCGTCCTGGACACCACCATCACGATCCTTACAGATTTCGATCACATTGCTGCACTGGTACAGGGGATCATCCTGTTTCCATTTGAACATTTCCTTCGAAAGCCGCTTAAAGTCCTCATTCACCCGGTGTAGAATAAACGCATTGTCAACTCGGTTCACGATATCATTACTTCCCGACACATCGTCCAGACGAAGGAATCCTGTTGACTTTCTCGGATGGGCCACAAAAAGGATATGTATATTCGCCTGCTTCGCATAATCCTCCAGGCACTCCACAAAATGGCTCTGCTGCTGGTACTTGTCCGATCCCATCTCCATAAGGTTTAAGGCCATCATATTATCCAGTATTACCAGATCGACCTTGTGCTCCGTTACACACTTCCTGATCTGGGTCATGATCGACCCAAAGTTGTTCCCGTAATAGTTGTTATAGACCCAGACCTTTTCATCAAGCCATTTGGATATGATCTCATCATATGGATTTCTGACGACGTAGTAGTAATCATACTGCGTTTGGCTTACATACTGCTTTCCTGCAGCTTGCAGGAGCAACCATTTCAAAAGATTCTTCGGTTTCAACTCTCCACTGAACAGCGCTGTCCGGTATCCCTGTTCCGCGGCTTCAACCGTAAGCTGTGATATAACACTGCTCTTACCAGCTGCCCGCAGGCCACTGAGACAACTCACAAATCCTTTTTTAAGTCCGCGCATCTTTTCATCTATCGTATCAATCCCTGTTTTGATAAATTCCTCTGGCGGCTCTTCAAGAAGCCGGATCTGTTCCGTTGTGAAGAATACCGGCTGTCCTTCTATGATCTTAACCTCTTCCTTTTTCTCAACCACGTAATTCGGATTCCTGTAATTGGGATAGCGCTGATCCGGCACATACTGCCGGTCATAGGCATCTGGTTCAAAGAGTCGCCGAACGTCCTGCCATGTTTTGTCCGAACAGGAATTATGAAAACAGTGAAAACCTATGGCTCCGCTGGACCCTTTAAAAATACAGGCATCTTTCCCGGTATGGTTATCATCAAACGGGCACTTCTCCAGAACATACTTTGTACCGCTGCCATAACTGACCTTCGCATATCTCAGCCCGTAATGATCAAGCCATTCATCGAGGTCGAACTGGCGCGGATTATAGTTGTTATACCGCTGCGGTTTCTCCGGTTCCGGAAGATATCCGGCCAGTTTTACCAGAAGCGCCTTCTTATTCTGGACCGGCTTCTCAGGAGACCGGATGATATAGCTGGGTCGGTGCGGCCGCTCAGGAGTGTTTGCTCCTTTCTGGGCCACAGTCCCGTAAAGCTTGCATACCCTGGCCGGATTAAAATTCGCCGTATCGATCTTTACGGCATCATCAGAAAAGAACATGTCGAGTACCGTCAGACAGTTTTTCATCAGTGCTTTATTTTCATCATTTGTTGACAGAGCCACGCTGTATAAAAGATGTACGCCGTTCCCGCTGAATCCCACAAGCGGCTCCTCGAACCCCGTCTTTTTCATATAGGCATAGACTTCATTTGCCTTCAGCTTCGCCTTTTCAATCTGCTCATTGCTTGCCGAGGTTCCCGCAGCTCTCACCGGATCGATGTCAACCATTAACCAGTCATATAAAGTAATATCGGAATCTGAGGTAGTCGGCTTCCCATTCCGGATAAACTGATCTCTCTGCTGTCTGGAATAACATTCGTCTTTTATGCTGTTTAATGTGATATACACGTTGCAGGTGGCTGCAAGGTTCAGTCGTTTCAGTTCATTTATGAGAGTATCAGCAGTTGTGAAGTACCCGGTCGCATTCACTCCGCCGGAGATAACCCGGACCTCAAACAAAGCATTCTGAGGCTTCATGATTGCTATAGCCCTTCTTACTTCTGTCTCGTTGAAAATCATTCAATCTCCCTTCCGTCTCTGGTCGTACTGGACTGTACCGTCCCGTAACTTTCCGTTTTGCTGCCTCCATTGTCCTGTGTCCGGGAAAGCCAGTTATTGATAAAGCGCTCGATTCCATTTGACGTCTTTCTTTTTTTAGGATTACTGTCCAGCCATGTTAGCATCTTTAAAATTTCATGTTTTACATTTACCGCCGGGAACGCTACACTCCATTTCTCAATCTTCAGATTTGGCACATTATAGAACGTCCCATCAACCAAGGGTAAAAAAATATCACTACAGTTCGGAGCGGGAGTTCCCGGCTCCGAGCATATATATTCTTTATTCTTATTCTTACTCTTATTCTTATTCTTTTCTTCTTCTTGTAGGTTTACGTTAGCTTTACTGTTAACTTTACCGTTAGCTTTACTGTTAAATTCGTCATCGAAATCACTATCATTTGATGTAATTTTCCCTCTCTGCTTCCTCCGGTAATCCTGCATATAATCTCTCATATAGTCGCGCCGGTCCTGAAGCATATCAATACTCTGATATTTACCCCAGTTTGGTATCGTTATGGCTTCCTCTATGATTTCAATCATGCCGAACTGCTGAAACGTATCAAGGGCCATCTTGACCGTCGCTTCCTTGCGCCTGAATATGGTTGCCAGCATCTTATCCGTATATGCAATTCCATTATTCATGATGAAAACACCACTGTTGTTCTGCTTCCCTGCCAGGCAAAGAAGCTTGAACCAGATCACAATAATACTGTCTGCTTCCGGTAACGATTCAATCAGAAGTATCTTTTCATCGTCAAATATATCCGTCACAATTTTTATCCATTTAATGTCAGACAAAAGACTCCCTCCTATCATTCTGGTCCCTTACAAAATACCACCGGCAGCCAGTGATCCTTTTTGTAATTTCTGCCACTCTTAACAATCGGGAGACTCAGGGCTCCTCCATCAATTAAATATGTCAGGAATACAGTCGGCTCTCTATGTATCCTACCCTCCTGCATCAGTTCACCCATCATATTGTATGTATCCTCATTCCAGCCTGACCAGAAGACTACATGTTCGCATACCTCAGAACAAGACATCACGTCACCTTTATAATCATACTTTTTCTGCTGAAACAACCACTGTAATTCCGCATAGCTCACTGAATCATTTTTATTTATATAATCGAGAACAACTTTCTTCATTTCTTCTCTGTTCACAAAATCTCCTTTCTGGAGACGGCTATCCACCGCCCCCTGCAACATACCAATGGCATATAACGTCGTGACACATTAGTCCTTCGGCATTTACTTTGATGAGTTTCTATGTAAAAGGTCATTGCCTGTTACATCATGTCTCTAATTTTCCGGAATTACCCGTCCTTCCTTTTCCAATCTATCAGCGGCCCTTCCCAGAACAATCATAATTTCCAGATATTCATTTTTAGTCAGGATACACCCTCTTGTAAATTCATTAATGTATAGCCGTAAATCTCTACATTCTTTGATTCCAATTATTTCTTCGTCCAATGCAAAATCCTCCAAATACTAATTTGTAGGCGGAGGCGGCATCGCCAGTCCCTCCACCCACAGTATGTAATGCCGGACACGCCGGACGCATTACTTAAATATTAATTTACTTCCTTAAGGATCTCTTTCAAATCACTGATGCAAAGCCGAATCTCCCGTGTCTTATCAACTCCCAATTCGACATAGTTGTCGTCCAGCGCACTCTCCAGATTCTTTACGATGTCCATAAGAGTAATCCCCGGATCGTATTTCTTAAAAAGGATCCCTTCCTCAGTGGCACATACCTCCAGCGGAGTACCTTCCTGTAACCCAAAACTCTTTCTCATGTCACGCGGCACTACTACGCGCCCCAGATCGTCGATTCTCCTTATAACTCCTGTAACATTCATGCTTCTGCCTCCTCCTTTATCTTCCCTGACCCCATTAAATAACCGAGATAGAACACATATTTTGTATCAGTCCCGGTCACGTATCCGGACATATTGCGGTCTCTGTCGGCTTTCCGCCCGGCATCACTTAAACAGGAGGCCAGACGCCCGTCAAACGGATCCAGGACATCTCCGTCGATCACTGCATCTATTTTCCCTCGAATCAGAGGAAGAAGCACCTCCGCTCTCTCCTGCGCCCGCTCCATTTCCATTTTTTCATAGCGCCACATATGATTACTGAGAATGATGCTCCACACGTTCCAGCCATACGTCTCATAGATGTACTCCACGATTTCCGCGATCGGGCAGTCCGGATCATTGACATTGCACGCCGGATATGAAGCTGCTTTTACAAACTTCTGAATATCTTCGTCCGGAATCTTCTGATCAACATACATTATCTGTTCTTTCTCATCGAACGCCACTACAATGTCCCACTGCTCCGTGTGATATTTATGTTTCAGCAGATACCATAACAGATCCGGCAGTTGCGCCGGCGCAATTTTCTTCACTTCGATATCTTTTAGCATAGCTCTTCTCCTCCTATTCTCTGATCGTCTCATAACGGTTCGTTCGGCTGTTGTATTTCACGGCAACCGGAGAGCCGCAGTTGATACAGTTTACGTCAAACATCTCATCTTTGAGGTTCGTCATATAGCGCGTATAAAGCCCACACTCGCAATAGATACGCATTACCTTAAGTGGTTCCGTAAAGAAGGTTCTCGTCCCACAGCGGGGACATATGGAGCCGTTAATCCTATCTCTGGTGCAGAAAGCATGGATCTCTCCACACTTCCTGCACTTTATGTATAAGAATCCTTTATAGACCTTGGGCTCTGCTGCCGCCGGCATTAAAATCTTACTCACCATCAGCGCCACCCTCCTCACTCTGTTGCGATCTCGCAATAGATTCCATTCTCTCCCTGATCCGCTTGCAGATAAGCCGGATTGTAACAACTTCATCATTCTTCGCATATTTCAGCATGGATTCCGACATTCTAAATTCATCACTCATTACCATAAGAAGCGGATCCTCGCACGCCTTTAATCTTTTGTTTTCCTCGCTGAGTTCTAAAATCTCCTCCATAGCTCCGTTATAGCTTTCTACCATACGGTTATATCTTTCTTCCGGAACCATAATCATCTTCATTTTCTGCATTCTGCTGCCTCCCTCTGTTCGCTCAATAATTTAATAGCCCGCTGCATTTCCTCTTTACTCCATGTACAAGCCTGCCTTATAAAATCAAGAAGATAAGGTTTATCCTTCAACTCACGAATTATTTCTTCCCGCGTTCCATACTCCTGGTATTCTCTTTCTTTTCTTTTATTTTCATCATACCAACGCCAGTACGCTATTGGCATATCACTAAATATTTTCAAATCGTTGCTAAACAGGTACTCTGCTTTAACACCAAATAATCCTGTCAATCCCTGTGCTTCCGAGTATAATATCTCGCAATCACCTTTCAACTTCGCCCACACCTCCGGATCATCTTCCTTTCGGTGTTCTCCTAATCCCATGTGATCAGCAAGAGTGCAGATACTATACCCGCTGTTTATGAATTCTGCCATCAGGTTAGGATGAGGGTATTGTTGCAGTTCTTCATTTGATAAATTCTTATAAATCATATGGCCGCCCTCGCTTGCTCCTGCTTCTTCTGGATCACCAAATCAATCACACGTTTTATATATACCTTAACCAACTCAGGACGTTTAAAGGTATCCAGTTCTCTCATTACTGCGATCCTGAATTCCTGTATTTCCTCGATTTCCATTGTTCCTAATTCCTGAATTAACTCTGCTGTCAAATAGTCAATTCTTTTATCAATACTCATAATTTCACCTTCCATTTCTGGCCCAGAGGTGGTATACTGCAATTGGATGTTTGCGTATAGCCTCCGGGCCGTACTGTCCTTAGCTAATTGCAGTTAGCTGAGGACTTTTTTAATTTTTTTCCATCTCTGTATCACACTCATTTTCCTTCTTCCCAGCCTCTGTTTCCTCCCCGGATAAGTACTCGATCAGCGTGTCCAGGTTAATCAGAATCTTCCGGCCGGACCGGACTACTGGTATTTCTCCCCGATTTACCATCTGCCTGATGCACCATTCGCCTACGCTGGTTCCCGGATCCTGTTCTTTAAAGTAAACTGCACACTGCTGAATGGTCCTCATACGCGGTACTCCTGCCATAGACTTCACGCTCCTTCCGCATCAGCTTCGTGCTCTTTTATCCGCCGTCCATAGAATTTTTCCCGTGGCTCATCATCTCCACAATAGGTAGACATATCATCGACACAGTTCATCCAGGTTAAGAAAAAGAATTCCGTGTCGTGATTCACATAATCCCACAGTATATCAGCGGCGTCCTGTTCCGAGCCGATCGGCTTGTCCTGCGGAAACTTCTCCAGCCTTTTCATCGTCCAAAAGTAATCCTTCCAGTCGTACTTGTCTCCCGTAAAGTCTTTGGTAACGGGGAATAGCTGAATCAGTTGCGCCGGCGCAAGATTACCAATTGCTTCCATAATGTCCTGGCATCTCTTATACGTCCATTCAACATTTTCGAGAGATTTAATTTTTGCCTCCCTCTTTAACCTCACATACTCCCCGCCAAAGGCTTTTACGCCCAGATACACATATTTTATCAGGTCATCATGTTTGAGCCCTTCATGTCTCCCGTGCCGCTTCTTAAATCGCATCAGAGCCTGATAGTACGGGCCACCTGCGTATCCCGGATCATAGGCCGTCAACTTTGACATCGGAAACGCTTCTTTCAAATATGCCGGAATTGCGATGACCGGCATCCGGATGTCAATTGCGGCCCTGCATACGTCTTTTGAATATTGGAGAAACCTCCGTATCCGGTTCCAGATGCTCCGTTGCTTCAGTTCTAAGATATAGATATCCCGGTCGATCCCATCTTCCCGTACCGCCTCCCGGTACATCTGCCGCAGTTCCTTCCGGCTCTGCCTCCGCAGGATGTAGAGAATATTGTTTAAGCTGGAAACTATCCCGGAATATTCCTGCAGGCCCGTCTCTAACTCGTCCAGGATATCCGGTTCTATGTACCCTTTCAGTATTGGCATGACGGCCTTTAAACCTTCAGCGTCAACATGGATTCCCTGTTCTGGTCCGTATGTCTTCATAACATGCACATCATCGACAAGTCCGGCCCGTTCGATCCGGTTGCCACATACACGGCTGTAGTCTCCCATTCCATACTCTTCCAGAAGCTTATTAATCTCCGCCGCTGGCTCTTCTATCCTGATCTCCAACTTAATGGATCCGATCAGCATTTCTTCACACTCTTCGTTCATTCGTCTTCTCCTCTTTAATACCAATCTGATAAATACATACCGCCATCGTCCATAATAAAAAGATTCATCTTTCTACCCCCATCTGTCTCCTTGAAAGTAAAGTCCGTTCCATCTCTATCGCCAAAGCATTCGCGCATTCTTGATACTAGTGTAAGGCCGGTTAATAATTCCAGTTCCTCATCACTTTCAATCTCGTGATAACTTAAGGGGTAATCGCTTTTCTCGTACTCCGTGGTATCCGTATCATCACTTTCTGAATTCTTATGGCTCAGTTTTTCGTATTCCTTTACAAGCGCCTTTACGCCGATATCAAAAACCTTACTCTCGAATCCGGCGTCCTCGTCAGCCAGCGATCTGATGTAATCATCCAATATTTTCTTTGTGATCTCCGGTCCCTCTAAATCCTTCATTAATTGTATTACGATTGCTTTCTTTGCTTTCATTTTTCTTATTCCTCTCTTTTTAATTCTGCTACACTCTTACACAGCGGTTTCACAGTCTTACCGCTTCCGGTTGGCTGCCGGTGTGGGTGGATTTAATTTTCAATGTGCAGTTTGATATCTCAAGGTACTTCCTTATACATAACCGTACAGGTCTTCGGATTGCCTTTGGAGTCAGTGTAAGGTATCTTCGTGGGATAATTATTCTCCGCCAGCCACAACTTCACATCTTCTACGACGGAAGGCTTGTACTGTATCGTGACATCCTCATGGCCGTTCCGGCTAAAAGCCGCGGTCACGATCTCGCTGTCAGGAATATGCAGCTTCTTAATAATGGCACTAACAGCCTGATTATGTGGCTTATCGCTGGCAGAATATATTCCCAGTTCCTTTGCCATCTCCGTACAGTCGTACAGCTTCGGCATCGTCTCCTTATCGGTGAGAAGAGGCGCCTTCACTGGATAACCAGAATCTGTGTAGATCCGTTGCATCTCAGCGGCTATAAATATAGGCTCGACCTCTGCTTCCTTAAACGCTTCCTTTATATTCTTCACCATCATATTGATGGAGGAAAGGGGAATCCGTTTCGCTTCCTTCGGCTTCTGCGGAGTGGCCTCTTTCTTGAAATAGGAAGAAACCAACTGCCGCTGTACCTTCCACGACAGGTCATCCGTGAGTGACTTCGTGACCATAAGGTATCCCTGCTCTGTGAGAATAATGCCTCCCTTTGGACTCTTAATTCCAACTCGACGAATTTCGTCGGATTGAAATTTAACGGGCGTAAGTTCAAAAAAGTCTTCTCCTTCAATAAAGTGCTCGCGATTCTCCCTGAAATTCCTTCCTGCCGTTCCCTCTGGTCTCTCGTGGACGGCATCAATGTCTTTAAATGTGACTACCCGCTGGCCCTTAAACTCCTTTACAGCCACCTCACTGTTCCCTACTGCTACAATCTGTTTCTGCATCTCTGTTCTCCTTTTTTGTATCTTTTAAAGTTACTTCTTCTGCAAAAAAAATTTTGCATGGATCATTGATTTTCAAATTATCAATCATTGTCTGAATCTCATCACTACAGAATTTCTTTTTTTTCATTTTTTCATAAAAAGTCTTCGGTGTAATACCTAACATCTCAGCCACATTGGCCTGTGATAATCCATTTTTAGCAATAATGCCTCTCAACTCATCAGTTCGTATCATTTTAATCACCCCCTTTCTCGCAGTAACTCTTTAAGTTACCGATATTATAAGTCCACATAAGGTAACTTGTCAAGTTATTTTTCTCTTGACTTGTAACCATTTTGTGATATACTCAAGTTACAGGAGGTGCATAATGAATATAGGAGAAAGAATACGTACATTTCGTGAAAAAAGTGAGATGACCCAAACAGAACTAGCACAAAAGATCGGTTCAACCAAACAAACTGTATATAAATATGAAAATGGAGTTGTCACAAATATCCCTTATGATAAGCTTATCTTATTAGCTAAAGCACTAGAAACAACTCCCGCCGTTTTAATGGGTTGGGAAACTCCACCAGAAGGGCCTCAAACTCTCGCCGCTCATTTCGAAGGCGACGACTTTACCGAAGAAGAATTACAAGACATTATGGCCTACGCTGAATTCGTAAAGAGCCGACGCAAATCTGGAAAGTGAGAGTATTAAATTCTGAAGGGAAGAGGATATAATTGACTGATAAAGAAAAATTGGAACAATTTGCATATGATGAAGGAGTCACCATTGATTATGTTGACTTTTCCAGTGAACGATTATGCGGTCTCTATGTAGATAGTTCTATTGCATTAAAGAAAGGCATGGCCCTTGAAAAGACTACCGATATTCTTGCCGAGGAACTGGGGCATCACTTTACAACCGCTGGCAATATCATAGAGATGAAAGATGCTTCCGATATTAAACAGGAGCAACATGCGCGTCTATATGCATACAATTTAAGAATTGGTCTTACCGGATTGCTCCGCGCATTTAAAGCACATTGTCAAACCCCTTACGATATAGCAAAATATTTAGACGTTTCTGAGGAATTTCTTCTCGAAGCGGTGGGACGATATAGACAAATATATGGCACTGGCTGTATGGTTGGGAACTATTATATTCGCTTTGAACCTAATTTACAAATTTTGAGTTATCACTTTGTAGAATAAATAAAAGCTGCAGGAATAACAACTTTCAAAGCTTTATTGTTCGCTTTAAATATAAAATATAGTTATTAATCAGCCATGCTTTTTAATAAAATACGGCAATGCCGAAATCTAGGAGGGTCATCATGAAGAGGATGAAATTATTTGTTGCAACGCTCGCAATGTCGGCAGCAATGGCAACGACAGCTTTAGCTGGAGAATGGAAGCAGGATCAAACTGGTTGGTGGTATCAAAATGATGATGGGAGTTATTCAAAATCAGGCTGGCATAATATTGATGGACAATCGTATTATTTTGGTGACGATGGCTATATGTTCCATGATTGTGTTACGCCGGATGGCTATACTGTCGGATCTGATGGCTCATGGGTTCAGGAAACAACAGTTCCAGCATTTGATTTCGCCATTAATAATTGTTCCATTAAATATACTAACCATAAAGTTATGACGGCGGATTACGATGGATACCCGTGTGTGGCTCTTTACTATGATTATACAAATAATAGTAAAGAATCAGAAAGTGCTATGATGGCGGATTATTCCATAAAAGTATTCCAAAATGGCCTCGAATGTGATACGACTTTTTTATCTTACGATGATAAGGAAGAAGCATTTAATAATTACTCAAAAGAAGTTTTGCCTGGTACCACAGTTAATGTAGCTAAAGCATATAGAATAAAAGATATGAGTGACGTAACAGTACAGATTAAGGAACTTTGGAATTGGAATGATCCAAAGTCTACAACAGTAACATTAAATTTGAGAAATTAAAATACTGTAGAAAAAAGGAAAAAAGCATGATAAAAAAACTATTGCTAAGTGCATTTTTTGTAACTTGGTTACTTTCAGCTTGCAGTGGCAAAACTACCCCACCCCCGGCCGAAACGACTGTTGTGGAATCAACCTCTGAATCGCCTTCTATAGATTCAACTTCTGAAACGCAAGAAACCCGCAGCGATTTGGAGGCTATGGGTGATTTTAATACCGAAAAGGGATTGTTTAATGTTGAGTTGAATATACCCAAAGAATTTGCAGGTGAAAAAACGCAGGACGAACTTGACGCTACAGCAAAGGAATTGGGGTATCAATCCATTACGCTTAATGAAGACGGCAGTGTTACATATGTGATGACCAAAAAGCAACACAAACAAATGATGGTAGAAGTAAAAGAAAGTCTTAATTCAACATTACAGAAAATGGTTGGTTCAGAAGATTATCCGAATTTTACAAATATAAGCACAAATGCAGATTTTACAAAATTTGAAATTACTACAACGTCCACGGAATTATCTTTGGCTGAATCATTTTCTGTATTAGGTTTCTATATGTATGGCGGAATGTACAATACTTTCAATGGTACTCCGGTTGACAATGTTTCAGTTTCATATATTAATGCAGACAGCGGAGAAATAATTGAACAATTAAACTCCAAGGATATGGGAAGTAAGGAACAATAGAATTACCTAATTAAAAACCGCCCGGTGCTACCAACACCGAACGGCTTAACATAGATGTAACTATCACCCCATAGGGAAGATGATATACACCCGATCTCAGTAATAGTATATCACACTTCCCTTTCTTTCGTACACCCCAAAACAGGCGTTCGAGTTGCGATATCGCAACAAATCGAGAAAAGAAGGTTAATATTATGGCAAGTATACGCCAACGTGGTGATTCCTATCAGGTCACAGTCAGTAATGGCCGACGCGTCGATGGAACGCAAATCATAGAAACAGATACATACACTCCGGAGCCAGGCATGACAAAACGTCAGATCGAGAAGGCCCTGAACGAATTCATAGTAGATTTTGAACGAGACGTTAAATCCGGCCAGAACGTAAAAGGCAAGCGCATGACCTTTGAGCAATTGTCAAAACAGTTCCTTAAAGAAACAAAACCCACTGGTAACGAAGATCGCGATACTCTCGCCATTACAACATGGTCCAGTTATAAAAGCGATCTTGAGCATCGAATCAATCCACGAATAGGCCACTTGAAAATCATCGACATAATTCCCAAGACATTAAAGGAATACTCAGAATCTCTCCGGCAGGACGGCGCAAGACTGGATGGTAAACCGGGCGGAATGTCAGAATCCACTATTTCAAGAGACTGCGCAGTCATAAGCAGTATCTTGTCTTATGCAGTCGGTGAGGGGCTGTTGCCTCTCAACCCTATTATCTACGCTGGACGCCAAAGTAAGGGGCGTAGAGCTAAGAAAGAGTACAAGGTGGACTATCTTACCATTGAGCAGGTAAAACGCCTTCTCTGGGCCTTAGACAATCCTATACTCATCAAACACAAGGCCCACGATCAAGTAGATGATACAGGAAAACCATACCATGTCCCAGAATACACTCAGGTGTGGCGGCTTCCGCTAAAGTGGCGGGCGTACTTCTATCTGGCACTATTCGTAGGAGATCGCCGCGGTGAAAATATTTCATTTACGTGGGAAGATATTGATCTGGAGACTGGTACGGTTAATATTGATAAATCCACCGCCTATGTCGATAGGCAGATTATCCATAAGAGCACGAAGACATACAAATCGCGCTGCCCTATTGTCCCCCCGGTCGTCACCGGAATATTAAAGCAATGGAAGGCAGAACAGCAACAGCAAAGTCTCGAGCGCGGTACCGCCTGGATCGGCCGCCATGGGAAAGATTTTGACAAGAACTACATTTTTACACAGGAAAATGGAAAACAGATGCATCCGTCCAGCCCGTACCATCAGTTCAAAAGAATCATCCGGCTGTATAATGAAAATATCGCTGAAGACGAAGACCATATGATCCCTCCAGGCGCAACACAGCACGATCTCCGGCATACTGCGGCTTCCATATTAATTTCGAATAATATGGACCCAAGATCAGTAGCTGGTGTCCTCGGACACTCAAACGCCAGCACTACACTAAACATTTATGCATATTTTTTCAAAACGAAAAATCAGGAGGCCGCCGATATTATGGCAACTACGCTTCTGCAATCAAGCTCATTATAAAGTACCCAAACAAACGTTCTGACTAACATTTGACTAACAAAGCTACCAAAAGTAGCATTTCGAGACCCCATGAGAACAAATATAAAAATCACAGAACCTGCATAAAACCTAGCTTTTTTCAATATCACATAACATCACCTCACGAGACAAAATGCGATTTTTAAGATTGGTAGTGAGGAGGTCACGGGTCCGAGTCCCGTCATCAGCTGGTTAAAACCCTTGATTATTCAAGGGTTTTTCTTTTTTCCTCTATCAGTAATTGAATGTTTAAAAGTAAATGACTAACATTTGACTAACGCGGCTTTTTAAGGCTAAATATTTATTCTTTTTGGGATTACATGTGAACTTTTCTCTTGTTGTTATTCCAGTATTTTCCAGTTTCCATAATTTGCGCCATCGAATATTTAAACATTATCTCGCATGAATTTACACAAAAAAAGGTAGCCCGTGATGGACTACCTTCTATATTATATGTGTTTTCTTCTAGCCCGTTCTTCTCTCTTCCCGCAGATAACGCCATAAGTGTATGCCTGTGATAACAGAATCGGTATGCTATGTTCGATTGCAAAACCATTTTCAATATTCTGAGTAACTACTGCATGGAAGAATACTCCCAGTTCCGAAACCGCTTCGCCTTGTATTGGCTGATGTCCATTAATTCGTAATTCTTCGTGAATATCCATCAGGCCACCTCCCTGCTCTGGTAGGTGACATGCCAAGCTTTCATTTCTCCGTTGTTCTGCCGATAATCAATATCTTCTGGATAATCGTTATCCGCGATCCAGCACTTCACCCGATCGATCACAGAATCGGAATATTTCCGGACGGTTCCCTGCCAGTTACCTTTTGATTCCCATGTATCTGTATAGTCTTCTTCCGTTATTCCGATGCGACGAATGATCTCGTTTACAGCCTTGTCCGCCGGCTTTCCGGAAGACTTAACACAGATACCAACCTGCCGGGCAATATGTACCGTATCCCAATACTGCTTGTCCGCTCCGATTTCTAATTGATAGGAATATCCGTTTGTATTATAGAAGCTCTTCGCTGCAAGAAGCTGTATTTTTCTGTCACAGCCTGCTTCACCGGCCAGTTCTGTGAGAAACTTTGCAGCACTGGTAACGGCAGTGAGGGATGGACGCTTCGGCTCGGCTTGCGGCTTCTTCTCGCATTCACTAATAATCTCTTCCATATCATGAAAACGATTGATAAAAAGTGCCGTAAATTCTGTACCCTTGATTCCAGTCAGTTTGTTAGCTGTAAATTCGCAGCCCTTTTTTGTAATCTTGTAGCAGGGATATTTCTTTCCTCTCTTTGTAAAAATGCTCTCTTGGAAGAAATCTGACGGCTCAATTTTGAGCTGTGAATTTGACTCCTCATTTTTGAGGAGTGAAAGTTCCTTTAAATACCCTTTAATATCCCGAACTAAATTATCATGTCTCTTGCCTAACATCTCTGCCACTTCTCTACTGTCTAAAACTTGTTCAATTTGTTTCTGCATTGCTTTTCTCCCTTCAAATTTGACATTTTGGAGAAAATAAGGTATGATGACCCTGTAAAGTGTAGGGAATACCCTATTTCCATTTAGAGTAATCACGTCGGTCGCCAAACTTACCGTGATTGCTCTTTTTTTGTTTCTAAATCCTGTTTGATAAGGTCTACCACGTACTGCAGGAAAGACTTGTCCTGCATTACCGCTCGAATCTTTGCGGCCTTGTGGGTGGCTTCATCGAGAATAATTGTTACTCGTTTCATGGATACTGCTCCTCCTTTTATAATTTAGATGCAAAACCATCTATATTTATAAATATTAACAGATGCAAAACCATCTGTCAATTAAAAGATGTAAAACCATCTATTATTTTTTTTATTTTTGTGTTACAATAATGTTGAGGTGATAAAAATGACCATAGGAAAAAAAATTAAAGAATTAAGGAAACAAAAAAAACTTACCCAGAAGCGTCTCAGTAAACTAACTGGGATAGCAGAAATAACCATACGTCAATATGAAGCGGATAAATATAACCCCAAAATGGAAAACCTGCAAAAAATTGCTAATGCATTGTCGGTAAGCATTGTAGAGTTAATTCCCGAAAGTTCTCCATTACAAAAAGAACAATTAGAACGAGTTGATCACTTAGCACAATTTTTAGAGGTATTAAATAACCCTTTAGTAACATCTGAATTTAGTAATGAACAAATTATATCTCTTCGTAACAAATTATCCGAAGAGATAAACTTGAGATATGAAACACTAGATGTTTCTACCTCATTAAAGGATGTTTCCGATATCTCTTCAAAATTTCCCAGCCCCTCACCTGATTTTTACAAACAGGATTTAGCGTATCAACAAGGATATGTAACCGGTTTCTTGTCACTTGGTATTTCTCCTGATTTAATTGCTTCTCGATATCAGGTACCATTCACCAACGAGCATATAGACTTATTGGTGAAAAATGAAGTTATTGCAAAAAAGGAAGCTAATACCCTTCGTGAATACAAAAAAATTATAGATTCGGAGTATGCCGACGAATTAGCCACCCACCACTGAGTAGGTGGCTTTTCTTCTGTCTCGATAATCCGTAGCCCGCCACCGTCCCCGCATAAATATCATAGCATCCCTTCACCGTTAAGGCAAATTCGCCCCTTCATCACCTAAATGGTTATTTAGTGAAGAACCTGGCTTGCATTTCGCCGTAATTACACCTGACAATCATGCTTCTACCGCTCGAGAAAAAATGCCTTTATCACCTAAATCGCTATTTACCTTACTAAATAGGCCAAAATCGCGGTTCAACTTTTCTAATTTAATCAATATGCACAATTTATTCAATTGGAAATGTACACTTTGCCGATAAGGAAGAAACAATTTATGCCCTTTGTGTCCTTATTTGCATTACTACTAAATTTACCCGACTCCCGTCAGGCCATCGAGGTACTGATCGATCTTTACCTTATCCCAGAGGACGCGTTTCCCGATCTTCACTTTTGCTCCGATCTCTTCCCCCAGTTTCATGGCATTGTTCCGGCCGAGGTTCGTGTAGGCCCGTAACTCGTCTGTGTCCAGCAGCCGGCTCTCACCGGCAATCGTGTCCGTGGCATTTGCTTTCACGGCATGATCTCCTTTCTGTTTGCAATTATCTAAATAATTGTTATCTGTTACAAACTATTATAACATAATCGAACTTTTCCCTTTTGAATCTCATTCTTAAGAATTCTCAAAAAAAATGTTTGGCTATTTTTGATTCTTGTTGAGGCAATATAATGTGGTATAGTAAAATTATATATTTTATATTTTCGTAATAAATATCATTTGTTTTCTGTAATACTAATTAATATATTCTAAATTTTAATAACTATTTATTACAAAAATCAGGCGGAGCCGCAACTGGTTCCGCCCTTTTATTACCACTCAAACTTATACCGCCGTCGATCAAAGTCGTACTCCTCCGCGATCCGCAGCACTCCCCTGGCGTCAGTAATCATGCACTTGCCCTCGTCGGATCCTTTGACCGGGCAGAGCAGGAACGCCTCCCCCGCCGGATCCACCTGGTAACCGGTGAGCATATAGCCTTCGGCATCGAACAAGTACCAACCGCAGGTGCCGTCTGTGGCCTCCCGGAGCCAATACCAGCCGTTGCAGGCATAAGAGCCGTCAGAATACTGATACCACCATCTTAGCCCGTCTGCGGCCGGCATGAAGCCCTCACGGTAGGTCACAGGCGCTCGATCTGCCGTGTAGTCGATAGCACACAGCTTCAGGACCTTCTGCCAGGGTGTGGAGGACACCTTACTCTTAATCGTCCCGTAGTTAATCCCCTTTGCTTCGATGCACCACCCATCACCGATATACACACCGATGTGCCCCGGCTTCCATAGCGCCCAACCAATCATGGACTCGTTCAGGCGGTCGATACTCACCCGCTCCACTGCCGTGTCGTGGTAGTTGTAGCTGCGGCGGATCTGGCCCGTGTACCAACTGATAAGACCGGAGCAGTCAGTGCAGCGCTGGCCTATGTATTTGGCAGCCTTAGCTTTATAGGCCGAAGTATATGTACCCGGATTCTCCCGGGCCAGCCTGTCCAGTACTGCCTGGGTGAGAATTTCTCCCTTCGCTCCGAATACATAAGGTGTACCAATCTTACTCTTGCAATGCTCTATCAGTCCGTTTCTTGTTTTGCTCATATTTAACCTCCAATCAAAAAAGGGCCCGGAATCCCAGGCCCATAAAAAGTTGTGATATTACAACCGTTGCGATATCGCAATAGCTCCAGCTCTCACCCTGCCGGCCAGGAGATAAGCGGATCACCTCCTTAAGCGGCTCCACCGTCCAACTCCGGCAATCCTGCTACCGAGGTAAGCAACGACAGCACCCCGGCCAGTACCGACGCACTGATTACCATAGGGACATTTACATCACCAAGCACAGCAGCTGTGCCGATCGTTGCGACTGCGGTCTGCGCCATGGTCTTGACTGCCCTAATTCCTGCGGCCTTAATCCATCTCTTTGTTTTCTCACTCATATCAAAATCCTCCTCTACTTAATAAATACAAAATACCAGCCGCCACCGCTGTTCCGATGGAGCTGGTAATTGATGTAAAAAATGTTTTTTTAGTATTCGACCATTGCTTTGCCGGTTCTTTTTCCAAAATTTCTACTTTGTCTTTTAATTCTGACACATTCTCATTTGTATATTTCACCTCACCAATCAACTCCACCATAGTCTTAGACATTGTATGGATCTCATTGATAACCGGCTTCAGATCATCTATCTGGTGAGTATTACTCTTTGATCGCTCTTCGACTTTTGTCAAACGCTCAATGAACTCCGTTTCAATCACATATTGCACCGTCCTTTCAAAATAAATTATATCGCGGCCTCTCCTCACCCCACCACCAGTACCGCAGCCAGTCGTCCAGGACGATTCCAGCCAAGCTTACCGGCAGCCACAGAAGGCAATACTGCGGGCAGATCTGGCCGAGTGTATTACCAGGCAGCCCGCTGTAATCCCAGATATTCCAGCCCAACCACAGGTTGACTATGCAGCCGGTCAGGAACTCCAGAGCTGTTATGATGGCCGCGCCGATCAGGATCTGCCTCCATAGTGGCATACTCCATGGCAGGATCTCATTGATCAGCCCCAGGCAGATAAAGCAAGTCCCACCCAGAAGAAACATGGTCCAGTGGCTCCGACCACGCCAGACAAGCTCCAGAGCCACATACAACAGACCGCCGGTAGCCATCAACACCAGGTACTTACGCACGATCAGCGCCATCTGCATTACCTCCCGCAATCGCAGCGATCTGCGTCAAGTATGACTGCAGCACCTCTGACTGGTATGCCGGCGGGACATCTGCACCGTAAAAAATCACCTGTATCTCCTCTGCAGTCTCACAACCTGCAATCCACATATTAATCGCGTTACAGTAGGTCGTGTGGTAGCTTACGTGCCACATGGCTGCCGTAATGATAGCCTGCATATCTTCCGCGCTGTAAAAACGGCACGGCTGGCCGTCTGCATGATACTCAATTTGAGCAGCACCAGAGGTTACCTGGATCTGTTTGCCGAAGAGATTCAGCTGGTCCTCGATCGTCAACGCGAAATGATCGCTTGTGCCGTCTGATAACGGAACATTAATGCCCTGATAGATGATCTGCTGACAAGCTTCGGATATTTCCCGACGTTTCGCTGCCTGTAGCTCTTCCAGTGTCGGAATATATGGCTCCGGCGGTTCTCCCGGTCCCTCCGGAGTCTCTGGTGCTGTGTAGACGCTTTCGTCGTTAGACAGGTACACAGTATGGCCCTCATCACGACACACTGTATCATAACCTGTCAGAGTAGTTGCTTCCGTGCCATCGTCCGTGTAGATGGTGATATCTCCCCATTCAGATGGCACGGTATCCGGAAATACAATCTGCATGACGTTGGCCGAGATCGGCCGGATCGATTCGATCTCGTAGATTGCCTCCTGATTTCCAATTTTAATTTTTTCCATGATTCTTACTTCCTTTCTTGATTTTTTGTATATAAAAAGGCCCTTTACGGGCCTGAATTTTCGAATTTATATGGTCGACTAAATGATATAGTGATTTAGGTTATGAATACCGGTCTGTAACTTCAAATGGCTTAACATGGCAATTATTTATTTTTGCTTATAAACAATACCGAATTATAGCCGCGCGCGCATGGGTAGAGGGTGTATCTATCACCACAGCGTGGGGAAATGGTCTCTTTGCTTCTGAAAATATTGCATCATTTTCTTACCCTGAGCCATTTAATACAACACCAATTGTACTGACCAATTTTTATCCAAGTAGTGGAAATGCCTTTACTATGACAACATTAGCCCCAACGGCAGCATCCGCACCACAGCTACAGTTGGTCCGTGGTACAGCCCTGTCAGTTAATGGCACCATTGAAATTGTATCTATTGGTGATATAAAATAATTCTTTACGCGGAAATAAATGCTATCTGGCCATATAGCACTTTGTTAGCGGGGATAGCTGCCCCTGTATAATTGGCAACATAAAACTTTCCGTCAGGCGACGAATAGCAGTAGTACGGTTTGCCATCTGAAGTAACCAACACACAATTGGCCTTTTTACTGGGTATACCTTCTGCTATTGAAATAAGCTCATACGTGGCCCCGGAAGCAAGTTCTTTTTTTGTGGTAAGCTCAAAACTCAATGTAGTGAGCTTCCCCAAATTCTGCCAGATAATTTTCCCGGTGAAACTAGCACTTGTTATATTTGACGTCTCACCGATTGCCACAGCTAAATCACTAACTTGCCAAGGCAGCCAATTTCCATTATTATCCATACGGCGCGAGGCATGGACGGCTTTATCTGCGCTTATAAGTATTTGGCATAACGCCTCGCTATTAGCCCCGTCGTAAGGGCTTGTCGTAACACAAGATAGCCATTGATTGCGTAATTCAACGGGGATATGCGGTTGTATTGAGCCATCCCAACCGTTTAGGCTACGGACATCTGTCCATTTTATTGTGTCTGGGTTTATGCTTTGAGACTGTTTTTTCTTAACTGAATCACTATATCATTTAGCCCGTCCTCTCACCCCCATATTGCCCGTTTCCTGCCCTCATACATGCCTCAGGGTAAACTTAATAAAGCGGCCAGAAAAGCCCGCTTAAATTGGCCTATCACATATGATTTTTTAAGCGTATTTTCTATGCGACGCCTGCACACTCTCGGTCTTAATGGTACAGTAGATCATCGTCGTGTCCAGCTTTTCATGTCCCAAAAACTCCTTGACCTGTTCGATCGGCATTCCACGGCTGAGAAGATCTGTCGCAATTGTCCGACGGAACCGGTGCGGGTGTACCCCCTCAACTCCTGCTCTCCGCCCCAACTGGCGGAGCATATACTGCACCCCGGCTACCGTCAGGCGTCCATGCGGCCGGTCCAGTGTGGCGAATAGCGGCCGGCTCTGCAGTTGCTCCATGGTTATTCCTTCATTTTCACAACGCGTCCTAAGATATCGGCGCAAATAAAACTTAGCTCCATCAGTCAAATATGTCTTTCTCTCCTTGCTCCCCTTACCATATACAATCAACTCCTGTTTTCCCATTTCAATATCACCCACATTAAGCGCTACCAGTTCTGATACTCGGACGCCGGTGCTATACAAAAACTCCACCAACGCCCGGTCCCGTAATTCCTGACAACTTGTTCGCAGAGCCTCCATCTCCGCCGCCGAGAATGGCTTTTTAATCGTCTTCTCGATCTTTAGAAGCCCCACCTTTTTAACGGGGTTACTCCCCACCATATCCTCAGTGATCAAAAAATCCCAGAAACTGGACAGGTAATGGAGCCGCGTCTGCATCGTTGACATCTTAATGCCGCGGCGCTCCCTCATCACACCATAGTAATACCGCAGATCCATGCCGGTGATATCCTCCAGGCGCTTTCCCAGGAAATCCAGCATATTGCAGATCTCCCGGGTGTACTGTTTTAACGTATTGGTCTGCCGATTCACCGCCTTTTTCGAAGCCACAAACATTCGAATCTTAGCCTCGTCGCCGTCTTCCCCACTGGCCGTCAGCTCCGTGCACTGCTCCTGGACTTCCATGCCGTGGAAATTGACGTACAGTACATTGCTTAAGTGCTCCAGCTGATCCTGGCTGAGATGCGGCGCCATCTCATTGACTACATTTTCGAGTATCTTTTCTACCATATAAACAAGCCCTCCTTCACTAATCATTGTAAAGGGTAGGGCCTTATATCGTCCACCGATCATGTTCGTTACTAAGTAAAATAGTGATTTAGCAAAAAAAGCAAATACCAGTGACTTAGCAGATCTTTTTACCAAAAGTATAAGCATATACGGATACAAAGATTTGGTTGCACTGCCATCTGGAATATACGTATATAATGGTTGGTCATATACCTCTTACACTGGCGTGGTGCCTTTTACTAATGCAACGGGCATCTGGATACGTATAAAATTTTCTGACGATCTCGGTACAGATACCGTTATCAAAGAGGACGGAACCATTTACACGCGCAAAATGGGATCAGGCATATGGGGGGCATGGGCTCCGAAATGATTCATTATACTAAGTATATAAGCTGGCCTGCGACAAATATATCTGTTGTGGGGAGGTTATCAATCTGAATAATTGTATCATTTGCCACAAAGCCTTTGTATATTTTTCCGTCACTACCTCTTAAGATAAATGCAGTTTTTGTTTTAGGCTTGTAGGCTGCCGGTAAGGTAAATATAGTCTTTGTTCCTCCCTCACCTAAATACTTTAGCTCTACCGATCCTAGCGTGATAACCACAATATTTAACTGTTTGCACAGTATACACATAGAAGCTGTACTGACGATAGAGGTGTTGCGATACTGTGATATGTCTATATTTGCTTGAACCGCTATTGCAGTTGATAACCGACTATTTGTTTCGCCTAAATCACTATTTAACTTAGTATACAGATCCATCAGCGCCTTTCCCTGAGCGGCTGAGAGAGGTAGCTTCGCGTTATTAGTCACGCAGTTATTTACAATCTGGCCGATCAGGCATGCCCCTTTAAAAGCCGCTTTGATATTACTAAATGTTGTTGATAGTTTTCCTTTGCTTTTAATATTGCCAATTGCTGTGGCCGCATCTGGGACGGTTGCGCTGCCGGAATAATCCTCAAAAGTCGGTGTATCCAGGTCTTTCAATGCAGCATCTGCTTTATCCCAGTTATTGTTCTGATCCTGAACTGAGTAGAAATCGCTCTCATCTGGTTTCTTGAAATTATAATTTGTCGTATTAGTTGCCATTCGGTAACTCTCCTTTCGATAAATCTTCATGTGTCAGCTGTGATAATTCCATATATTGATATCTCTGTAGCTCCTGAATTCTGTTTTTAAGGTGTCCGCCACGGATCCGCTCATGCGTATACGCCGCCAGTTCTGCATGTGTAAAAGTTCCGACTGCTCCATAGGTGTTAAAAATGTACTCGTACAGCACCTTCAAATGTGCTGGTACTGCCTCTTCTATCGTCTGTTTAATATCCGCCATATTTCCCGGAATGCCCGATGTCCCTGTGAATCGGATGGTAATCGTATATGCGTGAAAATTCTCCACAATATTAACCGCAGCGTTCGTAAAACTTTCCGCAATGTTCTGAATCAGTGAAGCAGTTGTTGTCCCAGCTCCGGATATCTTCGCCTTAATGCGTTCCTGGCGATACCGGTCGGATTTAGCGGCGTCAGGGACCAGGCCCAGTAATCGTTCGTATCGGGCAAGCGTATCCGAAGCAGATCCCACAAAACAGTTATCGATGGTCTTATACATTTCTGTGTCAAGGCTATCTGACTGTTCTGACAGAATACTTTGCAGCGTCTTCATCGTCTCATTGTTTTCATAATAGACCGGAAGCAGTTTAATTAATTCCATAGATCCTCACCTCCGAAAAATCTACAGTTCCTATAACCGGAATAGCTTTATCAGTAATAATCACATTTGCCATGGCGCCATTCAATTTTAAGTTGTCATAATCCTGTACACCCTCCGTGGCCAGGAGCAGGCTCCCGATCCGGGCATAACTCACACGATAATCCGTAAATACCAGTCCTTTTAGGTACGTGTTTAGAGATACCCGGAATGCCTGCAGCACATCATCTTTGGCTTTGCTGCCGTCCAGGGTAACATCAGCCACGACGTTGACAGCCATGGATGACGGGCTGTCGATCGTGACATCCGCTCCGATGGGGCGGACCGTTTCCATATAAGCCGACACTGCGCTTTCAAGAGATGTGTCTATATTCTTATCACTGTCCACGATCAGGACCGTCACGGTACCAGGGCCGCTGTCCAGCGGAAATACCTTGGCATCTCCGACACCTGGCACGTCTAAAGCCCATAACTTATAGTGGTATGCATTTCCTGACGTGGCTGGCAGCTGCACTTTTTGCAGGAATCTCTCCCGCAGGGCTCCGTCCGTCTCCTCGTCAGCTCCTGCTGATATGATGTCAGTCAGTTCCGCGGTCACTCCCGTTATATTTGATATCGGCTGCACGGATCCTGAATACTGGTTTCCAATGTCACCCGGAGTTTCGCACTCAGCCTCGTACTCCGTACCAGACGCCAGTTCCCTTGTGACAGTATAGACCAGGGAGTTTAGCCCCCAGCGGCTGCCGATCGGAACTGCTCCTGTTGTTATCATTTTTCGCACTGCAGCGCTGGCCGTTTTCCTCGTTACACCGAATGCAGCTACTGCCCTGTCAAGATACTCGCCGACTGCGGTATCCGGAAAGACCAGATCCAGATAGTTTTCCAATTGGAAATTCTGCTGTGCCAGAAAGTACGCACAAGGTGCCAGCGCATCATAAATAACGCTTCCTTCCCGCTTATCCACGCTGCCGGGTACTTTATTCAGCATGGCCTGCAGCAATTCTTCATACGTCATACAGGCACCTCCGTTTCTATTTCGATATCTCCATAAATACTGAAGACATTAAAAGAGCATTGGCACATGTCCCCAGTAAAAGAAAAGCTGAATCCATCAACTTCCCGTATCCTGTCGTCACGCAACAATGCTTCCTGTATCATTCTCTTCATTTCTGCCCGTACATAGGGCTGCTCCTCTCCGATCAGTTCTTTCCATGCAATTCCATAACTGAAATTGTATACGGGGTACTCATACTGTTCGGTATCAAGTACCTTATAAATAGCCTGCTTTAATGCTTCCAGATCGTCTACGTACCCTTCTATCTTACAGGGCAATACTTTATAAGTCTTCCCTTCAAAGGTCTGTTCCCGGAGCACCATACCGGTTGTAAGTTCCATGTTATCCTCCTATCTGATATGGTTTCCCAATGATTTCCAGAATATAGTACTCCCGACCGCCATCGTTACGGAGCAGCCGCACCTTGTCGCCACTGGCCAGTCTGGTTTTCATATTCCCTGTTACCATGCTCATAGGAACTGGAAGATCTCCGACCATAACAGCACCCTCTTTGTACTCCCCGATCACTACCGCAGTCACCTTCCGGTTATTCAGGTAATTGTTTACTATCGTTTTTATGACATTAAACAGCTCGTTCGCTCCATTCCTGTCACTCACCAGCCATCACCTCAACTTTCATAGTGTGAACCGGCAGGAAATCGTGTGTAACCTTTTTCACGATCAGCCTGTGGCCCAGTCCAATCTCATTTATGCTTCCATAGATGCTGTTTCCGGCACGCACCCGGAGATCTCCCAGGCATTCCAGTTTCAATGTTTCTTTCTCATGGTTATACAGTTTAAGAAGATTGTTCGCCCGCTCCTGCGCTTTTGCCGCATTATCAATCCCGGAAGCTGATGTTTCGAAATATTGGAGAAGGCCATACCGGTTTATGGATTCCTGATCAGCAGCGGCACCCACGTCCATTTTCTTGCTATTTTCATCTTTCCAGCCTACCTTGATCCGGTTGTAAAAATCATCATCAATGGATTTCTCCCAGCTGTAGCCGGTGCACAGGCTCCGGTCTCCCAATACAAGCGGGAGCTGCAAATTTCGCATATTCCAGAGGCATATAGATCCATACTCATCACGGACGCAATACATCTCCTGTGTCGCAATCAGCGTATCAGAGATGGCCTGCGTCACTTCATCAAGCCATGTTTTATCCGAATCTGCAATGGTCGGTAATACATATCCCGGTTCCTCCAGCGTACCGGGGTTCAGAGACAAAAAGGTGCACATATTCTGTACCAGGTTCTTCAGTGTCCCATTTTCCAGCACAATAATCTCCTTTGCTTTCGCATACCGTAGCTGGTCATAGACTTTAACCTTAATAATTCCGGATTCGTCGCCGGATACCTTAAAAACAGTTCCAAAAAAGATGCCATCAGCCTGATCGTTATCAGTCAGGCGAACAACATCTCCGTTTTGCAATATAAGATCATCATTGATATACGAGATATCCATGCTGCTGGATCCATCATTAAGAACATCCGACCAGGATATTTCCGTACACATGCCTGATATGTCGTATATATATCCTCCTGTTTCGACTAATACTTCCATATACACCTCCTATGATGGGATAGTGAATACCTGGCCCGGATAGATCAGGTTTGGATTCTTGATACTGGGATTTGCTGACACAATTTTTTGATACTGGCTGCCATTCCCATAATACTTCTTAGCTATCCCCCACAGCGTATCTCCTGACTGTACTGTATGTGTTTTATTTGCAGTTACAGCTGGGTTCTCAGCAAGGGGCGTTTCCTCCTGTTTTACCGTAGCATCAGGAGTCTGGATAGCTACATACCTCTTTCCTGCCCCTTTATACTCCAGGAGTGTCAATGATATATACTTATCCCCTTCTTCTCCTGCTTTTTCCACTACCTCTACACTCTTTACCAGTACCTTGACGCTGATATCATCTGAAATATCATTCGATGCAATGAACCGGATCGGCTTCTTATTCTTCTGAGCCTTCCGGAACATCTTCTCGTAATAATCTGCATCAGCCTCTGCGCCCGGCTCCATATAATTGACGTCCTGACTGGGAAACTCTGCCTCAAAGCTATATTCTTCAAGTGAACAGTAAGAAGGGATGGAAACCTGCCCTTCCTCCAGCACCTGATACGTCTCGATATTAAGTTCTCTTGATCTCTTAATCTCCTCCGGATTGACCGGAAGCTTATATTTCTTGCTGCCATATTTGAAATATACTGAGTATGACATTAAGCCGGCACCCCCTCTGGAGCAGTTGCAATCATTTCTTTGAGCTGTTCAGATACATGACTCATAATGTTGTCGGTATCTGCCTCTTTGGTGATCGGACCGCTGAATTCCACCATGATATTTGGCGCAAGCGTATTTTGGGAGATGCGGGCAATATAATCGCGCTCTGCAAGCTTTCGCATCCACTCGATATCCTCTTCGTTTTCAACCTTTACTGCACCATTCTTTCCTTTACCCTTCACAGTTGCAGGACTTCCGTCTGTAGCAAACTGGCTGTAATCAAATTCACCGACACCGCTAGGCGCAAATCCAGAAAATGGGTTAGATATACGATCAGCCAAACCCGCACCGATATCATAACCCTTATTAGCAAAATCAGCGCCATTCAAGAAATCTTTTTTCTGAACAATTTCTTTCCAATCAGTGGCATCTTTTGCTACTGCAGCCGCTTTTTCAAGCCCTTCTTTGAAATTGTCTAATCCTGCAGAGATCTGCACATTCACGCCTGGGATTCTGTTGATTATGGTTTCTATCGACCGGGCCATTTCTGCGATATATCCGATGACAGTGGAAGACAGATCATAAAACAAAATTTTTACAGCACCTATTGGATCATTCCACACATTAGCAAAGAAATTAACCACTTCAGCGATAATGTTATACATCATGATAAAGTAGTTGATTACAGCTGCTACCCAGCCTCCGATTACTGCACCGATAATACCCGTTGCTGATATCGTTGATCCTGTAAAATGATTCACTGCCGCAATCGCTCCATAAAATACTGCAATCAATACCAGTATCAGTCCGACAATCCAAACAATCGGGCAGGCATACATGGCCGCATTTGCTCCAAGTTGTGCCTCAGTAAGTCCTAATTCAGCAGTCACGGCTCCCCATGCTGCTCCCGTAGTTGCCCACAATGCCAACGCATACAAACCAGCGCCTACAGCCTGCGCTCCTGTACGTACCGCAGATATTAATGCCAGTCCGTTAGATATTCCCAAAACAAGCACATAAGCTCCTAATGCGGCAGCTGCGGCCCAGATAAACGGTGATACCATCGGCCATGCAGTAACGCAAAAATCTATAAACTTTTCTGTTGCGTCGCCAGCCAGGTAAATGGCTCCTATTAAATTATTAATAGCCTGTTGGCCTGTGTTAGAATTGAGTATACCGTTAATTTTTTCAAATACCCCGCCAAAAGCTTGCGTTCCCGCATTTTTTATTCGATTCCACACATCTCCGAAGGTCTGCGGCATAGTCTTAAACTTTTTATTGATATCATCAGCAGAATCAAACATAGCGTTTTTAATAATTTCCGCCGTAATTGCCCCGTCGGATGATAATTCTTTCAATTCACCTTTTGATACATTAAGATACTTTGCGATCGCGTTGGCCACCATCGGTGCATTTTCCATGATGGATCGGAATTCGTCCCCTTGCAGTTTTCCAGACGCCATGGCCTGCGTCAACTGTAGAAAAGCAGACTGTTGTTCCGAAGTACCGGCGCCAGATACTTTCAATGATTTCTGAAGCAGTTCTGTAAAGCCAATGGCTTCCTGATTGCTTCCGAAAGCATCACCCGCCAGCATCTTCATTTTTGCAACAGCGTTAGCCATATCATCATACTGTCCTCTCGCACGGTTAGCTGCGGCGAAAATATCGTCTTGAAGTGCTTTCTGTTCTTCAAGGCTTCCTGTGATCATAGCCAGCCTGGCGTTGGTATTGGTGTAGCTGTCAGTAAGATCCACAACCTTTTTCACCGCTGCAAGACTGGCTATTGCTCCAACAAATTTAGCGATCCCGGAACTTGCTGCTCCTGCAACACGACCAGTACGGTCCATGGAGTCATTCAATTTATCCGTATTTTTGCTTGCCCCCAAAGTTTTCGTGGAGGCAGCGTCTACTTTTCCAATGAATTTATTTAAAGTAGTGCTGTATCCGTCCATCAGCCGGAACATTGCGCTTAATGTTGGCATGACACACCTCCTATTTCATTTGATTGGCAAGCCTTTTCTCTTCCTCTATTCTAAGATCAATACTTGCATATATGAAAGCACGCTCCCGCTGGCTCATAGATTCCAGAGCAGATGGGAGTAAGCGAAGTCTCTGCAGGGCGAAGTGAGCATAAGTTAACTCAACATCACCCTGCTTTATCAGTTTTTTGCCTCGTCAATATCTTCGTTGATATCCTTATCCAATCCAGAGATATCGTTCACCGCTTCTAAGCGCACCGTATTCACCGACATAAAGCATTTTTGCCAACAGTTTTGAGACTCCCAATACGCCATATGCGCTCTGCAATTCCGTATTTTCAAGATCTGGTTCCACTACTGCAGCCGCTGTAAGCTCCTGGTTATAAGCTACCCGATCAAAAGTTTCGTTTCCTTTTTTATCTCTTTTCGTATACTTCTTAATCAGTCCCTCATTCTCCTGCTGAGTAATTGGGCGGATAACGAACGGCACCGGCTTGCCGTTTTCTTTAAATCTATTGGATACAAACACCTCCCGATTTTCTGTCTGCTCCGGGTGTAAAAATGCGTTTAAACTACTCATATCATATCCTCACTTTCTATTTTTGGTAATAAAAGAGCACCCTGATTTCTCAAGGTGCCTTATGTTTAACCTGTTATTTTAAATCAAACTCGTATATGCCACTAAAAATGTCGAAATCACTGTACTGCAATTTGCAATCAGCAACACCTAAATCATTAGGAATTTCAAATACAATATTTCCTGTAATGTCAAGATTAGGATTTACTGAATCGACTGTAATGAACTTATCATCAGCCACAGGGATAATTGTTGCAGTGTACTTAGCATCATCAGGCCCTATTAGTTTAAAATAATTAAGCAGTAACTGTTGACTATCTTTTGAGTTATTTTTTATTGTTACATTTACGACCGCATATTTTCCGCTTTTCGGAGTATATTTCATCATTCCGTTGGCAGCTGATATGCTATCTGTTTCCGTAACATCATTGACAATCATTGACAGATTACCTAACTTTCCCTCTGAACCAAACCCCACCGTATCTGACGTTTCTGCCTCAGTATTTTCACTTTTAACAGTACTCGTTTGACCGTTGGTATTTTCCGGAGACTGCCCGTTATTTGCTGTCCCCATTATTGCGGCAAAACAACCTGCAAAAGCAATAACCACAAAAACCAGTACTGCAATTAAACAACCATGTTTCTTCTTTTTAGGCTGATTCAAAGGTGGTGCACTTGCTTCCATTTTTCTCATTGGATGCCCGCAATTTGGGCAACTTGTAGCTTCATCAGAAATCTCTTTCCCACATTCAGGACACTTGATCAAAGCCATTTCATATCCTCCTTAAGTAAATATAATTACATTATACTATCATTATGAGGATAATTCTATCTTTTTTGTAACTTTTATTATCTCATGTTTTCCGGAAATGCATAGCTTTCCAGCTCATCCACATCATCAAACGTAAAATCAGTATCTACAGTATTCAGATCTTCGCTGGAATCGTCCAGATAGGCCACCGGCGCCTTTGCCAGAATACAGTTCCTCATAACAACCACCCGGCGTCCCACAGTAGATGCAGGATCCTCATTCGTGGTCTGAATACTGATCTGCGGAACCTTGCCCTCTTTGATATACTGCTGATAGACAGCAAGCGCGGCGGGGCTTACGTTGTACATAGTCAGTGTTCCTTTTCCCTCTGCGCCTACAACCTTATGCTGTGTCATACGATGCCCCAGGAGCCGCTTTGCAATCACCTTAAACTCAATACTTGCATCTACCTTCGAGATTTCGAAGAAATAACGGTTCTGGCCATCGATTGTGATAAAGGCACTGCCTTCGCTTCCTGTTACCAAATCATTGATTTTTGTGTAGTTTCCCATGTCCACCCTCCTTATGACAGATTAACTGTAATATAGATCTTCTCTACGCTGTCAACCGGCTGTACTGCTGCTTCGATTACAACAGCATCCGAATCATTTCCCTTCGTGACCGTAACATCGTCAGTCACAAAATTCTGAATTGCCCCCATCGTCTGAAGTGCAGCAAAGTAGTCCACCAGAGACGCCTTCAGAAGATATCTGCCTTCATCATTATTGTTGACTTTCCCGACATAATTCGCTTCAAAGATCTTCGTGATATCGTTGGCGATATTGTCAACAGTCCGAATCACTCTGTTCTTCGTGAACATCTTTCCTTTGTCCACCGTAACCGCAGTTAAGGAGTTGATGTCATACACTACAGATACATTCTGGGCAGTGTCTACCTTAAAAATGAACTTACCCGCAGTGACAGCCGCCTCCATCTCTGATTTTGTCATTCGGGGTTTAACGTCGATGGCCCCCGCATAAACCATACCAGTATTTGACGTAGTGATACTGGCACCGGCTGTGGCTCCTGCCACCCATGCAGTTACCTCTGCAGCCGTCAGTTCCTGATTTCCTGGCATGATGATCCCCTGAACAACATTGATGATCCCCTCGCTGTCTGCCACATGGTTCGCGAGCACCGCCTGACACTTCACACCCTCATCGTCCCTCATGGCCCTGATCCATGTCGCAATCGCTGTTTTGTTGACCTCCTCGCCCTCTCCGTCATAGGGATAGCAGAGGGTATTGAACTGAACTGTTTTAAGGGCTGTAAGAGCCGAAGTGACGTCAGCTGCTTTGTGACTTGCTTTGAGTTTATATACCAATACCGTTTTAGCTTTTTTCAGTGCTTCCGCAGCCAGCTTCTTATCTATCGCTGTGACTCCGTCTGGCCACGCTGCTTCTGTTGCCGTGATCGTATACACAGCACCATCAGAGCCCGCACTCATTTCCTGCAGGATGACAACGATCCCGCGGTCCCCTGGTGTAATAGACAGCGGCTCATTTGTCCGGATATTGATATAGGCTCCGGGCAGTACCTTGTTTTGGGATTCCCATGTTCCCGCCATAACTTATTCCTCCTTTATGTCTGTATTCTGTGATACCGTCTGCATTGCCGGTGTTTCGTCAGGAAGATATTCCCGGTAATCCACATCAAACAGAAAATGCAAGACATTATCCACGATTTTTAAGCCTCTATTTCTAATTTTGAAATCAGTCATTGCAAATTCCCGACTTAATTCCTCACCGACACACCAGCACTCTTCATATGGCTCATATCCGGATTTTGGAAAGTATGATACATCTACTCTGACCGAGTTTTTAAGTCGGCCATTAATACCTCTGGAAGGCTCCTGTTCATAGAAGGTAACCAGGAAAGACGGCTGTGCAAAGTTCTGCGGTACATCTTCAACATACACCTTGCATGGCCTAACTGCCTTCAATCCAGCTGCGATATTCTTATATAATTTTTCAATCATGCTTGCTCTGCACCGCCTTTACTTCTTTCTCAAACTCCTTCACCAGCTGCTTCTCGATATATCCCCTGGTTTTTTCCAGCACGAACGTACCTTTTACAAAACCTTTTGTTGGACCGCCTTTTTTCGTTACGATGCGATGGCCGTAATTCCAATAGGTGGAGTATTCCGCGGTGTTTACCAGTTCAGTCTCTACTCCGGCCTTTGATTTCTTTGCAGGCAATTTGTGCCAGCTTTTTCGCAGGAATCCGCCTACTCCCGGATTTGATACTTTAAAACTGACAACGGTTCCTGCATCGGGCCCGTTCTTGACGGTAAAGGTCACCGGATTCGGATGCTTTCCCACAGGCGTATGTCGTTTCGCATAGGCAACACCGTTGTTTACAGCCTTATTAAGTACCTTTTTATCAATCTGCTGGATATCGTCCACCATCGCCATCAGCTCCTTACGAAACTGGTCAATAGCTGCCTTATTCCTGCGATAATTACTACTACTCATACATTATCATCTCTCTTTATTTCACACTGCCACTGATAGGAATACGGGTGGCATTCTCCCAAATCAGCCTCGATGGTCTTTCCGGTTCTGAGTGTGATCAGCAGCTGATCTCCTTCTCGGATGTCTTCCTCCAGGCCACAGAACAGCTTATGGCTGTTCACAATGGCCGGATTCGGCGCACCAGTGGATACCTGGCCCGAAGAACTGTACCGGCAGGGCCGATCCGTTGCCACAGCTGTTTTCACCTGCTTCGTGATACCATCTATTTCGACGTCTGTCCATCGGTACACATCCATTTTGGCATCATACATTCTTGCATACGGGTTTCGCATATCCTCTCAGCCTCCTGTGCCTCCTCAGACCTGCCTTATCACTCTCAGACAGGCCATAGATACTCGCCTTCGTGTTTCCCTCCGTCTGTGCCCAGGTAATGCTCCCATCACCTTCCTTGATACTTGCAATCTCTGGGTTATATCCGTTTCCCTCCACGGCCTCATAGTCAATAATTCCTTTCGCCTTTTTTCGTACAAAGGGTTCCAGAATGTCCGGTACGCAATCTGGATCCAGGTTGCAGTAATCACAGACTGTCAGAATCAGATCCGAAATGATCAGATCATGGTCTTCTGTACCAAGCCGTAGATTTTGCTTTACTGTCTGCAGCATCTCTTTCCTATTCATCTTATACCTCCATAGTTTCGATCTTCTGATGGGTCATACTGTGAAGAGCAGATTGGCGGTATTTCTTAAGCTGTGCATAAGTTGGAACAGATTCTCCTCTCAGCCTTAACTGTCCATTTGTATAGGAAGCCAGTTCAGCATTGGTTGACCTTCCCAGATATCCGTGTGTTACAATGGATACGCTTACAATCAGGCTTTCTTTGACCGTAACCGGATTTCTGCTCAATGATACAGCATCGATCCTCACCGCCATCAGACCACCTCCATCTGCTCCCGGTTCTTAATAACCTCGTCCGCAATCATCAACGTGATTTCCAAAATGTAAAGATTGCTCCGGTACGTTGGCTGAATTTTCACGTCTACAAAGCTTCCATCTTCCTCCTGGGTCACTTCACAGCCGCCTGATGCCTCTACTTCGCCATTATATATCAGTTCATAGGTGGCATCTTTAACAACAAAGTATTCTGATTTGACAGAATGGACGAAATACTTTACATGTCTGTCTTCGCCCAGAATAAAACGTATCATAATGCCACCTCCTGACATTCTGGAATCAATCGTGTAAACAGATACTCTGTAAACTGCGGCTCCATTTGATATGGCGCCTGAAGGAGCTCAAACGTATACTTTGGAAGTGGCAGCGCGTGAATACAGATATTTCCGGCATCTACGGTATAAAGCATCTTTGAAAGATACGTCTGATTTCCTGCTTCATCTTCGGCCACCACCTCTACCACATATTCTCCGTCAGCATCAAAAGGGACCGGCACATTCCACCGGTCCTCATCTGCCTTCTGTAGTATTACTTCTACGCCATCTACCAGGCCAAATACACGTGCTACTGCCATGGTATTGCCTCCTTAGTCTGTAACCTCCACGCTTATCACGTAGGTCTTGCCAGCATCTACCGGATTAGGTGTAAGCGTAACGGCCTTAATCGTCGGAGCTACGGTATCGAGTGTCACTGTCCTGGTTACGGTCGTGCTCTTACCCGCGGAGTCTGTCGCCACAACTGTGATCGTGTTGCTTCCGGACGCCAACGTCAGAGCCTTGCTGAAGGATCCATCTGAGCCTACTGTCACAGCCTCAGCTGATCCGCTGTTAAGTTTGACTGTTACGGTTACAGGGCTCGACGTAATGTCGTTGGTCGTACCGGATACAGTGCAGGCTGCCTTGTTGGTAATCAGGCCATTTACCGGAGCTGTAACACTTAATGTCGGAGGCACTGTATCGATTTTAAAGGTTACTGACTTCTGAGTCGCAGCATTGCCGTCGTTATCAGATGCATCGATCTTAATTGTATGGCTGCCATCTGACAAGGCTGTAGTCGGTGTATAGGTGCAATCGTAACCACCAGTAATGGCCGTCTTTACAATGGCGCTGCCTGTAACCTTGCTGCCGCTGTCAATGGTAATACCAATCGTATCTGGATTAACTCCAGAGTCGTTATCTGTGACTTTCCACTTAATGGCCGGCTTATTATTAATGATCAGTGCGCTGGCCGTCGGATATGTGATTGTAATAGCTGGGGCCGTCTTCTCCTTTACGCGGAGCTGCAGGCTGCTTCCGAGTGTGGCATCTGTGTCATTTTTTGTGGTCACGTTCCCGGCCTCGTCCGTGGCCTTGATCGTCACTGGAAAATAATGCCCGTCGTTATTGTTATAAGACGACGTGGCCGGCGCTGTAATTGTGGCCTCATATTTCTTCGAGGTACTGTTATAGGTCAGTGTGGTTGTAACACCGTTAATTACGGCCTGTACTGTCTTAACTGCCATATGTCAGACCTCCTTATCCGATCTTATGCTTAAACGCAACAATCCTGATCTGCTTCGGCTCATAGACTCTTTCATAGTTGATGGCATTCATCAGTTCCGCCTTCGTCGGAGTCTCTACATGCTCTCTGGCAAGGTCAGTCCATTTGATCCCACGTGCATGCATGATGAACGTCTTACGGTTAATCAGGTAATCTACACCGGATCCCTTCTTCTTGTCTCGATCTACTTCAGTAGCAACAAAGCCGACGGGAGAACCATTTCCGAATGCAATTGCCCCCTGGCCAAACAAATAGGTGGTATATACGCCATCTGCGACCGGACAGCCATCATCCACAATTACCCGGCGTCCCTGGTAGGTATCAAACTCAACATCAGTAGAATCCCGTTCTGTGTCGATCAGGTTATTTTTCTTCAGAAAAGCCTTTGTGGCGCTGTGCATGGCCACAGCCGTCAGCTGTCCCTGCGCGTCACCGAGCAGCTGCAAAGCATCAATAAAAGCGCTGGCACTGATCTTCTGGGCCGCGGCGGAACCCGCTGTCGAAATGTCCAGGATATGGTCTGCAAGTGGTGTTTTGGTCTCTGCTGGTTCTGTTGTGGTCTGATAGCTGCCGAACACTCCGGAAAGCACCTGGATCAGAATCTTCTGGTACTCTCTCGCCCAATATCCCGCTACCAGATCACCAATGGCGGCCATCGGGTCACTGCCGGCAAGCGCAGCCGATAAATCTGTGGCAGCCCACATATTAGCCCTGCGCACTGTCGTAGATACATCCTTGTTAGACGTGATCTTCTTTGCAGTCAGATCCTGATCCTCGATAATGTCCTCAGAATCTCCACTCAGATCCTCGAAAAACGGCATCTGGTGGATCGGCGCCGCTTCACTGGCCAGACGGTCAAACTCTGCATTATTTGTGATAATTCCGCTCTGGAAGAGTGCGGACAACTCCATGGTCCGGTTCACGACATAAGGTGTGAACAGTTCCGGTACAATGACATCGGATAATTTTGTTACTGGCATTTAATCACCTGTTTCCTTTCTTATACGTTGATGGTTACTCCGGCCGCGGCCGCCAGGGCCTGGGCCTGTGTCGGATTCTCTTTCAACAGCTTTCCCTGTTCTGTCAGGTTAAAGCTGTCTTTTGCAAATGGATTCTTAGCCGGAGGAGTCCCCCCGCCGGCCGGTCTATAGTCTGCCCCCGGCTCCGTCTTAAACAGATGGGGAGAGGACTCCTTCAGGGGCTTCACGACATCATCAATCCCGACCGGCTTCCCGTCCTTGTCGAAGGTAAACTTGTCGAGCCCTCCCTGCTTATAGATAATATAATCGGCATCAACCACACCTGCCTCTTTCAACTTATCCTTCAGGGCGTATTCTTTTACCGTGTTGGCCGAAGCGACCTCCAAGGCTGTCACCTTCTCCTTGTACTCCTTGACCTGCTTCTGAAGCTCCTCGTTGTCCGAGTTGTCTTTTTTCAGCGTCTCGATCGTTGTATTTGCTTCCTTCAGCTTCCCGTTGATCTCGTCGAAACGTTCCTTCGGTACAAAACCTTTTACAGATTCGTTCCATGCGTCTACCGCGATCTGTGCGTGCTCCTCTGATAATCCCTTTGCTACTAACTCTTCTTTCTTCATGATCCCTTGCTCCTTTCGATTCATCTTCACTTGTTATCCCGGTCGTGTCCGGTGATGTCTCCCTCTTTTTCGCCTGGGATACCAGGAAGGCGGATTTTAAGTATAAAAATAACACCCAGGACTATTCCTGCGTGCTTCTTTACTCTTCATATTCAGCGATTCCAATAATGTCCTTTTTTCTGCAGGCCGTCCGGCCTCCCTCCTGTAAACGCAGAACAATATACTCCTCCGGGGCAACCGCCCTTCCGTCCAGGATAGCCATAATCTCCTCAAATGAATCAGCAACCGGTACAACAAAACCTCCAGCCATGTAGATTTCTAATTTCTTAAGGCTTTTCTCGTGCGTAATACACATAAGCGCTCCTTTTTGTGAATAAAAATACCAGGGTGTCTATAACCCTGGCACTGTTTCTTTTAGTCCATCGCATATCATAGCTACCATTTCTGTATATCCTTTAAGCTCCTGCACTATCTCTGGCGACGAATCTGGACACTTGATATATTGCATTAATTCATACTGAAGTTTAAACCAATCGTCTTCCATAGAGCCATTACGAATTCTATTTAGCAGTTCCCTTCCTTCCATCATTTTTTCCCTCCCGGCTGCAAATATTTAAGCACCTCTCGTACTTCGCTTGCCTGTTTACCTGACAGCTTTTGTTTGATTATACCATTCTCCACCTCTTTCTTCAACCAATCATATCTCGATGTCATAGGGATGTCTAACAAAGCCTTTCCAAAGCTGATATCATCATCAAATAATAATAATCCATTATTGAGGGTTTCAAGCACAGTAACTTCGGTTATATAAGCAGGATCATATACTATTCCCTTCTTATTTGCATATATTTTTGTGAGAAATTCTACTGTACCTTCCTCAATTTTTTTATTTTCAACATAATCCTTAATAGAGAAGTAACTACATGAAGTAGAATGTAACATTTCATGAAATAAAGTATCATCTGTCACAGAATCTGATACTATAATATTACACGACCAGGATTTTAGCCCTTTAAATCCTTCCCTTTGTGCGCGTGCATTGTCCACAATCAATTTGCCACTCCACCTACTTCTATGTGTTGTATAGTTTTCTAATTCATCTTTGATGTGATTAACTGCCTGTTCCAGTTGTTCCTTGTTCCTTCTCAATTTACTAATTTTTTCATCTGCTTCCCTTTTAGCAAATATATATTTCTCTTTCCATTCTTTATAGGTCATATCAGCCGGTACCTCTACTGTTTCCCCGGTCACTGGATCCCGTGCCACTCGCGTCTCATCTGACAGATCATCATCGTCATAATAAGGCACGTCGGTACAGCGGCAGAAGCAGTGGAACGGCGGCATGTTTTCGCCAGTAATCTCTTTCCCCACCTCGTAGACCTCACCGTCTTTATCCCCGCAGATATCACAGGTCTTACTGTCCAGCGTAGCCAGTATCTGATACTTCTCTACGCCGTCCTCCTTGTACCCGGCATGGGTGGCCTCGCTCATCAGGAACGAACTCTCTGTATGGAGCAACCGGTAAGCGTCGAACTTTTTAGCATTCATCTTTTTGGCAAAGTCATTGGCCAGGGCCTGTGGACTCTTCCCTTGGACCATCATGGTTGTGAGCGATTCCATGAGTTGGGTCTGAAGATGATCCTTCTGCTTCCAGAGCCGGCTGGAAAAACTGGCGCCGTTGAAAGGGTACTCCAGCAGCTTCTCCACCGCGTGTGGATCTACCTGGGCGAATGCAGCGTGAAAGCCATGGTACTGATCGATGCTGTACCATGTTCGGTAATAGGTATCCTTATAGACCTCCTTCATGGTCTGCTCTGCCGCAGCCTGGTAGTCAACCGCATACAACTGACGGAGCATAGCGTCAACCTGGGTCTCCAATGCCTGGTATCGGGTGATTCTTGCTTTAATAGACATGTTATTGACAGTCTGATTATGCTTTCCGATGTTTTCCATGGCCAAATCGATGAAGTCTCTCAGATTGCCGATTTCTGCCTTAGATAACTGGCGCTGTGCCGCTGCATAGGACAGTCCATTCTCCTCTGCGTATTCGAAGTAGAAAGATTCTATTGTCTTCTGCAGCTCACGGCGTGTCTGGTTGAAAGCCTTCTCCAGCTTCGCATAATATTGGTTTACCTGCATCTCTCCGGCTTTGTACATGGCCTCTTGCCGTGTCTGCCAATAGCCCATTACTCATCACCGCCCTTGCCGCCTGGGTCCTTTTCGTCCGGATCCGCAGGAGGGAACATCTCGGAGATCTCCCGCTGGGCCTCTGTTTCTACTTCCTTCTGCTTATTGAGGATATCCATTTCTTTTTCCGGATCCTCGACCCACGGGTGCTTTGACACGATGGTCTCATCGGAAATCACCCCCTTCGACTGCTGGGCAATTTGGGAGAGTTCCAGATCATTCTTGACACTGGTACGTGTCCATGTCTGAACGATTGTGTCGTCTTTGATCTTGATATTCAGTAACCGGCAGACGCACCGGATAAACCGGCCGAAGCCCAGTTTAAATTCTGTCTCCATCAGGCCTGATTTAAGCTCCAGGAGGGAATATAAAAAGCCCAGGGCCACGCCTGAGCTGTTTCCAAAATTCTGCGGATCCGGATCAATACCCTGCCCCTGTTCAAAAATACATTTCCGGGTCGTAGCCAGCAGCTCCTTGCGGGCCTCCACCGGCAGCTCAATCGTTAGGGTAGAAACTCCCGACTTGTCCTCCCCACCTTCGTTCTCGATCTGAATTGCTTTGTAGTCCTTCAGTTCCCGGAGGAACTGCCCCAAATCAGCGCCACCGTAGTTGGTCAGCACGAAAATAACTTCCTGAATATCCTCAAGGTCGTTGACAAATCCACTGAACACCTTGCAATATACATCTATCAAAGGTTTTATGTTGTCTAAATCACCTGTATCGATGTTGTTGTTAAAGAATGGGAAAAACGGGACTTCGCCGATGTCGTGCTCGAACTTATTAACGAGATTGCTGTTCCCCGCCGTATCAATCACCGTAAATGAATAATATGGTGTCAATCCATCGTAAACAGTGTCCCCAGCCCTCACAGCATAAGCTTGGCATTCCTTATCATTCCAATACTCATACACATCCAGCTCTTCGCCTTCGTCGCTGATATCGTGATAACAGCGAAGCACGCCCTTCAGCTCTTTCTCTAGGTTCTTGCTCCACACCGGGACAATTTCCCCTGGCGGAACCACTGCGTATTTATACTGACCAGACGTCTTATCTTTCCAGAGGTGCAACCAACCAAGGGATGCATTGGAAGCATCCGCGCACAGGTCCTTACATGTTTTGGCATACTTATCACCTAAAAATGCTGTCAGTTCCTTGTTTGCCTGTTTAGTTCCCAAGTCAAACAAGGGCGGCGCCGTAAACATGTAGGAGGCTTTCTGATTAACTAAGAGTCCGTGGAAGTTAAACGGGATTCTGTTATCCGC
>OGFR01000325.1_pt1 | contig 44947 bp, 68 predicted proteins | sample 1571001 | NCBI WGS metagenome assembly OGFR01 (sample SAMEA2582064, study PRJEB24529) | metagenome | biome: Human gut stool | place: China | collected 2011 | reverse complement strand
TTTCCCGGGAAATGACATCTATTTGGTGGATTACTGGCAGATCAAGGCATTGCAAAATGACGGTGTGAAACGACTGGACCGGATGGGGTGCGCCGTTCATGGTGAGAGATTCCCGCAATGGATGGAAGAACAGGACCGCAAGGATAACTGGGGGTGATCAGATGGAGTTGATAATCAGCAATGAGATCCGGATTCGTGAGGCCACTCCAGAAGTGGTTCAATACTGCCGGGACAACCTGGTATTTCTGAATCCGGAATATCAACTGCGCCAGCGCCGCGGCATGTGGTTGGGTAATACGCCACAGTACATATATCTGTATCAGGTGGATGGAGCTGTGACCTATGTTCCCTGTGGGACAGGAAAGCACCTGCGGCAGTTTCTGGGTGAATCCCGGGTGACAACGGATCTGGCGGATAATGGCCAGATAGAGTATTCCGGATCCGTGCCGCTGTACGATTATCAGGCGCCGGCTGTGGAAGCAATGGCTTCTTATGGCTGCGGGATCCTCCAGAGCCCATGCGGATCAGGGAAAACGCAGATGGGGATTGCTCTAGCCGCCTGCCTGCGGCGGAAAGCGCTATGGGTAACGCATACCAAGGATCTGCTCACCCAATCATTTGAGCGAGCAAGGCAATATTTCCCGGCGGAGCAGCTGGGGACAATCACCGAAGGGCATGTTAGTATTGGCAGCCACATCACCTTTGCGACGGTCCAGACCCTCAGCAAGTTGGACCTCACTCAGTACAAGTACACATGGGATGTGGTGATCGTAGATGAGTGCCACCGGGTAGCAGGTACACCGACTCAGGTCACGATGTTTTACCGGGTGATCAGCAGCTTGGCAGCGCGGTATAAGTTTGGGCTATCCGCTACGGTGAGGCGATCAGATGGATTGATCAAGACCACCTTTGCAATCCTTGGGGATATTGCCTACCAGGTTCCAGATGAGGCGGTTAAGGATAAGACCATGCAGGTCAGGATCCTGCGGAGAGACACAGGTGTACTGACGGACAGAAGCTGTTTGGATACAGATGGAACTCTGGTATACAGTTCGCTGCTCTCATACCTGGCCGGGAACCGGAAACGTAACGAGCTGATCGGCGCCGATCTGGCCCACAACAGTGATCATTATAATCTGGTATTGTCGGATCGCCTGGAACATCTTCGAGCGCTGCAGGAATTACTTCCGGATAAGCTGCGAGCAGTGTCAGCCATGATTGACGGCAGCATGACCAGCAAGCGGGCAAGGGCAGAGCGAGAACGAGCCATAGAGGATATGCGCGCAGGCCGGAAACATTATCTGTTTGCCAGCTATGCACTGGCAAAGGAAGGACTGGATATTCCGCGGCTGGATCGGTTGTATATGGTCACGCCAAAGAAGGATTACTCCGTGGTGACGCAGAGCATTGGCCGGATTGCCAGGGTGTTTGAAGGCAAGGAGGAGGCTGTCTGCTATGATTATGTGGACGATATCCAGTTCTGTGAAAATCAATGGAAACGCCGGCGGGCCCATTACCGGAAAGCGAGGTGCATTCTATGACATATGGGAAGCAGCAACGCGATAATGAAAATGCAGACCTGATAAAAGGTGTGTGGTCCGATTCTTACCGTTTCTACCTAAAATACCACGGCCGCCCGATGGAACCGGGGGCCTGGCAGGAGGCAACCAAGGACTTTGCGGATATCATGAAGAAGTATGGCGGTGCGCCAGTGTGCGGACGGGTTATGTTGGCAGTATTTGCACAGTTAGAGGAGGAGACACGATGATTAACGTAGGCGATACAGTGACCTGGGATGGGTACCGGCGGAAGCGAAGAAGAGTCATATCAAGTTTGAGGTGGACATCTACCTGAAGGGGGACCGGGCGGTGGTGGCGGTGCCGGCGGGAGCATATGGAGGGCTGACACATTATTATGCGCCGCGGGTGTCGGTTCTGGAGAAAAGGATGGAGGAATGTACATCATGAATATTCCATTGCACTATCCCGGTAGCAAGAAGAGGATTGCACCATGGATTATTCAGTACATGCCGCCCCATCACAGCTACTTTGAGCCGTTTTTCGGTGGTGGTGCGGTATTGTTTGAAAAGTGTCCGGCGCCGATAGAGACGGTCAATGATCTGGATGATGATGTAGTCAATTTCTTTCGCGTGTTACAGGATGTAGAAAGCCGGGAACAGCTATGTGCATGGCTTGATTATACGCCCTATGCTCGATCTGTATATGAGGAATCCTTCACGAATCCATCAAGAACGCCAGTGGAGCGGGCTGCATACTTTGCAATCAGATCATTACAGAGCCATGGTTTCCGGATAACAGAGAAATGTGGATGGAAGAAGGATGTGTATGGCCGGGAGGCTGCTTATGCGGTCCGCTACTGGAACGAGCTGCCGGCTGCGTTGGCAGAGATGGCGGAACGCCTGAAGCAGGTACAGATAGAGCACCGGCCAGCCTTGGAACTTATCAAAGCATTCAACCACTCGAATGTTTTGATTTATGCAGATCCGCCCTACGTGCTGTCAACTCGTGGACGAAAACAGTATCGGCATGAGATGTCAGATCAGGATCATCGGGAACTGTTAGAGGCATTGTGTGAGAGCCAGGCTAAGGTTATGCTGTCGGGATATGAGTGCCCTCTGTATGAGGAATATCTGTCAGGATGGCATAAAGCACAGATTGGAGCCAGAGCGCAGCACAATTTGCCCCGGGTGGAAACACTCTGGATGAATTATGAGCCTGACAAGCAGATCTGCCTGGGAGATATGTTGGCGTACACAGGTTAATCGGGAAAATCGTTATTTTCAGGAGGAAGATTAATGAAAAATTATGAACTTATTTCACTGTTGATGGAGTTACCATCAGGATACAATGTGGAAGTAGTGCAGACACAGGACGTAAAGGACTTAGGGGAAATCAATGACATGGTAAGTTTGTCTGGAGACATTGTAGATATTGATGCGTCGGATACTTCTAAGACGATCACTTTACTAACTTAACATTTCCGGGAGAACCGGAGGAAAGGGAAGCAATGAAAAGGACAATAGAATTACCCGTAGAGATCGGAACAGTTGTATATGAAGCAGATTTCCCCAGATACCCGCAATACGTGATTGGATATCGTATAGGGCGTTTGATGGGAGAAGATGAAGAAGAGTTTGAGGAGGAGCGCAAAGCAGATGAGTTGTATATAGATTATGAAGGCTTCGGAATGTCTGGATCATCTCCTGTTTCAAGGTTCGGAAAAAGCCTCTTTCTTACAAGCGAGGAAGCTGAGAAGGCTTCTTCTGAAAACTGATAATCGGCAGTATTAACATTTGTGGCATTGGCGAACCCAGCGGCGACATAGGCCGCCTGCAAGTAGTCATGTAAGTCCACACTATTAGCATTTAAGGAGGAACAATGTATAAGATTGGATGTATGTGTGCGGAATGCCAGTACGCAGGAAAAACAGAACTCCCGTATATGATTTGTTGTAGAAATCCGGATGCAGATAATTACGGTACGAGATTGTTTGTCGCTTTTGATGGTTGCGATTCCGGGGCGGTTGAAATCGTAGAGTTAAATTAACATTTGGTGGAGGAAATAATTGAATACAAAAACACAGTTCTACAAGGGCATACAGCTTAAATTAATAGAACGAAATTACGGCACCAGGAAGGCTAAGCGATATACGCTCAACGGCACTAATCAGAATGTATGGATACCTAATAAACACCTCACTGATGACGGCACTATAATCCAGGGAGAAAATATTGATTATGTGTTCAGGAAAGCCAAGAGACAGTTAGAAATAGCCGGGATAACGCAGGCTATACAAGGCATTAAACGAAGGACTCGGAACCAATAGAAAATTAGCACTTCTCCAGGCCAATCCTGCGGGGAGGTATGGTTTTCGCAGGATTAGTCTGGACATTTTGGAAGGAGGGCGAGATCGTGGAGAAACATTATTGTGACGTTTGCGGCGCAGAGACGCCGGTGGGCCACCGAAAGATGGTGGTTGAGATAGAGCAGATCCTGGAGGGCGCCGGGGTGGAAGATCTGTGCTGTAGCTGCCAGGAGAAGGCCAGGCAGATCGCCTGGGGCGATGTTGTGCGGGCGGCCATCCAGCACGCGGGGAATATGGTATGAGGCGCAGGGAGTCCAAGGTCATCCGGGCCGACAAGGCAATGGCGATCCGGGCCAAGGCAGCCACCGCTGCGGAGGCGCTGCGGGAACCGCCGCTGGATACCTGGTCTGCTACAATGCCAGCGTACTGCTATACGGTGTTGTGTTCGGATCCGGAGTTGCGGGTGCCGTCAGAAGGGGTGAACCAATGGAAATTGTAAGACCGATAGATGTACATAAGGAGTGTAGACGGTGCGGAAAGCGGTATCCAATCAGCGCGGAGCGTTGCACATGCGGTGGATTTTTGTATGTGACATGGCTTTGCAGGAGTACATATCCGCATAAGATTGGAGGTGCAGCGCGTGAACAGAGCGGATTGGCGCCGGCAGGCCCGCCAGCGGGATCGGATCAGCCAAGAGATTATACATAAGGCCCAGCAGCAGCTCAACGACGGCCGGGTGGAGGCCATGATGGTATGTATGGCACTAGGGCTGCACCAGGAGTTCGGATTTGATCGTGATGATTGCCTGCGGGCACTGCGGGCCGTGGACTCTTTGATGGATCCATGGATCCGCCGGGAGCGCAACTTGGAGGACATGCAGCGGCAGGTGCGGGAAGAGATCGGGATTGAGATCAGGTGTTGAGGAGGTGATACCGATGGACAAGGAGGTGCTGATTCAGCATTGCGAGATGAAAGCGGAGATTAAGGATATCCGGCGCCGGAAGGAGAAGCTAGAGAAGGAGATTGGGCGCTTGGGAATCGTGTCGGATACGGTGAAGGGAACCCGGCTGGATGGTACCTATGGCAGCATTAAGATCACGGGATATCCCAGGCCGGAGTATTACCGGAAGAGGGCAGCGATTGAGCGTCACAAGAAGTTGCTGGAGGAAAAAGAAGCGGAACTGTTGGAGCTTACGGCTCAGGCGGAAGAATACATCGAGGGGATATCCAAGAGCGAATTGCGGACTATGTTTCGCCTGTATTACATAGACGGTCTGCCGTGGTGGAAAGTGGCGCAGGCCATGAACCGGTTGTTTCCGAAGCGGCGGGTGAAGTTTACGGAGGACAGCTGCAAAAAAAGAAATCAGAGATTTTTTGAAAATGTCCCCCAATGTCCTGATGAAATTTGCTAATATGCTATCATGCGGAAGCCGGACAGAAACAAAGGCTTCCGCGCCCCCAACCTCCCCATAAGACACGGCCGCCTGGTGCAACAGCCCGCCGGCTGACTCGCCGGTATTGCGACTGCAGCACACAGTACTGCTGAATATACCGGAAAACTAAAACGCCGGTACACCATAAGTACGTCAGGCACTGCGCAGCATAAGCCGGGCTGGGTTCCTGAATGGGAGTAGACCACAAGGTTTAGAAGTCCCACGTCCGGCGTTATAACAGGAACGTATTCCGGTGTCCTTCGGGCCCGGGGGCTTTTTATGGCATAAAACATAGAAGGGTAAAAAAGGTGTGGAAGGATACGAAAAAAGGCAGAAAAGCGCAAAAAGGTTAAAAATGCGAATAAAAATTTTCACAATCTATTGATTTCTGCATAAATTACGTTATAATAAAGGTACATATAGTTGTGTATCGTTAAGTATGATTAGGCAACACTATATGTAACATAAAAAAAGCTGTGCCAATAATTTGGGAGGTGATATGTATGGCAACAAGCAGTATCTTAAAGGATGTAACTATTAAAGATCGCCAGCGTGCACATACATTCGTAGAGGCATTGCATGAAGCAGAGAATAAGAGATTTGAGCACGTTGCGATTAGTAGGAAGTGTTCGGAAATAAAGGGAGATAAAATCAAAGATTTCTTTGGTAAACGGTAAAATGGCAGAATTCGTTCAGATCAAATTAGATGATATGCTAAATCAATTAGGAGAGAATGAGGTAAAATCTATTCTCTCCTCTTTTGTGTGTAACGAAAATTTTGATGTGCAGGATTTTATACAAAATAAAGCAATCGAGTTTTCACGACAAGGTCTGGCGAAGACAACGTTGGTGTATTGGAAGTCTGATGATAATAAAGAAAAGTACCTTGTTGGATATTATGCTATTGCGCCCAAATTTATACGTGTTTCCCGAGAGGCTGTTAGTAAAACAATGGCAAAAAAATTAAATAATCATGGAAGTTACGATGACGGCACAAGAGAGTATATAGTGCCAGCCCCTTTAATCGCACAATTAAGCAAGAATTACGCAGAGGGTAATGACACCTTAATTTATGGTTGTGAGCTATTACAGATGGCAGTGGACAAAATTAAAGAGATACAAAATGAAATAGGTGGTCGTTTTATATTTTTGGAGTGCGAAGAAAAGGAAAAGCTTATTGATTTTTATAAAAGCAATGGTTTTACCGCATTTGAAAAGCGTAAAAAGGGGAAGAATGAGACTGGCACGGAGTATCTTATCCGTTGGTTGAGATATTTGAAATGAATTACATATATTAATCAGGGGCCACCTCCGGGCGGCTCTTTTTCTATACCAAAAACAGCCAGATTGGAAGGTGAGGTGATTGGCTAACAATGAAAACCTAAACGGACATGGATTTCACGAACGAACAGCGAGTGAACAGCGAGAAATTGCCATTATGGGTGGCAAGGCATCTGGAAGGGCCAGACGCAGGAAAGCTGCTATGAGAGATACAATGAACAGGCTCTTGACCATGAAAGTGGAGGTCGAGGGCCTGTCTGATATATTGAGGGCTGATGGGGGCGAGAGCACTTATGAGGAGCTTATCACCATGGCCATGATCGAGAAGGCCATGCGCGGCGATGTAAAGGCGTATCTGGCCATCAAGGATGTATTGGGCCAGACCTCAAAGTCTGATGTGGATCTGGAAGAGCAGCAGCTGCGGATGGCAGCCACCAAGGCAAACATGGGCGTTGATGGCGAGGAGCAGGAGGATGATGGATTTTTAGAAGCGTTGAAAGGCTCTGTTGAAAATGACTGGGCAGATGAGGATGAGGAGGGGTGGTCCGATGAAGATGAGGAAGAAACGACCGATCTTTAAGTTTAAGCCGTTTTCCAAGAAGCAGCGTAAGGTGCTCAACTGGTGGATGGATAACAGTCCGGTCAAGGATTATGACGGCATAATCGCAGATGGGGCTATCCGATCTGGCAAGACGGTGGCAATGTCCCTGGCGTTTATATTCTGGGCAATGTCTTTATACAATGGGCAGAACTTCATCATGGCCGGTAAGACGATCAGTTCTTTCCAGCGCAACGTGCTTACAAATTTGAAGGTTATGCTGCGGAGCCGCGGCTATGGTTGTGTGCACCATCTGTCTGGTGAGACACCCAATATGCTGGAGGTCACACGAAACGGGATTACAAATTACTTCCACGTTTTTGGTGGCAAGGATGAGGGATCCCAGGAGCTGGTACAAGGAATAACGGCGGCTGGAGCTTTTTTTGATGAGGTGGCGTTAATGCCAGAGAGTTTTGTCAACCAAGCTACAGGGCGCTGCTCTGTTGCAGGAAGTAAGTTCTGGTTCAACTGCAATCCGGCTGGCCCAATGCACTGGTTTAAGATTGGATGGATTGATCGGGCAGTTGGATTTATCGGCAGACAGAGAGCTGCGGAGCTGCAGGAGAAAGGGCAGGAAATCAAGCGGTTACTGTACCTGCATTTCGAGATGGATGATAACCTGTCCCTGGACGAGGACATAAAGAAGAGATACCGGAGCATGTATGCCGGTGTCTTTTTTTTACGATACATAAAAGGGCTCTGGGCGGTTGCTGAAGGCCTTATTTATACCATGTTCACAGCAGCCAACATCTATAACGATGAGATAAGGCCTAAGGGGCTGGAATACCTGAGTGTCCGTACAATCGCGCTGGACTATGGAACCACGAACCCATGTGTTTACTTGGATATCTACGACGATGGAGATGTCATTTGGGTTGATCGGGAGTACCGTTGGGATAGCCGTGTGGAAAAGAAGCAGAAAACGGACAGCCAGTATGCTGACGATATGGTAGACTTCATGGGAAGCAACCCTGACCTGATGGCTGACATCATAGCGGATCCATCGGCGACCAGCTTCATCACGGAGCTGCGCGGGCGTGGATATGTTGTAAAGCCGGCTGACAACGATGTGGATGATGGGATCCGGGCCGTGTCCTCGATGTTCTACAGAAGAAAGATTCGGGTACATGAGCGGTGCGCTGGATTAATCACAGAGCTGCGGTCCTATGTCTGGGATGACAAGGCCAGGGAACGCGGAGAGGAAAAACCGATAAAGCAGTTAGACCATGGACCTGATGCCCTCAGATATTATGTAATGACGAAGCTGCCTGAATGGCGGAGAGGAGTAAATTGATATGTCAAAACGCAGAAATTCCCGCCGCGTGCGGGCAGAGACAAAACAGGCGCCTATCACCACGATGGACGCCTTTTCCAATCCCATAGCACGTTTGGGTTATGGCACTCAGGATCTTATGCAGGCCACACAGTACCCGCTTACCCGCATGACGCAGAATTACCAGTTGCTTACCAGCCTGTACCGGGATAACTGGATCGTGCAGAATATTATATCCACCATCCCGGAGGATATGGTTCGCAAGTGGTACACGCTGCAGAGCAATGTGGCGCCGGAGTATGTGGACGCCATGCGGCGCCTGGAGCGGAGAACACATTTGCGTAAGTCGATATTGACGGGGATGTACTGGGGCCGGCTATACGGCGGTGCAGCAGGGATTATCATGGTTCGCGGTCAGGATGATCTGTCGCAGCCGCTGGACCAGGATCTGGTTCTGCCAGGAGCATTCCAGGGGCTTCAGATACTAGACCGGTGGAGCGGGATTTATCCGGAACTGGGACTAGTGACGGATCCCGCGGATCCTGATTTTGGGCTGCCGGAGTATTACACGATTCGAGACGAGGACAGCGGCACTCTTGTGTCCATGGTCCACCATAGCAGGGTCCTGCGCTTTACCGGTCGTGAGCTGCCATATTATGAGCAGGTGGCGGAGTTATACTGGGGAGAATCGGAGCTGGAGGCGATTTACAACGAACTGATTAAGCGCGACAATGTATCCTCCAACATTGCAGCATTGACATTCCGGGCCAATGTCAATTACCTGGAGACGGATGGACTGGACCAGATGCTGGCCACAACCAATGCGGAGGCTCAGCGGCGGTTTTGGCAGACATTACAGGCACAGAGCGCTATTGAGAGCAATTTCGGTACCCGCTTGGTCAACAAGGGAGATGTCATGCACAATACGCAGTATACCTTCACCGGCCTGCCAGAGGTGTATGACCGGGTTATGATGGATGTGGCCGGAGCGGCGCGCACGCCTGTTACCAAGTTGTTTGGACGATCTCCGGCCGGAATGAATGCAACCGGTGAAAGCGACATGAACAACTACTACGATTACATAGACGGCCTGCGGGAAAACCAGCTGCGGCCAATCCTGGAGCGTCTGCTGCCGATCATGGCCTTATCGGCCTGGGGCGTGGTGCCGGATGATCTGGACATTGACTTCCCGCCGCTTCAGACGCCAAATTCAAGTGAAGTTGCGGATATTGCGGACAAGAAAACCCAGGCGGTGCTGGCCGTGTACCAAAGTGATCTGATTGATGCAGCTACGGCACAGAAGGAGCTGAAGGCATTGGGAGATGAGACGGGGATGTACAACACAATTTCCGATGAGGCGATTGAAGCAGCCCAGGGCAAGACCTACTCGGATTACAAGGCTATGCAGGACCCGATGGCCGGAATCTTCGGCCTGCCTGCAGGCGGTGCGGAGGGGGATGAGTAATGCCAAAGCTGATCAGACCCCCAGACAAAAATGACGCGACGGCTTTTCTGCGCATGCTGTTCCTGCGTACTGAGCAGCGTTTGCTGGCGGAGATCCGGAGAAAGCGCAGCCAGGGCTATGTGGACTATGCGGGGGTAGCAGCGCTCAAACGCACCAGGCAGATCCTTCAGGACATGGTGGATGAAAGCTGGGCCTATGTTCCCACGATGATCGAGACGATCTTCTACCGGTCCGAGGCTGCGGCCAATGGTTATGCCAATGCCGCGGGACTGACGGCCACGCAGATCAGTGTGGTGGAGCAACTGTCCAACAACCTGCTGGGAGATATCGTGGAGGCTGCGGAGACGGCCCAGAAAAACATAGAAACGGTATTTCAGGTTGCCAGGCAGGAAGAAGGTGCGCTTCGAAAAGCGGCATTGCAGGCAGTTGCAGAGCAGGAGGCTGCTGGAGAAGGTGCCAGAAAGGCGGCGGCCAGCATGGCACGGGAATTGCAGCAGGAGGGCGTTACAGCATTTGTGGACAAGGCCGGCCGGCACTGGTCGCTTCAGGACTATTGCAACATGGCTACCCGGACCACAGCCCGCCAGGCCGAGGTATCTGCCATCCTTACCGCGGATCCGGAGCACGATCTGTATAAGATTGTGAAGATCGGCAGCACCTGCCCGATATGCGCCCCGTTGGAAGGCCGGGTATACAGTAGGTCCGGAACCAATCCGGATTATCCTCCGCTGGCTAAGGCATTCGGAAAGATCGATCCAGATGGAGGGGATGATCTGACAAACACTTATCTTAATATCCATCCGAACTGTCTGCATTCTATTGTCAAATACACAACGATGGGAAAGACGGAAAAGCAGATCCAGGGGGATAAGGATTTCTCCAGCTTTGAGAAAAATCCGGTTACGGTAGATCCGCGGACCAGAAAACAGAGGGAGGCCTACCAGGAGAAGGTCAGAAACCGACAGCGTTTGCTGCGGGATCACAGGCAGCATCAAGAATACCGAAGGATTCTTGGAGATGAAGTGCCGAAAGACTTTGAAAAGTTCCAGGAATTGAAGTATAATAAAGGTGATGATTTTGAGGTACTTCGCCAGCAGGCGTTGTATAAAAAGAAGTCGGCTGCCTTTGTTGAAAAACTCCATAACGGAGAGATCAATACCACGGTTAAAAAAGTCAAGCAGCAAGAGCATATACGTGGAACGAAGAAATGGAAGCAGAGAGTAAAGGTTGACTTGGCAACAAAAGGAACGGCCCCGGATATGTTTTATAAAGATGTTGATACACAGGAATTAGTAAATCGTTTGGCGGGGACAGGAACATTAAAATTTCAAAAGGGTCAACCATACCCAGTTGAATATATTACAGCAGACAAGGTAGTAGGAAAAAGATTTAATTCAGGAACGGGTAAGTATGAGGATACGCGGCGATTTGCAATTCGCTATTCTTCAAAAGGAGTACATTTGCATCCAGTCAAGGAGGTGTAGATATGCGATACAAAGCGAATATAACCCCAAGGCTTAGGGAGATTTTTGAAAAAGGGGAGAATGGTGAATTTTTCGATCTGATATTGAAAGATGGAAGAAGAGTTACTTGTAAATTAGACTGTTTGACATACGCGAATAAGTCAGACGATGACGATACAGATATCATGGTGGCCTCAGTGGATTACCGCGGAGGGGGAGGAGAGCTATTCGCCGAAGAGGATATTGAAAAAGTGATTTAATACCACTGATTTGCCGTCGGTGGTATTTTTGTTGCGATATCGCAACAGAGAGGAACATGAAAATGCTTGCATATTATGGCTATACCATAAGCCCCAACCAATTAGAGACGGTTGAGGGCTTTTTAATTTGCCGCAATGTGCCCATAGCCAGGACCGGAGAGATGGAATACCTGGAGAGTGAGCTGCGGCCCGATGGAGACAGTTCCAAGATGGTGAAGGTCTGCCGATCCCCAGATGAGGTGTTTTCGGAGGCTGCGTTGTCCAGCTTCGAGGGTAAGCCAATCACTGATGAGCACCCGCCGGAGCTTCTGACCCCGGATACATACAGCCAGTACGCCAGGGGCCATGCTCAAAATGTCCGCAAGGGTGAGGGTGAATGGGAAGGGCATGTAATTGCGGATCTCCACATTCAGGATGAGGAGCTGATACAGGCGGTACAGAATGGAAAGCGGGAGATCAGCTGCGGTTATGAGTGCAGCTATACGGAAAACGAAGATGGAACCTATTCGCAGCATGAGATCCGGGGGAATCATATCGCCGTGGTGACGCGGGGACGGGCCGGAAAGCATGTTGCGATTTTAGATTCGAGCAAAAAGGTTGAGGCCGTGAAGCGGCCGGAAAGGAATGAAACGATGAGGAAAAACAGCTTATTTTTCAAACTGTTCGCTCGGGCGGCTAAAGACGCCTCCCCGGAGGAACTGGAGACAATGGCGGCGGATGCTGCCGCTGCGCTGGATGAGGATCCGGGCAAGACAGAGCCTGCCGCTCCGGCTGCGCAGGACCCAGCCAAAGAAGAAACCAGGGATACCGCCAGCCTTGACAGCAAGCTGGACATGATCCTGGAACTGCTGGGGAAGAAGGAAGAAACACCTGGAGCGGATACGGATCCGCTGGACAGCCTGGTGAAAAAACTGACAGGGGAAGAGGCTGAACCGGATGTGCCTGCTGCAGAAGCCAAGGTGGTTCCTGCTGAGGAGCTGGATAAATCGGCATGCGCCGCAGACCGCGCGGTCATGGCGGCCGTGATCAAGCAGCTGCGGCCGGTGATTGCGGGTATCAAGGACACGGCCACGAAAAAGGCGGTTACGGACTCACTGGTGGAATGTCTGACCGACAAGGACAAGGTCAGCGATATTGCGAAGATCGCCCAGGCCACGCAGAAGAACGCGGCGAAGATGGCCGATCAGAAACCGCAGGCGGATTTGGAATCCTATCAGGCAGCATATGACGCAATGAACCCGCACAAGAATGGAGGTACGAAATAATGAGAGGACAGGTTATCGGAAAGAACATGGCACATGGATATGCAGGAGATTACGCCAGGCAGCCGGATATGATTGTGGATACACATCCCCTTGGCGGAGCGGCTGCGGTGCAGTTCGGCACGCCTTTGGTATATGACAGTAATGGTAATGTGACAGCCTTTGGGGCAGGCAGCACGGCGGCTGATTTTGTTGGAATCGCCTCCCGCGAGTTTAAAAGCGCCATATCTTATCTGTCCCAGTCGGCCGGGGAATATCGGCCCAATGAGGCGGTCAGCGTGTTTAAACGTGGCTGTATCAACGTACTGTGCAAGGTAGGGGCGCCGAAGTTGGGTGGAAAAGTGTATGTCCGGACCGTGGTGAACGAGACCATTCCCACAGGCGTTGTCGGAGGATTTGAGGCGGCAGCCGATGAGGGAAAGACAGTGGAGCTTACAAATTGCCAGTGGCGCGGAGAAAAGGACGCCAACGGCGTCGCTGAGATCAGGATTCTGTCCTGCAACAGAGCATAGGGAGGTAAACAGATTATGAAATTTCAGAACATGGGAACATTTGACGGGGGAACGGTGGTATCCTCCCTGGCCAGCGCTGCGGCGCCCCAGCGGTTCCAGACTATGGATGCGGCAGCTATTGCCAACGGCGGGGCCTTTTTAAGTTCTGAGCTGGAGAAGCGGGACAATACGATTCGTCAGCCGCTGACCAGCTTCACCTATGGCCGGGATATCCCGGTACGGGTTGGCGGCGGATGGGCTGAGTTTGTAAGCGCCATGAACGTTGATTATGGCGTGACCGGCGGAAGCGAGGACGGCCCTGTGCATGCCGGCGGCGCCAATGGGATTCCTATGGTGCAGGCTAATTTTGACAAGGGTCTGTTCAAGACTCATGTCTTTTCGGTTGGCATGCGGATTATGTGGGTGGACATGCAGCGTGAGAAGCTGACCGGCCGCAGCCTTGAAAGCATCCTGCGGGATGGAATCCGCATGACCTACGACAAGCATATGGACGCGAACACCTATGTGGGGATCAAGCGGTACGGATCTACAGGACTGATCAATAACCCTAACGTGGTGACGGCAAATGCTGCGGGTTCCGGGGCGGGAAGCTCTACGAAGTTTAAGGACAAGACTCCGGATCAGATCCTTCAGGATATCAATGACGCGATTCTGGCCGTATGGGCTGAGGCGGAATATGACCGGGACGCGGTTCCGAACCACATCATCATGCCCTATGAGCAGATCAATTATCTGGCAACCACTAAGGTGACGGAGCTGGCTGAAAAGACGATCCTTCAGTTCCTGCTGGACAACAACGTGGCCAAGACCAACGGCAGCGACCTGTATATTGGCGGCTGCTCCTGGTGCAAAGGAGCTGGAGCCGGAAGGGCGGACAGGATGGTGGTGTACCTCAACAAGGAGCGCTATCTTGCAATGGACGAGCTGGCGCCGCTCAGCCGGGCCATGACGCAGCCGAACGCTGAGAATGTGTGCTATGATACAGCGTTTATGGCCAACATTTCCGAGGCGCAGATGTACTATGAGAACATTATGCGCTATGTGGATGGAATCTGAGGAGGGCAGCTATGTTTATTAGCAGTAAAAAGTGTTTTGAGATCCACGAGGGAGGCCAGAAGCTGGTCATCCCCCGCAATTTCATCGGTGAAATTCCTGAATGGGCGGCAGGCCATTGGCTGGTGCAGGCCGCAATTCGTGATGGATCCATTGCTACGCCGGACAGCACCGCAGATCTGGCTCTGGAGGCCGCTGATCAGAAAGCAGGAGAAAAGGCCGAAGAGTATGATCTAAGGCCGGATGACGGAGGCCACGCAACGAACGAGGGGGAAACCGGAAAAAGATCCCGTAAGCAGTCTGAGGGGCCTGAAAAGAAGTAAGGAGGGACCGTCATGGAAGGATGGCAGTTTAACGGAGTACTTCAGGCAGCGGCCAATATGCCTGTGCAGGGAGAGCGCGGGACCTATACCAGGCAGATGTTTGCGGGGGATTTTCCTCAGTTTTTAAAGGCCGGAAAGGATCCGCAGGAGTGCCTGGTACCGGAAGGAATATTCGAGCTCTTCGTGGAAAATGCAAACCAGTCCATCCTCCCCAGCCGGTATGGGACTATCTGGCGCTATGCCGCCGGTCTGTATGTGGCTCACTTTTGCACGCTGTACTTGAAAACTTATTCAGAAGGTTCTACCTCCGCGGCACAGGTGGCAGCCAAAGGGCAGCAGACAGGGCTTGTGAAGGAAGCAACCATGGGAGATACGACAATCAGCTACGATAACGAGGCGGTTAATACAGCAATGGCCAAGTGGGGCAGCTGGAACGCCACACAGTACGGCCAGCAGCTGGTGACCATGGCGCGTATGATCGGAATGGGAGGCAGTTATGTTATTTGATAACCCGGTATTTGAAGGATGGTATACGGATTCTATGGATGTGTACCGGAACGTGGATGTGAGCAGCGGGAATCTGGATGGGAAGAAACGCAGGCTGGTACAGGAGAAGATCCCCTGCCGGATCTACAGCGTGAAAAAGAATGGTCCCAGAATGCGCCAGACGGCAGCAATGACCGACTCAGTTGATAAGCTGGCCTGTGATCTGTCGGTAGAGATTAAGGCCGGAGACGAGCTCCATGTGGTACGTGGAGGCATGCTGGGGGTCCAAGGGGATCCAGAACGTTATTTTGCGGACCGGCTGCATCCCTATTATGATCCGGTTGGCGGCGTGCTCTCTGGCCTGGAGCACCAGGAAGTGGCCCTGTTGACGGAAGAGATAATAAGTTGAGGTGATGACATGTCGAGTTTTGGGAGTCAGACGCGCAAGCGATTCGCAGAACTTCATAGGCTTGGGCAAAATGTGCCCAAGATTATGGCTGAGGTGGCGGAGGGGGCAACCATAGCCGCGGTGGAGCGGGCAACGGAGCTGACGCCGCCGAATGGCGGGGCTGCCATATCAGGAACGGGTACCCGCTCAGGAGAGATGGCGCAGCATTGGTCTACTGACAGCAAAACGAAGCCCATTATGACCGGAGGAAGCGCCAGAACTACCTTGGCGAATAACGTGCAGTATGCGTCCTATGTCAACGATGGGCATCGTATGGATCAGCATTTCGTCCCTGGCCTGACTGTAAAAGACGGGATGTTGCAGTGGCTTCCGGAAGGGGGGATAAGTGAGGACGATAGCGGCGGTATTACAGTGGGAACGAAGACCAAATATGTGAAGGGTAAGTACATGAAGCAGGCAGCCATTGGTCGATACAGAAAACTGGTGGAAACAGAACTTGGTAAAAGGGTAAGGGAGAGCTTTAAATGACATTTACACTTGAGAAGTTGCGGGATTCCATCGCGGGTGTACTAAAAAAGAATTATCCGGATATTCCTGTATATGGAAATCCAAACCAGCAGGGAACAAAAACGCCCTGTTTTTTTGTGTTTTTTATGCCATCTGATATGGAACGCGAGATCGACCGCCGCGCACGACGTGTAATCGGAGTGGATGTCGTGTATCTGACTAGGCGTAATAATTCAAACACCCATGATCAGCTGATTACAGTTGCAGATTTGTTGGATGAAGTAATGGAACGGGTGTCCTATACGGATGGCGTGGAATCGACGGAATTGTGGACGTCAGAGCGAGAATGGAAGATTGACGACGGGGAACTGCATTATCAGTTTACGGTCAAGGCGATCGTATCCAGCCCTAGTAATGTGCCGCCCATTGAATCGATGGAGTCCTATGCAGGAAATATCAAAAATTGAAGCGAGAAAGGAAGGTAGATAAGAATGGCAGGAGGTACATGGAAAAAGCAGGATAAGAGACAGCCTGGCGTGTACATCAATGTTAAATCGGATATGAATCCGGTCACGAAACTTGGTGAAAGAGGAGTGGTTGCGATCTGCGAGCCGCTTTCCTGGGGACCGGAAGGGGTTATCTCTGTTCTGGGGCCGGAAGATGACTATACGCCCTTCATTGGTTATGGGAAAACAGAGACCAAGGCCAGGTTCCTTCGGGAAATTTTTAAAGGGAGTGATCGTACGGCCGGGCCGAAGCAGATCCTTCTGTACCGTCCGTCAGGAAAGGAGGCCAATCGGGCAACCGCCGCTTCCGATATCATCAACGCTACGGCAAGGTATACAGGAACCCGTGGAAATGATATCCGCATTGCAATTTCGACGTCAGGAGATGCTCATACAGTGCAGACCTTGGTGGGTTCTGAAGTAATGGATACCCAGGAGGTGAGCGTAGCGAGTGAATTGGTTACAAATGACTGGGTAGAATTCGGGGAAGGCAGCTTGGCGGAAAGTGCGGGGATCCCGTTGACCGGTGGAACTGATGGTACTGTGGATGTCTCATCTCATGAAGCATTTTTGGCTGCCCTGGAGGGGTATGCGTTTAATATCCTGATCTATGACGGAGCAGACGAGGCGGTACAGACGCTCTATTTCGATTTTATCAAACGGATGAGGGAAGGGCTCGGAAGGAAATGCCAGGCTGTGATGGCTGCCGCAAAATCCCTGGACACCGAGGCAATCATATCAGTAAAGAATGGCGTGCGTTTGACTGATGGGACTGTAATTACTCCGCAGCAGGCTACCTGGTGGATTGGCGGAGCCGAAGCTGGGGCCTCCTATGATGAGTCGCTGGTGTATGCACAGTATCCGGAGGCTGTAGACGCGGAACCTGTTTTAACGTCTGCTCAGATCGATGAGGCGCTGACAGAAGGGCAAATCGTGTTTTTCTGGGAATTTGGCAGCGTGAAGGTGGTGTCGGATATTAATACACTGGTTACATATTCGGATCAAAAAAACGATGTGTTTTCGTTTAACCAGGTGATTCGTACTGTTGATACCGTGGCGAATGATGTGTATAAGCATTTCTCGATCAATGTGATTGGCAAGGTGCAGAATGATAATGCCAGCAGAGACCTGATTAAGACCTGGATTGTCGGATATTTGAACGAAATGCAGGCAAACGGTGGGATCAGGAATTTCAGTGCAGACGATGTAAGCGTGGAAGCCGGTGAGGCCATCAATGCGGTGGTAATATCCATTGCCATCCAGCCGGTGACGGCCATTGAAAAAATATACGTTACCGTAAGCCTGACAAACGAATAGGAGGCAATTTATGAGTTTTTTACTTGAAAAGGATTCCCTGAATGGTAAAGCAGGGAAGGCGTTTGTGACGATCAACGGCAGAAATGAGGAGGTGTTCGGCCTGAAAAAGTTCCAGGCCGATGCGGAGTTCCAGGTGGCTGATTTTAATGTGGTTGGAACGAATATCACACAGAAAAAGGTAAAGGGCGTAACTATGACAGGATCTGCAACGGTTTATTATGGCACGCCCATCTTTCTGGAAATGCTTCAGGAATACTTAAAGACTGGGAGCTTACCGTATTTCACATTTCAGATTACCAATGAAGATAAAGGTACAACTGTTGGAAAACAGGTGGTTGCTCTGTATAACGTCAAGCTGGACAAGGTTCCGATCGCTATGCTGGATGATAGCGCGGATTATCTGACAGCAGAAATTACATTTAATTATACAGGTATGGAAGTGCTGACGCCCTTCAACGCAAGGCCTGCACAATTAGGAAATTAGGAGGAGAACAATGAGCAAATTAAAAGCTTTTTTACAGCCGTCAGTGGCAGGGACTACACTGGCGGTTATTGTTTCGGATCGGTTTAAGGATGAGGAGGGAAAGCCGCAGCCGTTTGTTATCCAGGCAATCAGCCAGGAGGAGAACGAAGCGCTGGCAGAACAGTGCAGAAAAGATCGGATTATTGATGGTATTCCGATGAAGATGCTGGATGATACGGCCTATTCCAAGCATCTTATGCTGGCATGCGTAAAGGAGCCGGATCTCAAAGATAGTGAGCTGTGTCGATATTATGGAGTTGTTGACCCGCTGGATGTTCTTAGTAAAATGCTCAGTATTGGAGAGTATCAGATCCTCACGAAAGAAGTAATGCAGATTAATGGTCTAAAGAGTAAGCAGGAAAGGTTGAAAGAAGCAAAAAACTCCTAGATGGAAACGACATGGATATCCAGATCGCGTACTATATGTTCGTGAACCATGGACGTTTCCCTCATGAGACAGCAGATCTACCCGAAAATGAACGGCTGCTGGTCTATCAAATGGCATTAAAAGAGATAAGCAAGCGCCCCAAAAACTAGGAGGAACCATGGGAGAAATAAGAGAAAACCTTGTACTTACGGATCAATTCAGTGCGTCGTTTTCCAAGTTCCTTGATCTGGGGAATAACATGACGGCCCAGATGGAGAGGATTGATACCAGCATCCAAACAATCGGGAAAGCTGCAAATTATGTGTCTGCATCTGGATTCGAGCGGATGGATCAGAAATTGACGCAGATTAATCAGAATATTGAGATGCTGGGGAAGGCTGCGAATTTTATCAATGCCAGTGGCTTTGACAGTCTTAATAACACTTTGCAGCAGATCGCAGCCAATGCTTCCAGGGCCGCAGCGGCGGGACAGCAGCACGCCCAAGCGGTAAAAAGAACGGACACCGCGGCTAATCAGTTGCTGTCTACTATGAAGCGCATAGCCTCCGTGACTGCGCTGATAGCAGCAGGAAAGAAAGCTATGGGTTTGTCTGATGAGTTTGCACAGACAACAGCCCGGTTGAACTTAATGAATGATGGACTTCAGGAAACGGAAGATCTGCAACGGCTGATTTATGAGTCAGCACAGCGCTCCAGAACATCTTATACAGCCACAGCAGATGTGGTGGCAAAACTGGGACAGAGGGCCGGGCAGGCTTTTAGCAGCAATGCTGAAACAATTCAGTTTGCCGAGAATCTGAATAAACAGTTTGTCATTGCCGGTGCAAGCCAACAGGAGATCGCGTCAGCTTCCTTGCAGCTTACCCAGGCTCTGGGTTCTGGGGTATTACGTGGCGAAGAGTTGAATGCTGTATTTGAGGCTGCGCCGAATATAATACAGACGATTGCGGACTATTTGGATGTACCAATCGGAAAAATTCGTGATCTGGCAGCTGACGGACAGATTACTGCGGATATTGTTAAAGATGCTATGCTTTCTGCAACGGAAAATATCAATGAGCAGTTCGAGGACATGCCTATCACATTCTCACAGGCCTTTAGCTTGGCTACAAATCGCGCCATGATGTCAATGCAGGAAGGCTTAGGTGGTATGAATGAATTCTTAAACACAGAAGAAACTATGGGAGCGATTATGCGTCTTGCAGACATATTTTCTGTACTTGCCGAGATCGGGATGGGCGCGCTTACTGGAATCGGCGAAATGGCCTCTTTCGTAGTCAATAATTTAGACTTTATCATACCGATACTGACGGCCATTGGTATAGCGTTTGCGATTATGCATGCGCAGGCCATAGCAACTGCACTGGCGAGTGTTGGCGGAGCATTGGCCTCGGCAGCCGCCTGGGCGGTGGCAAACTGGCCAATCCTGCTTTTGGTTGCATTGATGGCAGGAGCACTGATAGCCGCGCAGCAGTTTGGGTTCGGAATGGAAGCGGTAGGAGGGTGGGTCGGCCAGGTATTCGGAATGATATATGCAGTTGGATATAACATTTTTGCCTCGCTTTGGAACGCCATTGCGTCCTTTGCAGAATTTTTTGCAAATGTTTGGAATGACCCATTAGGAGCAACGGCAAGGCTGTTTGCTGATGTATTTGATACGATTCTTGGGATCGTGGAAACCGTTGCCGGAGCGATTGATGCTCTGATTGGAAGCGACCTGTCATCGTCAGTCTCAGGGTTCCGTGAACAGATCGGCTCATGGGTGGATGAAAACTTTGGGGAGAATGCTATCCAGATAAAAAGGATGGCTTCCCTGGATGTAAAGGATACGGCCGCGGCCGGCGGGGAGATCGGTGCTGGGTTAGGAAAGAAACTGGATAACATGAACTTTAGCCTGGACGATATTGGTAGTTCTTTGGGCGGACTGGGGGCTACGGGTTCGGGAGGCCTTGGTGACATAGGCAAGGTTGGGAGTGTCGGAAAAATCGAACAGGACGTTAATATAGCGGACGAGAACATCAAGCTCCTCCGCGATCTGTCAGAACGTCAATATGTGGCAATGGTAAATCTTACTGTCCCGCAGACCAATGCAACCATCAATCAGACCGTAAATGGCGGGGGAGGATCGGACGCCAATGCCATTATGGACGCAATGACGCGGTTGCTTGCCAGGCAGCACGCGGCAGGTAGTAATATAGTCCCGACATAGGAGGTACGCATGAGAAATAAATATCGTTTTTTTGCCGATATCGGAGGGGATACGATTGAATTTCCAGTCAATCCTACGAAATATACAATATCCTATCCCACAGACCATGCGGAATACAACGTGCTGGATATAGGAGACATTATTGTGCCGAAACTGCCTTCCCTTATGGAGGTATCCTGGGAGTCGTATTTCCCAGGCCACCAGGACGACCCGCTGATACAGGGGCACGACTGGATGGAGCCTGGGGATTATGTGGAAGCTATAAAAGAGGCTATGGATAACAAGGAGGTGTGTGATCTTGTGATCAGCCGCTATGACGCCGCCGGGGGAAGAATGTTCGATACCAATATTAGTGCAGTAATAACCAAGTTCGAGACCACAGAGAAAGGCGGGGAGGCGGGGGATGTCTACTACAAGATAAGCTGGTCTGAATATCGTGAGTTTGGTGCAATCCGCATCCGGCTTCCAGAGCCGGCGGGACCCGATAGACAGGTGGAGACCATTACTCTGGAGGAAGCGCCGCGGGGAGGTGAGGCCCCTATCCTGCGGGTAGGGGCTGCAGTTATAGCCAATGGAACGTATTTTGCAAACAGCTATGGGGATAAGCCAACGGGGACAGCCAACAACCTGGCTACCACGGTATCCCGCATTATCCCTGACCCGTCCAGGGCCTACCCGGTACTGATTGGTGGAAACCGGGGATGGATGAAGGCGGACCAGCTGCAGGTAATGGGGTGATAGAATGGAGTATAAGCTGCTTGTATATAATATAGATTCTCAATCAGTGTATGATTATGCACCGATTGTTAAGAAGGTCACATACACGACCAATCGGAAGTTGAGCGCTGGTGAGCTGAATTTCACATATATTCAGAAGGTGCCAGTGAACATGACGGAAGGTGCCAAGGTACAGTTCTATGTAAATGGAAGGGGGATCTTTGAGGGATATGTGTTCACGATCGAACAGGACCGGCAAGGCGTAGTGGAGGTAACTGCCTATGATCAGCTAAGATACCTTAAGACGAATGAAAGCTATGCTTTCATTGGAAAGACGTTGGGGGAGATTATCCAGCAGATTGCTACGGATATGCAACTCCAAACAGGGACCTTAGAGAATACGGGTTATGTAATCCCAATGCTTACGAAAGAAGATACGCAATGTCTGGATATCATTGATTATGCCTTGGGCCTGACTCAATACAATACAGGTAAAACGTATTCACTATTCGATGATTTCGGCAAGATAAGTCTCAGGGAAGCTGGGAGCATGCTATCTGCCGAAATTATTGGGAACAGGAGCCTGCTGACAGATTATACATTCAAGTCGGACATTGATTCCGATACCTACAACCAGATTAAACTGGTGCGGCCAAATAAGGAGACAGGGCAGGGGGACGTCTACATATTCAATGATAGCAGCACCATTGGTAAATGGGGGCTACTACAGAAGTACGAGAAAGTGGATGAGAACCTGAATGAAGCGCAGATCAGCGAACAGGGAAATATCATGATGGCCTATTATGACCGTGTGCTCAAAGATGTGTCGGTGGACTGTATCGGCATTCCAGGACTGAGGGCCGGCGGGATGGTTACATTAAAGATTCGTGATATCCCAGAACTTCGGAGCGGCTACCGTCTCCTGTTGGACAAAGTAAAGCACAAATTTTCCAATGGAGAACATACCATGAGCTTTGAGGCCAGAATGCTCAATTTATAAAGGAGGTTGGAGAAGCTGGAGCTCATAGATGTTATACAACAGATTGTACAGGACACAGTGCAGGCTCATGGGCCACTCACAACTGGTTATGGCACCGTGAAGTCCACATCTCCTCTTACAATTTCGGTCCAGACCACCAAGATGGATGTTACGGAGCCTGTGGTGATTTTGACGGATAATGTGATGCGCAAGGAGGTAACTGTCCAGGGCGAAACTGTCATCATTAATCCTGGATTAAATCCAGGGGATAAAGTCTTGTTTCTGCGAGCAAACGCGGGACAGAATTATATTATTATTTCGAAAGCGTAGGTGATTATATGGCAACACTTCCTGAATCAGCGGATTATGGGATCAATGGCGCAGAGACGGTGGAGTATCCGACTAAAACATATTTAGTGAAGGATGGACGGATTTGCGGAATGGCAGATGGTCTGGAAGCCATGAGACAGGTCATAGACATTATGCTTCGAACAGAGCGTTATCAATATCAAATTTATACATCGAATTTCGGAGTGGAGTTCCAGGGTCTGATTGGAAAGGTGCCAGAGTATGTGATGAGTATGGTGAAGCGCCGCGTCACAGAGGTCCTAATGACAGATAAGCGTGTAAAGGCGGCCGAGAATTTCATTTTTAGACAAGCCAATGAAACATTGGAATGCGAATTTGACGTCAGAACAGTCTACGGAACGGTAAGAACGGAGGTAGCATTGTGATTGATTTTGGAGATAAGACATACCGCAATATCCTTGCAAGGCAACTTGCCAGAGTACCAGATACCATAGACAAGCGAGAAGGGTCCATCATACAGACAGCCTTGGGGCCGGAGAGTTGGTTTTTGGAAGGATTGTATCTGGACCTGGACCAAGTTCAGAAGAACGCTTATGCCGGGACAGCTGGCGGCGTGGAGTTAGAGCTGATATGTGAGGAACGTGGGATATACAGGAAGTCCGCCACGCCCGCAGTAAAAAAGGGGATCTTTAATGTGTCGGTTCCGATTGGTTCCAGGTTTTCGACACGGGCTGGTGACAATGTTACCTATGCGGCACGGAAGGCTCTTGGAGGCACGGAAGGAGCATATGTCTATGAATTGGAGTGCGAAACAGCCGGACGTGCGGGAAATAGTTATTCCGGGCCACTCTTATCGATTGACTATATAAAGGGGCTGGCCAGCGCAGAGCTGTCTGAGCTGATTGAGGCCGGCACGGAGGATGAGGAAGATGCAGACCTAAGAGCGCGCTATTTTGCAACGTTTGAGACCGAAGCATTTGCTGGGAATATTGCCGCTTACCGGAATGAAATTTTGGGAATGGATGGCGTCGGTGCGGTCCAGGTGTATCCGGCATGGAAGGGCGGCGGTACTGTATTGTGCAGCATACTTAACGGGAATCTTGATCCAGCTGACAGCGGCCTGCTGGCTCGTGTGCAGGAAGCTATCTGCCCTCCGGAAGATGGCGGGACAGACCCATCCCGAGATGGATATGGGTTCGCGCCAATCGGTGCTGCTGTTACGATCGGGACCGCGGCGGAACTGGTGCTTAACATAGAATGTAATATCCAGTTTGGCACATCCGGCGAAAACCATCAAGAAGAGGTGGAACAGAAGATATTGGATTATGTTGCAGGGGTTAAACGTTCGTGGGGAGAGCGGGCCAAAAACAGGAAAATTAAGTACAGTGTCATTGTGTATGAAGCAAGGATTGTCGCGGCCATACTGACCCTTCCGGATGTGGTGAACGTAACGAATGTGACTATCAATGGGATTCCGGGCGATCTCGTTCTTACAGAAAGTCCAGAGCTTCAACAACTTCCAGTGTTGGGGGAGGTGACGATTCATGCCAGTTGATTTAATGCTGCTGCTCCCGCCATATTTTCAGGCGGTCTACGAGTATCAGGTTTTGATGGATATAGAGGGGGCGGAACTGGAAACTGCAAAAAGAAGCCTTGAACAGATCAAAAAGAATCTATATGTGCAGACCTGTGATGATTCGACTCTGAGGGAGTATGAGCAGCTTTTGGGGATTGTGCGGGAGCGGGGCGCAGCGATGGAGTATAGGCGGCGGATGATTCTCAGCCGTATGAACCAGCAGCTTCCGTATTCACTGCCGAAACTGAAGGAGATCTTAGATGCAGCGTTGGGACGGCAATGGTATGAGCTGGAGATACGGTATGGAATCTATGAGCTTGAGCTGGATGTCATTGATCAGTCTTATCAGGTGCTTAAAAACATACAGGCTATGGTTGAGGAGATCATACCGGCACATTTGCGGTATATCTTTGCTGGTAGATATCCGGTTGAAATACCTGTTGATATTGCCACAATAAGCCGGCTGGAATTGATAACTGACTTCTACGCCAGATATAACCGTGAGTTCCTGTACCTGGATGGAAGCTGGACATTAGATGGGACATACTTGCTCAACGGCTATAAGGAGGCGGTAGGGCTGGATCTGTATCCGGCCAGGACAACAATCCAAAGCGTATGGCGGAGTCCGGTGACGTCCTCGTGGTCATGGGGATACGGGACTGGCGCATGGGTGGCACCTGAGACTGGAACAGATCTTCGGATTACCGGCGCTACGGCCGGGCAGCCGGCGGGAGAAGGCAGGATGGGACTGGCGTGGGCGCAGCCTGTAGCGCTGGAGATGGATTGCCAGCTGCGGGTGGAACACAATTTGTGGTATCTGGATGGGACTGCGTTTTTGGATGGAAGCAGCTTTTTGGATGCGGAAATATATGAATATGACCTTTGAGGTCTTGAAAGGATGGTAAACACATATGGCACAAGGAGTAATCACGGAGATCGGACGTAAGAAACTGTGCAGGGCCCACTCGGGTGATCAGACATTACCTGCGATCACGCAGATGGCTTTCGGCAGCGGAGGCGTGAACGCGGATGGAAATGTAATCGAGACAACCGGGGCGGAGACAGCGTTGAAAACGGAGCTGCTGAAAAAGGATGTTGACGGCCACAGCTATACCAATGAGAAGGAGACAACCTGCCGCTATACGGTGCGGCTTTCCAAGGCGGAGTTGGCGAACCAGAACATTTCCGAGCAGGGGCTGTTTGACGCGGATGGGGATCTGGTTGCCTACAAGACGTTTCTTCCCAAGGGCAAGGACGATGACATGGAATTCATATTTGACATGGATGAGATTTTCTGAGAAAGGATGTGGAGTGAATGGCTAATTTACCGATTGCGGAGAGTCCGCAGTTTGCAGCGACCATGGAACAGGTCACAGCTCAGGACAGGGCCGCGCCAGACACATTCAACCCGCGGTACCAGATCCTGCTGGACAATGACAACTATCTGAAAGGACAGGTGAACCGCCTGGAGCGTATAGTAGTAGTCAACCTGCCAGCGGCCGGCTGGTCCGCTGCGGCTCCGTATACCCAGCGGGTAGCGGTGCCTGGGATCTTGGCGACCGACAACCCGGAGCTGCACCCATACACGCCGAAGGATATTACGGCGGATGAGCTGAAGCAGCGGCAGAAATTCACTGGGATGATCACGGACGGGGACACCGAGGACGGGTACGCCACGTTCTACTGTGGGGCCAAGAAGCCGACGGTGGATTTCCCCGTGCTTTTGAAAGGGGTGAGCGCGAGTGAGTAAGATGATTATCAATGGAGGAGGCGCCGGCGGGACCGGATCGGACGAGTGCACGGCCAGGCTGTCCGATATCCCTGCGGGGTTGAAAGCTGTGACAGCCGACAGCAACGATGAGGCCGGCGTGGGGACGATGACCATGACAGGCAACGCCCAGGCGGCCCATGTGCTTGCCGGAGAGACTTTTTACACAACAAATCCGAAGGGGAAGATTACCGGGACCATGACGGTCAACAGCCTGCTGTCTTTTAGCGTAGCCGCCTATTCAGGCCGCAGGGTACTGGCGAAATGGCAGAACCCGAATCAGGCGGCGGGGAAACCATTCAGCGGTGTGATCATCCGATACTCCACCAGCGGTTACCCCGGGACAACCGGCGGGACACAGATTTACAAGGGGGCCGGGAATAACACGGCGGCCGGAGCCTGGTCGCAGGCGTACCTTGACATGCCGTCCCTTAACACAACCTATTATTTTAGCTGTTACCCCTATGTAACAATAGGGGAGGGGGAAATTAATGGTGTGGTAAGAAATGTAACCTGTAAGACATCGGGTGAGCTCAACAAAACGTTTACAGCCTCCGGCAGTTATACAATCCCTGCGGGATATACAAAAATGGATCTGTTTGCGGTAGGTGGAGGCAGTGCCGGACTTCATGGTTTTAGCCGCACAATCGGATCAGGAGGTGGAGGTGGCGGATATACAAAAACAGTCGCGAATATTTCAGTTACAGCCGGTCAGTCGCTCAGCGTAATTATCGGATCTGGTGGTTCCGGCGTTGTTGGCGGACCACGAAGAGGTGGCGCTTCATATGTAAACCGTGCCAGTGAGCGACTAATTACAGCGAATGGTGGGGAAGATAGTTCGAATTCCATAAGCGTGGGAATGCGCGGCGGATCAGGAGGAGGAGCTGGTGGTTCTGGCGATAGATATAATATAAACGGAGCGGCTGGCGGATCAAATGGTTCTGCCGGTGACAGCATATCAGGCGGGTCATCCGGGGGATCAGGGCAGGGAACCACTACGAGAGCCTGGGGATCAGGCACGATGTACTCTGGTGGTGGAGGCGGAGGCGGCTATTATTATGGCGCTTCCTATCAGGGAGTAGCTGGAGCGGGTGGGTCTGGGGGCGGAGGCGCTGGTGGTTCGGCAGGGCAGGCAGGAACTGGAGGCAGGTCGGGCCAGGCAGGAACCGGCGGAGGTGGCGGCGGTGCTGGCTCCTACTATCTGTCATCGGAATCAGGCAATACAAACCTAGGCGGAAATGGTGGTTCTGGAGTCGTATTAATGAAATTATATTAATGGAGGTGTCGAAAATGGCAGAAATAAGCTATGCATACATACAGGTGGACGGCGACGGAGCCGTACAGAACATTGCGATGTTCGAGAACTATGAGGACGCGAACCGGATCACCCGGGCGGTATACGGGGATCAGGCGTTCGCAGCGGAATACCGTTATGCGGTCAGGCCCGGGGGAGTGGACCGATTTCATGATGGCCGATTCTGGCGTGTGGAAGAGGACGGGACAGAGACGGAGGCTGAGTATATCCCGACGGAACAGGACAAGATCAGCGCGTTGCAGTCGGAAAACGCTCAGCTGAAAGCGGAGAGCAATGAGCTCACATTGGCAATGGCGGAAATGATTGGAGGTGGTGCAGATGTTGAGTAACATCCAGAAGAACATTATCATCCGGGCGCTGCGGATCCGCAAACAGAACGGGGAGGATCCGGTGGAGGCGGTGAAGGATTACACCAAGCTTACCGTGGCGGAGCAGGCCGAGGTATTGGAAGAAGCCGAGGGAGGACGCGCAGATGGGTAAGATGATAATTAATGGGGGGGGGGGTATAAATTTGGAAGAAGTGACCGGAACCCCCAGTGATCTGATTAAGGGCAAGAGCGCGTACCTCCACGGGAGTGATGAGCCCCAGACGGGCACCCTGGAGCTGACCGGGAATGCGACGGCGGCTTATGTGTACAGCGGAAAAACTTTTTACAGCACGGACCCCAAAGTGAAACTCACTGGAACCATGACAATCAGCAGTATATTGTCTTTTAGCGCAGCCGTGTACTCGTCCACGGCGATTACGTTTAGCTGGAAGAATCCTGCAAAGGGTCCATTTTCTGGGGTTATCGTTATTGGAAAAACTGGAAGTTATCCGGCGAGTATTACAGATGGAACACAATATTATAAAGGTGCTGGAAATAATACATCCGCAAATGGGACATCAAGTGCCACGGTGAGCAAGTTTTCAGGTGGTATCCAATATTACTTTTCAGTATTCAGTTACTGCACTTGTTCAGCAGGTGAACTTCGTTCGACTAGGTTATTTACAGCTACGGCCAAAACTACAAAAGGAATTCAAACTTTTACCGTTTCAGGCACATTTACAGTGCCTGCCAATGTACGAAGCATAGATATTTTCTGTGTCGGAGGTGGTGGTGGAGGTGGACGTGATAATAGTGATTATTCCAGAAAGAGGACAACTGGAGGAGGCGGCGGATATACCACAACTAAAAAGGCATATCAGGTAACACCGGGACAGAAATTTACTGTTACAGTAGGAAACGGCGGCGGATATATGTCGAATGGAGGTGCCAGTTCGTTTGGCACTGTTTTAACTGCAAATGGAGGTAAGCAGGGATGGAACTGTCATGGAAGTTGGCTGAATACAAGTGGCGCAGCAGGAGGCTCGGGGAGCGCTTATATCAGAAATGGAGATCCTGGAACACCAGGAAGCAATGGAAGCAGTGGCAACTCTACAACATGGCAAGAATATGACAATGATGATGTTTTGCAAACCTATACAGTGAGCGGTGGTCAAGGTCAAGGTACAACGACAAAGGCATTTGGAGAAACTTCTGGTACTTTGTATTCTACAGGAGGAAAATATATGGCTGCGGGTACCGGAAGCGATGGGGCCGCTAATTCCGGTAACGGAGGGTCAGGAGGGAATTCATCTGGAAGATCTGGAGGCACAGGAGTGGTAATTGTAAGATGGGGGTATTAGGGACGTTGTTAAAATGATCAAAGTGATAATACGGGAGGAGATTACGCGGATAAAAGCATAAAAGAAAGGATGGCGCCAAATGTGATTGAAACGGAGTTTGTAGAACGCCTCACGAAGGTTGAAGAGCGGTCCAAGAGCAACACCCACCAGATCGAGGACCTGAAACCAGTGGTGAATGAAATTCACACGATGTCCAAAACCATGGTGGAGCTGATCGGAGAAGTCCGTCACACAAATGAAAATGTGTCGGAGCTTAAAGAGAAAGTTGAAATCATGGAACAGGAACCAGGTAAGCAATGGACCGCGACCAAGAGAACATTTTTCACAGCAATTACCAGCTCCATCGGAACAGCGGTGGCAGCTGGTATTTTATATTTAATTTCAAGAGGAGGTTTTTAAAATGAGTGAGAGATCAAAGAAATGGATCAAAGCGGCCGGAGTACGGGCCGCCAAGACAATGGCCCAGACCGCGGTAGCCATGCTGCCGACGGCGGCCACGATCACGGCGGTGGACTGGCGGACTGTGGTAGGTACGGCGGCGTTGGCCGGCGTGGCGTCGATCCTGACGTCCCTGGCAGGCTTACCAGAACTGGATGGCACAGCCTGAAGGAGGTGATCCTATATCTTCCGGCCGCAGGGTCAGAGCGGCGTTACCAATTAACCGAGCACACGAAAGGAAGGTACACTATGCCCGAAATCAACACCAACAACATGACACCCGAACAGCTCAACGATCACATCAACGGCCATCCCGGCGGGAAGGGACCGGCTACATACTGCGGCCACACTATCCCCTACGGTCCGGCCACTGGCCAGGAGGACTCCCGCGCTCACGATCCGAACCCCAATGACGGCAGCACGGACAAGCCGGTCATGCCGCCGGTGAAGCCCCGGCCGCGCCATAACAGCGATCAGGACCCGGAGCATGGCCCCGGGATGAATGTAATTACATTTTGAGCCGTGACAATATCGCGCTAGTTGCACCGGTACAACATGCTGCCCTAATTCGGGGCAGCATGTAATTTGGAGAATCAAAAACAATGACAGCTTGTAGACAGAAAAAAGCAACTTATGAGGAATTTGTCGAAAAATTTAAGAGCAAGAAAACCACGGATGATTGCTACACGCCACCAGAAATATACGAGATAGTTAAGCGGTATGCGATAGAGCGATATGGACTTTATGGACGCAAAATTGTGCGGCCATTTTGGCCGGGTGGAGATTATGAATCCTATGACTATCAAGATGGATGCGTAGTAATTGATAATCCACCATTTTCAATTATTTCCAAAATTTGCCGAGATTACACGGAACGAGGAATAGATTTCTTTCTTTTCGCCCCGCATCTCACAAACTTTTCGATCAGGAATGGAAATCACATTATTTGCGGAAATAGCATCACATACGAAAACGGAGCCAAAATAGCAACATCGTTCATGACAAGCTTCGGGGAATGCCGGGCAGAAACGGCCCCTAAACTTTATGGGGAGTTGAAAGAAGCTAGCAGAGTTGGAAAGAATACTACTCTACCCAGTTTTCAATACCCAAATGAATTGCTAACCGTAAACGACTTGGAAAAATTGTGTAAAGCAGGGATCAACTATGGAGTACATGAAGTGGAACACGTGAGAATTCTTGACGCTCAGAAAAATATAAAGAAGTCAATATATGGAGGTGGACTACTTATAAGCCATAAAATGGCGGATATTAAACGCACAAAATTGAATACAGAGAAGCTAAAACAATCGCCGTATGTATTCATGCTATCAGAACGCGAGCAGCGAATCGTAGATAGATTAAGCGAGAGAGAAAACATGTTAGAGGAATTAGCTTATACAGATTAAGGAGGTACATATTGACAGCACATGAAAGACGGGCGGCGGTGGCCGCCAAGTATGGGACACTGATCGGCCGGAACCTGTACAGCCAGCCGTTGAGAGATTATTGCTATCGGAAGTACGATGATGGGTATTACTACAGTGATTGCAGTAGCTCCATCTGCCTAACCTACGACGAGGTGGGGGAGGGGTTCGGCAATCTGAATACCGCCGGAATCTATCATTCCGATAAGCTGACAATGGTGGATGTGGCTATCACCGACGGAGTCCCGGACGCTGCGACACTGCGGGTGGGAGATATGCTAGAATTTGCGGGTAACGACGCCAGCCGCCCCGAACGGATCGGACACGTTGAGATGGTACACAGCATAGATGGTGACCATGTGATCTTATGCGGTCACGGCAGTGGATGGCCATCCTACAAGGATATGGCGGCGTACTGCCGCAGCCGATACAATACCCTGGCCCCTGGCGGGTGGCGCAAGGGCCTTGTATGCGTCCGCCGGTACATCCTGGACGACGCGGAGCCGGTGCAGCCCGCATACATCCCCGGATGGCACCAGGAGGAGGACGGCTGGCGCTACTATTTGGGGACGGATGGGTTCTATGTCCGCAACGCTTGGTATCAGGACACCAACGGCAAGTGGTATTGGTTTGACGGCTCCGGCCGGATGGTGCACGACACATGGTATTGGTACAAGGATCACTGGTATTACCTGGGCGGAGATGGGGCCATGTGTACGGGCCGCCTGACGCTGGACGGCAAGTGGTACGTCCTGGATGATGAGGGCCGGATGATCACCGAGCCGGTGACGCTTACGCCGGATAAGGACGGCGCGCTGCGGTATCCGGGATTAGGGGAGTAGAGCATAATAATAGCGGACCGCATAAGGCCCGCTATTCGATAAACAAAAAGAATATGATTTCAATCCACATTGCGTTAAGCAATGACATTGCATTTGGATACTTGATATGATATACTAATTTTGAATGGGGGAGCGGTGGCAAGCCCGCCCTCCCTTGTTCATTGTCCGTCCCGGTATGGGACTTTATTAATTGTCCTCGATACCTTTTTGGGTATCGTCTATGAGTTTATCAACCATGACTTCGGCTTTCTCATATTCTTTGCTTTTCAGCGCTTCTTTCAAATCCTTCAAATCCTGTAACAGCCTTCTTAGGTAACTCTTGAACACACTCATATCTTCACTCAATTTCCTTCCTCCTTATATTCGTTAAGGCCTTGCCTCTCTTAACTATCTTTATTATACTATATAGCATGCTATATATCAATGGGCATAATATACAAATATATAGCGTGTTATATATGCAGAATGCATATTACAGCATATCCCGATCGATTTTTTCGTCCATGCTCTTCATAATGAACGCACGAAGCGACATGCCGGATTCTTTGGCCGCCTTCTCATATTTTTCTTTTTCCTCTTCTTTCAACCTGATTGATATTGATGAAAGTTTTTTTAGATACTCTTTTGTAGCCCTTGCCTGGGCGTCTGTATATGTGCTTCCCAAATATATCACCTCCCATTATAAGTATACCACAAGAAGAATATAGCATGCTATATACAATGTGAACATATAACATGCTATATATTTGTGAGATTTGCCCATTGATATATAGCATGTTATATACTATAATGAATATATCAAAGGAACGGAGGAAAAAACAAAATGGTAAAGGTTACAGGGCTTGAAACACTGGCGGAAATCATAGAAAGCAACAACCGGATCGAGAAGGCAGAAAGAGAAATCAAGAAAATGAGGATTGCGGAGCTTGTCGCAGAAGGCGTTGACAAAGAAAATGCAAAAGTTATGGTTCAGTCGTTTATTGACTGCGGTTTATAAGATGATCCGACCGGCGGCGGTCCCGCCGGAGAAAGAGAGGGCGAAATGGCAAAGGGTATTGAAATGGCCTTCTCAACCGTTTCCGCGTTGCGGAGTTGGTTGGAAGAGAAGAATTTTTGGAGCGATAGCGCGGAGGCTTACGACGAATGGCTCCAGGAGTTCTTCAGGTACAATACCATAACCGTTGGCGGAGAAGAATGGAATTACTGGGACTGTTGGGAACTGATTTAGCGGATAGCCCGCCCCGGAGGTTACGAGGGCAGGAGGTATCAAGCTGTTTGTGGAGTACGCCTGGGCACAGGGCAGCCAGCACGCAGACAGGTACTATGTGCTGCTGACCAATCTTATCAACCGCAGGCTAGGGATAGAGCCAGGCGGTCGAGATAAGGCTGACCAGAGGACATTGCTGCACCTTAAGTCCCTGGAGACGGTGGTGGAACTGCACCTGTCCACGCTAATGGCTGAGGAGCTGCCATACAAGGTGAAGAAGTTTATCGAAGCGCTGTAAAATGGTGGCTGAAATTTCCACTGTCAGGTTCACGGCTGAAAATTCAGCTGTGAGTGATATAGGAGAACGCAGCGAAGATGATCACGAGGTAAGTACTTGCATTATCCACAGGTTGTCACACTTTTTAATCTTGTCCATATACTATTATTATCTCAAGGAGATAAGAAAGGAGATAATAATAATGACTGACGATAGAAATACAACTTGCCCCATCACATGCCCGAGAAGCTGTCCTTGCCCAATTATTTTAGGGATAGCAACGTCCATTGCGCACGAAGAGGAAGCGATTGCTTGTATCCTGAATGCGGAATGTGCGAAAATAAACAGGGTTATATCTAATTATAGCGATTACGAAGTTTTGATTGCTATTGATACTTCAGTTCAGGCTACGTTGGAGCAGCTGGTAGACTTGGAGGGGATTTTAAAAGCGAAATTGGACTCCATTATCCCATTTCTAACCGATTGCGCATAAGATTTGTTGATCATGGGTGATCGCATAGAACCTTCACTTTCAAGCTGGAACACTTTTGGGAAAACAGTAGGTAATTGAAGTACCAAAAGATGGAGAGAGCCGACGGATGACTGTCGGCTCTTTAAAATATGAAACTGAAGCTTGTTAAGCAAGGAAACAGGGCGGGGCCCAGGAGTGCCCCCCCCCCGGATGATGGATCTGGTGACTGGTATTTCCTGGGCAACACGCCCGGCGGGCCGTTGGAGGGCGCCTGCTGGCATACTCGGGCCAATGGGGCGCAGGAGATTGGGGAGGTTGATCTGTCCGACCAGATTTAGGGCATAATAATAGCGGGCTTCTGGTCTCCCGGCGGCCCGCCGGTGATACTCAAATGATACTTAAATTTTTGATAACCAATAGAAATATGATAAATCTAATGCAAAAATCCAAGATTTACTATCAAAACCAATGCAAATACGATGTAAAAAAAATGTAACAGCTTGTCGAACGATTATGGGAAAAAAGCATAATATATTGAATTTACGATATATTTTGACGTTCAATTTTTCATATGATACTATTTTGATACTAATTGCTGTAATTTATCGGCAACCTCATTGTGCTTGTTTGGATAGAGATGACCATAGATATTATTGACCATATCTACGGAATCTCCGATCCGTTCCGCGATTAGGAGAGGGGAAAAGCCCAACTCGATCAGGAGGGAAACGTGGCTGTGACGGATATCATGGGTGCGAATACGTTTGACACCAGCGACTTTGCTGTAGCGCCCCATAGCCGTGATTAATTTACTTTGCGTTGTCTGGAAAACCCGATCCTTTGGACCAATGCCGTATAGGCGATGAATGTACTCGCTTAGGCTATCAGCCAGGAATGGGGGAATCGTAACAGTGCGGACACTTTGGGGCGTCTTTGGTGATGTTATCACATCCTGGCATTTTACGCGGTGGTAGGTCTTTGTGATACATATGGTTCCTGCCTGCAGGTTTACATCCTCCAAGCTCAGAGCCAAAAGCTCACCACAGCGTAGGCCGGTATAGTACAGCGTTTCAAAGGCCGCGTGTAAGACAGGAGGTTTTACCTGGGTAATAAATTTTTTGAATTCGTCGTGGGTCCAAAAGTCCATTCTGCTGGCTCGGGCTTTGCCTATAGGGCCAGTGACCTGACAGGGGTTGCGTAGAAGTCCATAATACCGGATTGCATAATTCAGTACCGCGTTTAGCTGGTTGTATATCTGGCGTTGATAGGTATCTTTTATAGAGCCTGACAGAATACTATTTTGCCATTTGCGAATGTCGGCCGGTGTGATCTGATTGATGGGCTTGTCCTTAAAAAATGGAACTACATGGCTTTCCAAAGCAGCTTTTTTGTTTCTGACGGTAGAGGCTTTAAGGCGATGACCGATATCTTCCAGATAGAGATCATAGAGAGCTTGAAAGGTCATATCTGGGGTTCCCTGCTGCTTTTCCAAGAAAGCACGTTCCCAGTCCTTGGCGTCACGCTGGCGCAAAAAGCCGCGCTTCATCTTCTGACGGCGTTGGCCGGTCCAGTCCTGGTAACTGAATTTGCAGTAATAGGTCTTTTGCTTGTCGTCAAAATATGTTGGCATGATATCATTCCTCCTTAATTTTTGGGTAAAAGAAATACGCCCTCTTGCCAGGACGCTTTGGGAATGATATAATTCTATTGATCTGATAGAGTATATCAACCCGGTGCGTCCGGCGAGAGAATCTATTGTGAAAGCCGCTTTGGTGTTACCAGCACCGGGCGGTTTTTGCTTTATGTTGAAATTAATTTGTGCTAAGTCGTTTTTACAATTCGAATGATTGACCATCGTATCGCCTAACCGCAATCTTATTCATCAATGTTTCAAATTGATTCATCTGAAATGTTTTTTTATCTGGGTTACCAAGAGTGTATGTTGTGAAATTTATTTCTTTTCGCTCTCCTTCTTTCGATTCGTATAAAAGCGTGCCTATCCATGATATCTTATGTTTCCCCTTCTTTTGTAAACCACCTAAAACTCCACCTACTGGTCCGAAAATGGCTGAGCCTATAATCGCACCACCAATGCTTATCTTTCCAGACGAAAGAGAGGCTTCGTCGTTAATGGAAAAGCCCAATATTCTATCATACGGTAAATCAATGGAGTTTTTTCCCGATGTCAAACTAATTTTCTGCTCATCTGGATGCATTTTTATTGTGACCACAGATCCAGTAGTAATTGGCCCCAGGTTTTGAAGCGGATACCCCATATAAGAAGTCCCTTTCTCCATTGTTTCATCTTTCTTTCTCTGTGAGGCAGCTTTTTCTTCTGAGGTCTTGAAAAATAATCCCATACTAATTCACTCCTTGCATCTTTTGCTTTATTCTTAATTCAATCAGTTCCTTTTTATATCCTAAAAGCCGTGTCATCATATCAGTAGTGTACTGTTGCTGAACCATATATTCGTTTACGTCTTGATCAGAAATAAGCAAATAGGCTGCGAAGGTATTTGCCTCTATTTCAATCCTTGATGTAAGAAAGAATGTATGATTTCTTAAAAAAGCACAATTTTCTTTAGGGTGCATGATGGCGTGGCCCAATTCATGTGCCGATACCACGCGCATGAAATTTTCGTCATCAATATCTGTATTGAGAAATATATATTTGCGCCGCTTTATCATCTTGTAGAAGCCAGCAACCATATCTTCCAAGGGCATTCTTATAATCGTAACATTCAAATAATCAGCCAATACTCCCGGGTCGTTGGTTTTATATTTTCTCATAAGATATGCAACAAGTATTGATATTTTTTTATTCAAACTCAGTCACCACCCGAGAGCCTAATCCTTTTGCGGTCTAGGTTTATATTTGTATGGCCTATACGTTACCTTATTCTTTTTCTTTGCATCTTCCAAGGCTACTTCTATGGCTTGCCTTAACAATTCTAATTTTGCTTCGGGAATAGGCTCACCGTTATAGCATAATGGGGCATCCTCTCCAGTGGCCATTTCATTCATTATCCGATCAAGGTCTTTGGCTATATCGCGCCGATCACGGGCAGTAAGTTGTGGTTCTTCTGCTTCTTCGATTCCAAGCATTATAAAATCTGTTGAAACGTTCAGATATTCAGCTATACTTGCAAGTCGATCAGAAGGGAATACCCCTTTTCTTAACTGGCTGATGTAGCCGTTTGAATATCCAAGGTCTTTTTCTAATTTTGAAATCGGTATTTTTCGATCTTTACATAGTTGTTTTACTCTTTCAACGCTATTCACTGAGTGCCTCCTGATTTTTAGAGAAAAGCCATAAAAATAGTATTGACAAATTAGAGAATAGCCTATATAATGGACTTGTGATTTAGAGAAAAGCCATAAAAATATATAGGGAACTCTCGAAAAATGTGTATCTGACAATTCATATTTTAGATTATTCTCTAAAAAAAGTCAATGCTTTTCTCTAAAAAATAACTAAAATTTCTGGAAAGGAGGCTATAATTTGCTATACAAAAAAATATTGCATTTTTGTAAAGAAAAGAATATTCCCCTCTACATTTTTGAAAAAGAATGTGGATTAGGTAATGGGACTATTACTGGTTGGAAAACCTCAAAACCGAGAATTGATTCTTTGCAAAAAGTTGCAAAACAGATGGGAGTTTCTATAGATAAGCTCCTGGAGGACGAGCCGGTAGAGCAGGGGAAAGGAGCGTAAGGGAAGAAGGAGGGAACGCAAAATGTGCAAGTCGGTGATGACTGCAACAGAGGTGGCCGAGACAATGGACTGCTCCGAGAGCATGGCATACAAAATCATTGCCAAGCTTAACGAGGAGTTGACAGCTAAAGGATACATTGTCCGGCGGGGAAGAATATCGCGGAAGTATTTTGCAGAGCGTACGGGGCTTGAGCTTGGCCGGAGTGTTGCCGAGATCAACGCGGCCTGTGTGGACAAGCAGTGAGGAGGAGAAAGCCAATGAAAAAAGAGTATCGTGGAGCCTGTGAGCGTGGCGTGGATCGCATGATTGCAGACCGGGTTCAGGAGATCGCGATCAACGGGATTAACATGTCTGCCAAGGAGTCCGGCAGTGGCGGAGCGGATCGTGTGACCAAGAAGCTGATTGAAGCGGGGTATCGACCGGATGGAGCGGGTGTGGCGGACAAGTACCGGACTGATTATGAGGCCGGGCGGAAGGTAGATGGGCGGTATATCAGGCTGCCACAGGAGACATGGACAAGGAGGGCGGAGCTTGAAGCGACAGGGTGAAACAAGCGGGCGTACCGCGGAGGACTGGCGCCTGGACATCACCGGGCCGAATTCGGCGGTGCTTACCAGTATCACAGGCCGCAGGCGGGTGATCACGTTTCGGCAGTGCAGACGGTGCCATCGGTGGACGTGGACGAGCCTGGCAACCTGGCTGGTGCCGGTGGTGATCTGGCTGCTGGGGATGTGGATGGTGGTCGCGGTGATCGCGGCATGGGCGTTGGGAGTACAGTTGTGAAAGGAGGTGAAAGGATGTCTAAAGCACGTGAGGACCTGCAGGAGATCATGGATCAGCTGGTAGCGTGGCAGCGGCAGTACGGCGGCAGTTATGTGACGGTATCAGTTAATAATGGATACGGTCGGGCCACCAGCCTGGACGAACGGAAGAATCCATGGCACAGTCTGGTGCATGAGTACGAAAGAGAACCCCAGACGGGTGGAGCCGTCCGGGATTCGCAAAACAAAATAACTATTACACCTCCATTATACGGAGGCGAACGGAGGAAATCAAGATGAAATTATACGAATTGACCGAGCAGTATCAGGCGCTTCAGGATATGGCCTATGATCCGGAGGTGGACGAGCAGACCCTGCGGGATACCATGGAAGGGCTGTGGGGCGTGATTGAGGAGAAGGCTGATGGGTACGCCAAGATCATCTTTGGGATGGAGGCTGATATCGAAACCCTGAAAGTAGAAGAGGAACGGCTGTGTGCCCGCAGGAAACGCCTGGTGGATCGTCAGAAGTGGCTGAAGGACAACCTGGAAGCCAATATGCGGGAGATTGGCAAGACCAAGTTCAAGACGGCCTTGTTCAGCTTCAACATTCAGAAAAACGGCGGTGTGGAGCCGCTGGTGATTGACGGCGCCATTGATGACATCCCCGGCCGGTTCCTAATCCCGCAGCCCCCGACGGTAAACAATGAGGCGGTGCGTAAGCTCCTGGCAGAAAAGGAAGTGGATTGGGCGCACCTGGAGCCGCGCGGCGAGAGTCTGCGGATCCGCTGATGAATGGCGAGAAGATTACCCCGTTTCGTATGCAGGTATTGATGGATGTGGCGGCCAGGATTGTGAAGATCATGGTCACGGGAGCCTGGCACCTATCTTTTGAGGAGATGGATATGGTTCTGGCGCTGGTAAAGTATGAAGCGAAATGCGAAAGGAGAGCAAAGATATGTTCCTGAAAACGGGAGAATTGAAGAAGATCATGAAGGCCAGCCTGAAGAAGCATGGCCTGATTGTGGGAAACGTAGATGATCATTACCTGGTGTATTCGGATTGCTGGGGTGCGTATGTAGAACATCCGTACGCGTCCAACAAGTTCAAGGCGGCCATTATGGAGCTGATCGGGGACCTGCCGGAACCGGGTGAATGCTACCACTATACCATCGGCGCGGACAAGGAACTGGTCCAGGAAGCGGTTATTGATTATCCGGATCCGTATGAGAATTGGAAGCGGGCTAAGGACTTTGCCGCGATTACCCCGATGTTCCTGATGGCGTGGCCGCATGAATATCTTGTATTTCAGCGTCACAGTGATCTGGCGTTTCTGACAGCGGAAAGAAAGCTTTCATGCGACGTGATATCTGCCAGTGAGCTGGATCATACCGCGGAGGGAATGCCTGGGCGCCCCAGTATGCTGTATTCGGTACTGTATTTTAAGAATGAGACAACCATTTACTGGGTACATACGGAATCGCTGGGGACTAAGGCGCGGGAAGTGCTGTTTCCGCATATGAGGGGAATTAGCTTCTTTGAAGATGACTGGATTGCGGAGAATGTCGATCAGGAAGAAGAGGAACTGACAGACCTGGAAGAGGAAGCAGCGGAAGATCCGCTGCCATATTAAGGAGGAAGCCATGGCAGTACCAGTATTGATTATTGGCCGGAGTGGATCCGGGAAAAGTACGAGCATGAGGAATTGTGTGGGGAAAGATTTTGCGCTTATTAATGTTCTGAAAAAGCCCCTTCCCTTTAAGGGCAGGATTCCGGCAGTTCAGACAGATGATTATAACAAGATTATGTCAGCCTTGAAAGGTTGTCAGCAGAAATCGGTGGTTATTGATGACGCTGGATATCTTATTACAAATCAGTTCATGCGTGGTCATAGTAACGCTGTTAAGGGGAATGGCGTATTTTCTCTCTACAATGATTTGGGGGACCGGTTCTGGAGCCTGATTCAGTTTGTGGTGTCAATGCCAGAGGATAGAATCGTGTATTTTATGATGCATGAGGATAAGGATGACAGCGGTGATGTGAAGCCGAAAACGATTGGAAAACTGCTTGATGAAAAGGTGTGTGTCGAAGGAATGTTTACCATCGTGCTGCGCTGTGTCCTGGATGGAGAGGATCACCGGTTTATCACACAGTCGGCAAACGGCGCGGTAAGCAAGTCACCAATGGGAATGTTTTCGGAACTTGAAATTGACAATGACTTATTGATGGTCGATAGCACCATCCGGGAATATTACGGGATTCAGAACCCGAAGAATGTAAAGGAGGACAAACAGAATGATTAAGAAACCGCAGGGATATGATGAGGCTGCAGCTTATACAGGGGAATTTCAGGCTCTTCCGAAAGGCAAATATGTATGTAAGATCAGGCAGGTCGCAGAAGTGACGGAAGAGGACAGGAACGGGCACAAGTGGAGAAAATTTGTGATCCTGTACGATATTGCAGAAGGTGAGTATAAGGACTTTTACGATAAGCAGTTCAAGGCTGAAAAAGAAACGAATCCGAAGGCAAAATGGCGGGGAGTTTTCAAGCAGAACATGGATGACAAGGGGACGCCATGGCTTAAAGGAGTCATTACGGCCATTGAACGTTCCAATAACATCACATTTCAATGGGATAAGGAAGGCAATGAAAAGACTCTCATCGATAAGAAATTCGGAGGTATTTTCCGCCGTCGGCAATATGAAAAGGACAATGGAGAGCGCGCAATGACAACGGAGCTGTTGAGAATCCGCAGCGTGGCCGGGCTTGCTGAAGCGGAAGTGCCGGAGGATGAACTGCTGCCGGAGGAGACGGCAGGAAGGCCTATCCAGGCGCAGGCGGCACCTCAACCCAGTGTGGGTGACGGGTTCATGAATATTCCGGATGGGGTAGAGGATGAAGGCATACCGTTCCTGTGATTATGATCCAGAGTTGTACCGCAAAGTAAAAGAAGGGGTATCCATGCATCAGGTCGCGGAATACTATGGCCTGAAGGTGAATCGGAAGGGGCTGTGTCTTTGCCCCTTCCATCAGGATCAGCGGCCAAGCATGAAGATATATCCGGATGGGAAAGGCTACTATTGTTTTTCCTGCGGTTCTGGTGGAGACCAGATCAAGTTCGTTGCGCGGTACCAGGACGTGGGGAATTATGAGGCAGCAAGGGAGTTGGCGGCGGCTTTTGGGATCCCCATTAACATTCCGGTGACATACCGAGAGAAACGGGAGGCGGAGAAGGCGCAGCGGCAGCGGCGTGAACTGGCGGCTTTTGTGAAGCGGTCGAAAATGTATTTGACGGTCTACCGCGGCCTGCTGTGCGAGGCGATCCGTAAACGTAATGAGCATTTCTGGGAAGGGCTTGGGAGTTTGACCCATGTGGAATATCTGCTTAATTGTCTGGAGCAGTGTCCAGAAGAATTATATGCAGACAAGAAGGCGGTGAAAAAGATTGGAGAAGTCGAAAGACGAATTGCTGACTGGTATATCCGCATTGAAGCCGACGGAACCATTTCCAGATGAGATATTTTATCAGATTTTTGAGATAGAGGATAATATCGAGCGAACCCAGTACATAGAGTCTCTTCGGAATACTGCCAGGCAGTTAAAACGGGTGACGGAGTTCAATAACCTGTATAAGTCCTTCGTGCTGGATTATGCCCAGCGGCAGAAACAGACCGGCCAGAAGACCAGGTTCACGGACCAGCCGCTGGAGCTGATCTGCGGGGAGTGGACGGCAAATGACCTTGGCGTCCGGACGATCCGGTATGACAAGAACGCCATGCCGATGCCTTACCAAGCATGTAGCCATCCAATCCTACCGGTCGAGATATTGAAAAATGTAGATACGGCACAGGAGCGGATCAAGCTTGCGTATTTCAAGTCAGCAGCGTGGCAGACAATCACCGTTGACCGAAGTGTATGCGCAAATGCAAATAAGATTGTGGATGCCCTGAGTCAGTTTGGAATAGAGGTTACATCAGACAATGCAAAAAATATGGTCCGATACATATCGGATTGCGTTGGGCTGAATCCACTGACACTTAACCCTAAAAAGTCAGTCAATCGCCTTGGATGGGCAGGCGGAGAGTTCATGCCATATGCACAGGATATTGTCTATGATGGTGACAGCGATTACAGCTCTCTTTTCAACAATGTGCGGGAGCAAGGGGACTATAAGCTGTGGAAGGATTATTGCAGCAATTTGCGCAAAGAGAAGATTGTTCGTCTGGCTTTTGGTGCAAGTTTTGGAAGTGTATTGATAGAGCCATTAAATATTCTTTCCTTTATACTCCATATATGGGGAGGCGAGTCTGGAAGTGGTAAGACAGTGGCAATTATGGCAGCTATGTCCATATGGGGAAATCCTAAAATAGGAGCCTTGGTAAAGACACTGGACGGAACGAAAGTTGGTATCATACGGAATGCCGCATTTCTGTATTCCCTGCCATTTGCCGGAGATGAGCTTCAGACCCTACAGAAGGAATATAAAGGGAATTTTGACCAGCTGATATACCGTATTACAGAGGGCGTTGACCGTATGCGCGGGAAGGCGGCTGGAGGTGTGGAAGAGACTAAGACGTGGCATAATAGTTTTCTGTTTAGCGGGGAAGAACCGATCACGAAGTCGAACAGCAGGGCAGGGTCCAAAAACCGTGTAATAGAGATTGAAGCAGAGAAGAAAATTATAGAGAGTGGAAATCAGGCAGTTACATTTCTGACATCAAATTATGGACATGCCGGAAAAAAGTTGATCGATTATCTCCTGAGTACCGACCAACAGAAACTAAAGGAAGAGTACGAACTATATTTTTCAGAACTCTGCCAGATGGATACGACGGAGAAGCAGGCGATGGCAATGGCCTGTATCCTGGTAGCTGACCACATTCTTGTGGAACAGATATTCACGGATGAAAAACCATTAGTCATTGAAAATGTGAAAGAATATTTAAAAAGCGCTAACGAGGTGGATGTAGCGGAGCGTGCCTACCAGACTGTATTAAACTGGATCGCTAAAAATCCGGTACGATTCCTCGATCCCAAAGACGATAACTCTCTAAATAAAGGGGAGGTATGGGGGAAAATTCTTATAGAGGAAGACCGTCCGGAGGAGCCGCCAGTGGCAATCATTAATAAAGATGTGCTGAGCAGATTCCTGGAACAGGAAGGATATGATTATACGGCTCTCTGTAAAAAATGGGCTGCAAAGGACCGGCTTCGAAGAAATTCCCAAGGGAAATATATTCATAATACGAAAGTTTACGGAATTAAAGCGAATTATATAAAATTGAACATGCTGACAGACGGAGATGCGGACGGATTCATGGATGTCGATGAGATGGAAGATGACGGCCAGATGACCCTGCCGTTTGACTAAAAAGTCTAACCTTCGGAAAAAAGGTTAGACCCAAGGTTAGACCCTGAAAGCCGCGTAAAATAAGGCTTTCTAATATATGGTCTAACCGTCTAACTAGTCTAACCTAAAAATATATACATATAGGGAATTTTGTGTATGCAATTTTTGTTGCTAAAAAGTTCGTGTATGTTATTCCGTTTTAGGGTAGATGGTTAGACCCCTATGTATTTATAGGGTTTGCAGGCATTTTTCAGGTTAGACTCGGGGTAGACATTTCCGGGAAAAGGTTAGACTGGAGGAAGATTAGGAATGAGAATACCAATCATTAAGGTAAAAGATGGAAATTATGAACATATCGTAGGTACCAACAGTCATGACGTACTGTATGTGGATGAACAGAGCGGCGGGATCCAATACATGAATATGCAGAGCTGCGAGGGTACAAAGAGATTTAACAAAGAAATGTCTGTCCGCTTTGTGGGAGAGCCCATGGAGGAATATGACGTTTTTGGACCCGAGGTTGAGTTTGTGACTGTGGAAGAGTTGATCGAAATCGCGCTGCAGCAGATGAAAGATGGGACAGAGGCAAAATTGAAGCTGCACACAGCAGTGAAAAAATACATGGAAGAAAAAGAAATTTGCCAGAAGAAGCTGGAAAAGGATAACATTCTGGATTCTGGTGGGGCGCTGCTATTTTGAGGAGGCGGGATAACATGAACAACAAGGAAAAAGGAACTCGGTTTGAAAAAGAGTTTGCCGTCCTTCTGGCAGATAACTGGTTCTGGGTGCACCTGTTTCAGGACAATAAGAATGGGCAGCCGTGTGATGTGATTGCAGCGCGGGCCGGCCGCACCTATCTGTTCGACTGCAAGGATTGTCAAAACGATTATTTCCAGCTCAGTAGGATGGAGGAGAACCAGTATAATGCGATGCACCTGTTTGAAGTGACAGGAAACAGCCGGGGGAAATTTGCAATCCGTTTCCCGGGAAATGACATCTATTTGGTGGATTACTGGCAGATCAAGGCATTGCAA
>OGFR01000318.1_pt1 | contig 45447 bp, 41 predicted proteins | sample 1571001 | NCBI WGS metagenome assembly OGFR01 (sample SAMEA2582064, study PRJEB24529) | metagenome | biome: Human gut stool | place: China | collected 2011 | reverse complement strand
AGGTGCCTGATGATGCCTATGTGAAAGTGGAGACCACGAAGATTCTCAAACAGCAAAAGGCATATATGGCACAGTTTGAAGAACTGCTGAACGATGAAAAAATCGCATAACGACAGGAACTTGTAAGCCATCAACGAGCCGCAAGTGCAGGGCGGAAAGCATCCGTGCCCTTACGCCTGATAAAAATTGAATCTTTGATTTTCTTGCCCGGCTTTGCTGCGGTGGGACGATCAAAGGAGCGTGCGTTTGAACAAGAAGAAAAAATCCACAAATCTTTCCCCTTACCCCGATGAAGCCATCGAACGTCTGGCACGGGCATTCTACCCGGCCATTCTTGCCTGCTGGAACAGCGAGGAAGGCCAGCGGTCACTTGTCGGGGCGAGGCCCCTCCATCTTGCTAACGCAAGACCGTTCGGTCGCTTAAAAGCCCCACTGGGGCTTTCATTGCTCCGCTGCGCTGCGTAAACGCGAGCTTGCCGCATGGCAGGCGGAGCAGGCTCACATCTCCGGCAAAGAAAAACAGGAAGTTTCCGCTGGGGAACTCCCTGTTGTACATATCGCTGTCGTATGTGGATTTTGGCAGGGTGCGTCTTTCGGGGCGCACCCTGTTTTTGTTTTGCCTTTAATCTTCTAGCCCGTGACTTCCTGCTACATTCCGCAGATATTCCTCTGGTTCGCCGTTCAGAATCAGTTCTGCATACGCCAGAGGGTCGTTGTAAATAAGATAATCCAGTTCAGACCGCTGTGCGCCGCCGCCCTGTTCAAGTCCTCTTATCCGCGGTTACTACTAAAGGGAAACGGTCATGTAAAACAAAAAAGACAGCTATCAAAAGCTGTCTTCCTTGTGGTGCAGGAATGCAATCCAAATCCGAACCATTTCCCTTTGATGCAGCTTCTGTCGCTTCTCCAAAGGTGACGGTCTGTGTTCCTTCTTTATAGTTGAAGGTTATCAAAACCTTATCATCGTACAGATAAATCGCATTGATAAACGTATCCACCAGTGCCTGCCGCTGGTCTTTCAGGCTCATGTCCAGCTTGCGAAACCGCAGCAGCCAGAAGCGGATGAACTCCTCCGTGACCTTGGGCTTCGCCAGCTTTTCTTCTGCAATACGGGCCTCAAGCTCACGCTTGGTTTCTTCCAGCTGCTCCAACCGCTCCTTGGTGGAACTGGTCAGGATTCCCGCCTGAATCGCATTCAGCATATTCTGGATACCCGATTCCGCATCCTGAAGCTGTTTCTCATAGAGAGGAATGTTGGTATTCTCCCGGTCTTGCAGCTCCATGACCTTAGCGATAATGGATTCCATTGCGGCATCGTCCCGGACAAGCTGCATGGTCTGGTTGACCACCAGATCTTCCAGCCACTGTTTGCGGACGGTCTTTTTCTTGCAGCCCTTATGCTTCTTGGCGGTGGCACATTTATAATAGCGGTGGACTTCTCCCGTCCGGCTCGTACCGCTCTCGCCAAACATCAGCGCACCGCAGCAACCACAGTGCAGCTTGGTGGTCAGCAGGTAATCGTCCTCTGCCTTTCTCCGGGCAGGGGCTTTCTTGTTTTTCAGCATCTTCTCCTGCACATCGTCGAAAAGTTCCACGGAGACGATAGGCGGAATCGCATCGGGAATCAGGATGTCACGGTATTTCAGCTTTCCGATATAGCGGAGGTTATTCAGCATATGCTGGATGGTATTGAAGGTCATCGGTCCGCCGCGCTTGTTTTTGATGCCCTTTTCGTTCAGCCAGTCCCGGATCTCCCGCATGGTCTGACCATCGTTATACCGTTGAAACGTTTCCGCTACGAACGGCGCAGTCAGCGGGTCGATTTCAAAACGGCGGTCGGCATTGATGGTGTATCCAAAAGGGATTGCGCCGCCGGTGAACTTGCCCTTGAGGGCATTCTCCGTCATGCCGCGAATCACTTTCTCGGACAGGTCGGCAGAGTAGTATTCCGCATAGCCCTCCAGCACCGACTCCAGAATGATGCCTTCGGGCCCTTCAGAGATGATTTCCGTAGCCGACATGAGCTTGACACCGTTCTTCTTCAGCTGGGTCTTGTACCGTGCGCTGTCGTAACGGTTCCGGGCAAAACGATCAAGTTTCCAGACCAGAACGATATCAAACAGCTTCTTGTCGCTGTCTTTTATCATCTGTTGGAACTGCGGGCGGTTGTCCGTCTTGGCAGAGATGGCACGGTCGATATAGTGCTTGACGATAGTGATGCCGTTCTTTTCGGCATACGCCGTACATTCACGAATCTGGCCTTCGATGGATTCTTCTCGCTGGTTGTCACTGGAATAGCGGGCGTAGATCACGGCGGTCATAGCGGGCACCTCTCTTTATACGTCATTGAATGGAAGACATTCATCGAAAGCGCTGTTTCGTATAATAGATATACCATAGACTGAAAACAAGTTCAAGAAAAAATCTGATAATCGACTTGTCAACATACGCTTTTTCAAAAACATACAAATTTCAGCCCTGAAATTAGTGCAATCTTTCCAATTTGCACATTTTGTTTGCACCTTTTTGCATGATTCAATGTCGAAAAACATATCATGGAGGTTTCATTATTTCATGCCATACTATAATCAATGGATTTGGAGATAGAGGGGATGGTGATAGAATGCTTGACGCAAAGCTCATGCGTGTTCTGGAATTACTGACGGATTCCAAAGAACATTACATGTCGTCTATGGAACTTGCCCAAAAATGTGATGTTAGCAAGCGAACCGTGCAAACCAGAATTCAAGAACTGCGAAATTCATTGGAAGGTACTGGTGCAACGATTGAAGCAAAGCAGCATATCGGATATCGACTGCACATCAATGACAACGACTGCTACAAGCATTGGTTGGAGCAGGAACGCTCTGATTCCAGATTGGCTCTCCCAAATTCGGAACAGGAAAGATTTCAGTTTTTATTGGAACAATTTCTTACAAAACCATATTATTTTAAACTGGACGATTTCAGTGAAGAACTTTGTATTTCCAGCTGAGACCATCCCAATAATTGTGTAAACCTCCGGAGAGGTGTAAAATAGAAGCATCAGGATGGAGGAAAAGATATGTCCTGAAAGAATCGAAGCCCGGAAGAAAAAGCCCGCAGAGCAAAGATTTGTGAACTGCTGCAGATGGCGAACATCGATAGCATGGACGACATCCAGGACTTGTTCAAGGAAACCATTGCCGAATTTATGGAGAACGGTCTGGAAGCTGAACTGAATGAGGATCTTGGTTACAGCAAATACGACTACAAGAACAAAGCTACGGACAACAGCCGGAATGGCCACAGCAGTAAAAATCTGCAGACCAGTTTCGGCGATGTCGAGGTATCTGTTCCCCGTGACCGGAAGGGTGAATTTGAACCGCAGCTTCTGAAAAAGAACCAGACCAGCATCAGTCAGGATATCGAGGAGAAGATCCTGTCCATGTATGCGAAAGGCATGACGACCGGAGACATCGAGGCGCATATTCAGGATATCTACGGGCTGTCTGTGTCTGACACTACGGTAAGCCGGATCACGGATAAGATCCTGCCTGTGGCAAAAGAATGGCAGCAGCGGCCTCTGGAATCAATCTATGCCGTAGTTTTTCTGGATGCGATCCACTACCATGTCCGCAGCGAAGGGCAGATTGTAAAGAAAGCAGTATACATTGCCATCGGCCTTGATCTGGACGGCCGCAAAGATGTTCTGGGCATGTGGGTCGGCGAGAATGAGAGTGCAAAGTTCTGGGCGACCGTACTGAATGGTCTGAGGAATCGGGGCGTAGAGGATATTTTCATCGCATGTACAGACAATTTGACTGGTTTCGACGCAGCCTTCCATGCAGTGTTCCCGGAAACGGAGATTCAGAACTGCATTATTCACCAGCTGCGGAATTCCAGCAAATACGTTTCTTACAAAGACCTGAAGGCTCTCATGTCCGATCTGAAAGCTGTGTATCCAGCAGGATGATTTCTTTGGTGTGCAGACCTACACACGCGCCCTCTTTGACGCCAACGGCGAGTGTGACACGGCTGCTGATGGCGAAGTGACCCAGATGGGCTATGAGTATTATCCGGAATGTGTGGAGCACGTTGTGCGCAGGGTGCATGAAAGCTTCCACGGTGAACTGCTCATTACAGAAAACGGCATTGCCACTGATGACGATGCGCGCCGGTGCGACTATATCCGCACTGCCGTGGACGGTGCATTGCGCTGCAAGGCAGATGGCATTCCGGTTGCGGGCTATTTGTACTGGTCGATGATTGACAACTTCGAATGGCAGTCCGGCTACGGTATGAAGTTTGGCCTGATGTCATTGAACCGTGAAACACAGGAGCATACCCCGAAGGAAAGCCTGTATGTTCTGGGGAAATACGATCGCTGACCAGCTAGAATTTTTATAAAAAAGTTTTCAGCCTTATAAGTAATACCATTATCGCTTTACCGCAATAATTTTCGCAAAACCATATTGACGTACCCACGCTTCCATGATACCCTTTATTCCAAATCCTGCCGAATCCTGCCGAAAAGTGGTGGTTCTCACCGTGATAACTACCACTTTCAGCGGATAACTGCCCAGAAAGAACGTACCGCCCCGCAACACACCCGATTCATTTTGCCGTCTGTTTCACCCGACAAAATCCTTCGCCTGTACTGCGTGGGCGGTATTTTTCTTTTCTGCGGAAAAAAGCACCTTGAAAATTTCATGAGCCGTCCGAACGTGATACCGGCTTTTCAGCCAACGCCGCTGCAAAACAGGGGTAGGAACTTCGTTCGGAGCAAACGGTGACCCCCTTACATGAGCAGCGCCACCTCTACTTATTTTTGCGTCTTAACAATTCTGAAACATTTGTCGAAAATTGATTTTGAGCGCAGCGGTAGAGGGCAAGAACCGTCCCGTGGCCACAAATTTTCAATTCTTGAAAATTTCCTGTCCATCCGGGACTTCACTTCTTCAATGCGTCTGCATTTCCGAAGTGATCTTGTTGGGGCGTGCCTGCCCCAAACCCTGCTCATCATTCGTGCCTAGCGGCACGAATGGAACGGCGTGTCGTGCTTTACATAACTTCACCGAGGAGTTATCGAACAGACAGGAGGTACAATGACCAAAACGAATGTTCAACCGATTCCTAGCAATTCCCAGTACCACGACACGCCGAACAACAAAACGCACGTCATCAAGTTCCGTGTGACAGCGGAGGAAAAAACGTCACTGGAACTCACTTGCAAACTCCTGAATCTCTCCCTCTCCACTTTTATCCGCCGCGCCATCCACAACGTCAAGATCGAGAAAACGGTCATCGTTGCCGGCGGCGGAGAAGAAACCCTGACCGCCGTTTCCACCCTGCTTGCCCAGTGCAGCAGGGTGGGCGGAAACCTCAACCAGCTTGCAAGGCACTTCAATTCCGGCGGTGCAGACACCGAGCAGATCCGGGCGAAACTCCTTGACGAACTTGCAGACCTGACTGCATTCCGGCTGCACGCCGAGAAAGTTCTAGGTGAACTGTATGGCAACGCTCAAGCATAAGCTGCAAGAATCGACTTTGCAATCGGGTGGTTGGAATAACTCTCTGCCTGTGCAGCATACTCCAATACCTGCTCTTTCTGGTATCCGGCTGCCGGAATGATATTTGCGACCTCAAAAACACCTTTTGTCAAGGTGCCGGTCTTATCAAAGACCACCACGCTCACTTTGTTCAGTGCCTCCAGATAGTTGCTGCCCTTTACCAGCACACCGCGCTTGGATGCAGCACCGATACCACCGAAGAAGGTCAGGGGAATGGAAATGACCAATGCACACGGGCAGGAAACGATCAGGAACACAAAACCTCTGCGCAGCCACTCAGACCAGCCGCCACCAAGGACGAGCGGCGGAATGATCGCCAACACAGCCGCCATTCCAACAACGACCGGCGTATAGTATCGTGCAAAGGTCGTGATGAAGTTCTCGGTAGGAGCTTTTCTTGCGGAGGCATTCTCCACAAGGTCAATGATCTTCGACACTGTGGATTCCCCGAAGCTCTTTGTGACTTTCAGCGTCAGCAAACCGCTCTGGTTGATGCAGCCGGACAGGGCTTCATCGCCTTTGCGGATGCTTCTCGGCACAGATTCGCCGGTCAGTGCCTTGGTGTCCAGCATGGATTCGCCATCCACAACGATGCCATCCAGCGGGATTTTTTCACCGGGTTTTACCACGATGATCTCGCCCACCGCAACGCTTTCCGGAGAAACGACCTGCAATACGCCATTCCGCTTGACGGTCGCCGAATCCGGACGGATGTCCATAAGGTCAGAGATGGACTTTCTGGAACGCTTTACCGCCAGCGACTGGAAAAACTCTCCGACCTGATAGAACAGCATGACTGCAACGGCTTCCGGGTATTCCCCGATGGCAAATGCGCCGATTGTGGAAACACTCATCAGGAAATGCTCGTCAAATACCTGTCCTCTGGTGATGTTTTTCACTGCTTGCCACACGACATCCCAACCAAGGATCACATACGCCACGATCAGAAATGCCAGTTCTGCTGGAGTCGGCAGCTTTGCGAACACGGTCAATGCCATACCGATTGCATAGACCGCAGCACCCACGGCAAGACGTATCGTGCGCTTCTTGTCCTCATCGTTATAGACCGCCGCTTTTTCTTCTTTTTTGACAGGTGCAGTGGCTTCCGGCTGCTTTTCCGACACCTCAACGTCCGGCTCGTGGCTGTGGACGATCGTGGTAACGGTATCCAGCAGGGAAGCAGCCACCGAGGTTCCTGCCTGAACGGTCAGCGTCTGGTTCATCAGATTCACGGTCGAAGAAGTCACGCCGTCCAGTTCACCGACTTCCTTCTCGATTTTTGCAGAGCAGTTCGGGCAGTCCAGACCTTTCAGGAGATAGACCTTCGTCACAGCAGGTTCAGTCTTTTCTGAAACTTCAACATCCGGCTCGTGGCTGTGAACGATCATTTCGACCTGTTCCGCCAATGTTGCATCCGCAGACTTTTCTGACTGAACGGTCAGTGTCTGCTGCATTAAATTCACGACCGAGGATTCCACTCCCGGCAATGCTCCGACCTCTTTTTCTATCTTGGCGGAACAATTCGGGCAATCCAGACCTTTCAGGATGAATACTCTTTTCATTTTGACCTCCACCGTATTTTCTTAATTGTTCAATCGTTCAACTTAAAAGGTAAAAAGATAATCGCTTGCGCGATCATCCTCTTAAATGCTCAAATCCCTTGTCAATGATCTCCTTTACATGATCATCCGCCAGCGAATAATACACGATCTGGGCCTCTCTTCGGAATTTGACCAGTCCGGCAAGCCGGAGTGCTTTCAGCTGGTGAGAGACCGCCGATTTGGTGACGCCCAGCAGAACCGCAAGGTCGCATACACACATCTCGCTCTGTTCCAGAGCATGAAGGATCTGCACTCTTGTGCCATCTCCGAACAGCTTGAAAAGCGATGCAAGCTGGATATAATCGTCTTTCGGCTGCATTTTGCCTTTTACATCGTTCACGATGTCCTCATGGATCACATCGCAATTACAGGTGTATAAAGAATTTGACATCAGACGTTCTCCTCGTTTTGTAGTTGAACAACCGTTCAATCATATTATATCTGCTTTTTCTCCGTTGTCAAGAGGAAAAGTTAGCATCTGCTTCCCGCGATTTGTCGTCTAACAGACCTTGACAGCCTCCTTATTTCGCATACAATATAGTTGAGTATTCATTCAACTGCTGCGTTCTGAGCAGAAGATTTTGTATTTGAACAACCATGCAATAAAAGAGGTCTATCTGTGAAACGAAAATTGATCACGCTGGTTCTGACATTGGGATTTCTTGCCGCGTTTGGCGTATTTATGCACTCACCGCCCTCTATTCTGGATGGGCTGACCGGTGCGACCCCGAAAGCGAAACGTGCCGCACAAATGGCCGCACCGCTGGAGGGTAACTATCTGTTCTGCATCAACCCTGAACTGGAATCGTTTTCTGATGCGGATTTCCGGAATGACCTGAAAGCATTTGTTTCCGGTGAGACAGAAGTCCTTTTCGATGCCGGACTGCCGCACATGACGCTTTCGGTCTGCAAAACAGACTATCCCTTGCTTCGCTATGCAACGGCTCTTTGTGAACGCCTAACCGCTGCCGGAGCAGATGTCACGTTGAAGCAGCACAGCGAAACCATGCTGCGTTCCCGTGCAATCAATGGGCGGTATCAACTGCTGCTGGTTTCAGAAAATATGCTTGATGCAACAGCATTGCCGGATGCAGACATCCTTCTGCTTTCCGCAGAAGAAATGGAGGACCCCTCATGCGAAAACTGAACACCATCCTCTCCGTTCTGCTGATTTTCATCTGTCTGCTTCATGGGCTGATGGGCAGTTTTATGTTGCTGGGCATCAGTTCCGGGGCAGGAAAGTTTCTGGCATGGATCGGCGTTGGCATTCTGGCGGCGCACACCGTCCTTGGTCTTTTGCTGACCGCGCAGATATTCCGGGCTTCCCGTTACGGCGGAAAGCCCTACGGAAAGCAGAACGCTCTGTTCTGGGCAAGGCGTGCCAGTGGGCTTGCCATTTTGCTTATGCTCTTTTTCCATATTGGTGTGTTCGGCAAAGTGCAGAATGGCGTATACATTCTGTTTCCGTTCACAACGGTCCGGCTGCTGACGCAGCTTTTACTGGTCGCTTCGGTATTTGTGCATCTTCTGCTCAATCTCCGGCCTCTTCTGGTATCGCTGGGCATTGTCCGGGATAAGGAACAGCGCGGCGACCTCTATCTGATTCTTTCTGTACTGGTGCTGTTTGCTGCCGGTTCGATCATTCTATATTATATTGGGTGGAACAACGTATGAAACACACTTTGGTGATCGTGGGTGCAGGACTGGCAGGACTTTCCGCTGCTTTGACTGCTGTGAAAAACGGCTGGACGGTAAAGCTGGTGTCCTCCCTTGCCTCCGAGAGGGCGCAGTCTGTTATGGCAGAGGGTGGAATCAATGCAGCCTTGAATACCAAGGGAGAGGAGGACAGCCCGGAGCAGCATTATGCAGACACCCTGACCGCCGCCTGCGGACTTGCTGACCCGAATGCAGTCTGGGGGATGACGCAGGCTGCGCCCGAACTGGTGCACAGTCTGCACCGTCTGGGAGTACAGTTCAACGTGACAGATGACGATGAACTCGACCTGCGGAATTTTGGCGGACAGAAGAAAAAGCGGACGGCCTTTGCACAAAGCGATACGGGAAAGCAACTGATGACCGCTCTGATCGATGCTGTGCGCCGGGAAGAAAGCGCAGGAATGGTCGAACGCTTTCCTCACCATAAGTTCCGCACCCTGCTGTTTTCCGGGAACATCTGCGGCGGCTGCACAGTGCAGGACACCTATACCGGCGAACTGCTGCGGTTTGTATGCGATGCCGTCCTGATTGCCACAGGCGGGCCGCATGGCTTATTCGGTGATACGACCGGCTCTCTTGCCAATACCGGAGAAGTCACCGCAGAACTGTTCCGTCTGGGTGTTCCGATGGCAAATCTTGAAATGATCCAGTACCACCCCACCACGGTCGAACAGGGCGGAAAACGGATGCTTCTGAGTGAGGCAGCCCGTGGTGAGGGCGGGCGGCTGCTTGCATTGCGGAACGGGAAGCCGTGGTATTTCATGGAAGAAAAATATCCAGAACTCGGCAACCTGATGCCGCGTGACATCACCGCGCGGGAAGTCTGGACGGTCAGCCGTGATTATGAGGTGTTCCTCGACATGACAGAACTCCCCAAGGAAGTCATGGAACATAAACTTGCCGGACTGGTGGATGATTGTCAGACCTATCTGCACAAAGATATTCGCAAAGAACCCATTCCAATTTTGCCGGGTATCCATTACTTTATGGGCGGCATTCAGGTGGACGAGCGGCACCGCACTTCGATGCGGAATCTGTACGCTGCCGGTGAATGCTGCGCTCAGTACCACGGCGCAAACCGTCTGGGTGGAAATTCCCTTCTGGGTGCGATCTATGGAGGGCAGATCGCTGCGGAAACTGCCTGCCGGGAAACAGTCAGTTCCCCCAATATGCCCTGTGCCGAAGAATCTCTTCTGCCCGATCTTTCCCCGGATGCTCAAATGCAGATGAATCGTATTCTGTTGAACGCACTCGGTGTCGTGCGGGATACGCAGACATTGGAAACGGGCGTTCAGGAAATCCGCAAACTGTCTGGCACCCTTCCGCTTCTGGGCTGTGCCATGCTGGAAAGTGCCCTCGCCCGAAAAGAAAGCCGGGGTGCGCACTGGCGGGCAGATTATCCACAACGCAATGATGCCGTTTACTGCAAAACTACCGTGGCACACTGGAACGGGCAGCATATCGCCATCAGCTTTAAATCCATCCCGGAAAGGCGGTATGATTTATGAACTACACCATCCGAATCAAACGGCAGGAAAACCCGCAGGCTTCTCCCTGCTGGCAGGAGTTTACCTTTGAGGGAAGTGCGGACACCTCGATTGCTTCGGTGTTGAACGAGCTGAATCACCGCAGCCCTCTGTGTGAAAAGAACGGAACGGTCGTTTCCCCCATTGCGTGGGAATGCGGCTGCATGATACGCAAGTGCGGTGCCTGTGCCATGCGGATCAACGGTCTGCCTCGTCTTGCCTGTTCCGTTTTTCTGCGTGACTGCAAGGGAAGCGTTGTTACTTTGGAGCCTTTGAGCAAATTCCCGCTGGTGAAAGATCTGGTCGTAGACCGTTCCGTGATCTTTGAAGCACTGAAACGGACAAAGCTGTGGCTGGAAGGAGATGCGTTCCAGACCAGCTATACGCACAGCCAGCGGTATCAATCTGCTAAGTGTCTGCTCTGCGGCTGCTGTCTGGAGGTCTGCCCGAACTTTGACCCGAACAGCGAATTTGCCGGAGCTGTTCTGCCCGTCAACGCTTACCGTATTCTGAACGAAGAACAGGATATTGCCCATCGGACAGAACTCGCAAATGCGTATCGTCAGCTTTATTTTGAAGGCTGCGGAAAATCTCTTGCGTGTCAGGACATCTGCCCAGCCGGAATCCCGGTCGAAGAACTGATGTCACATTCCAATGCCGCAGCGGTCTGGAAGCGATAAAGTGTAAAAGGGTATGCGGTTTATAGCCGCATACCCTTTTATGCTTAATCTTCTAATCCGTGACTTCCCGCCACATTCTTCAGATACTCCTCTGGTTCGCCGTTCAGAATCAAGTCTGCATAGCCAAGCGGGTCATTGTAGATGAGGTAGTCCAGTTCCGACCTCTGTGTCATAGTAACATCCAGCGCATCCTCGACCCCGGTGCAGTCAATAGAGATTTTTCTCCCATCCCGGAGCAGCAGCTCCACGCAGCCGGTGTCCATGTTAAAGCGGCAAACTTTTTCATCGTACTTCATACTCGTGTCCTTTCTGCCTTACGGCACTCTTACAGTTGTGACCTTCGTGATACGGTCTTTCTTCTGATAAGGTTTTGGACACACAGCCGTCGGGAAGGAACCTTCATTTTGTTTTCCGAAGAAAACGAAAAATCCGAACCCTTCTCCTATCGAGAAAAGGTTCGGATTTTCATTGTTTGGTGCGGATAAGAGGACTTGAACCTCCACCGAGTTGCCCCGATTAGAACCTGAATCTAACGCGTCTGCCAATTCCGCCATATCCGCATATTCTGTTTTGTTCGTGAGCTGTGTTGCTCGGAACGATAGTTATTATACCAGATATGGCAGAATTGTCAAGCATTTTTTCGAAAAAACTTTTTCCTCACTGCAAAACGTCATACTTTCGCGAAAAAAGCCCTCTGCAGGCCGATTTTCCGGCGGTGCAGAGGGTCGGAGTTTCTTTGTTTTTTTCTTCAGCAGGCAGCCGTGCCGGAGGCCAGCAGATCAGACTTTGCCCCACACCAGCCACAGGTACGCATAGCCTGCCAGCACTGCAGCCAGCGTAAAGGGCACGCCGATGCGCAGGAAGTCGCGGGTGGTGACGGTCTCGCCGTTTTTGCGCAGAATGCCAATGGCCGCGATATTGGCCGAAGCACCAATGGGGGTCAGGTTGCCGCCCAACGTTGCACCGGTGAGCAGGCCGAAGTAAAACACATAGGGTTCCACGCCCACGCCATCGTTCATCAGGGCGGCGATGCTCTGCACCACCGGCAGCATGGCGGCCACGTAAGGGATGTTATCGATGAAGGCCGAAAGCACCACCGACACCACCACCAGCAGGGTGAACAGCCGGAAGGGGCTTTCCCCTGCCACGGCATGGAACAGCCGGGCTGCTGCGTCGATAACACCCGCCGCGTGGATGCCCGCGATCACGATGAACAAGCCGAACAACAGCAGCAGGGTGTCGCAGTCCAGCTCGCCCAGCACATGCGCCAGCGGCTTGGCCGACCCTGCCCGCAGGCAGGCGCGCGCCACGCCAAACAGGCACAGCCCCATGCACACAAGGCCGCTGCGCAGCTCGTACACCGTGTGCAGCGGCCCGGCTGCAGGCTCCGGCAGGAAAGATGCCGCGATCAGCAGGCCTACCGTCAGCAGCATCAGGGCAGTGGGCACATCGTCCTCCACCTCAGTCTCCACCTTTGCACAGACCGGCTGGGTCTCACGGCGGAACAGCCACATCAGCACCGCCAGCGATGCCAGTGCGCCCAGCTCCACGCCCCAGAAGATGCCCGGACGGCCCCGCATCCAGAAGAAATCGAAGAAGTTCATGTCGGCAAAGCTGCCCAGCAGGATGCTGGTGGTGTCGCCCACCAGTGTGGCCGCGCCCTGCAGGTTGGAGGACACCGCAATGGCAATGAGCACCGGCACCGGCGAGATCTTCAGCTTGCGGGCAATGGCAAGGCCCACCGGTGCCACCATGAGCACCGTGGCCACATTGTCCACAAAAGCACTGATGACACCGGAAAACAGCGCCAGCATACACACCGCCCACTTGACATCCGGCACACAGACGATCAGCATTTCCGCCAGACGGGCAGGCATTTTGCTCTCGATGAACAGTGCCACCGTACCCATGGTGCCCGCCATCATGAGCAGCACATTATAATCCACGGCCTGCAGCGCGGCGCGGAGTGAAAACTCGTAGACCCCTGCCTCGCCCAGCACAATAAAGAGCACCGCACTGCACAGTGCCACCCACGGGCGGTACTGCTGCAGCCGCAGCATCAATACATAGGTAACAGCAAACAGGATCAGTGCAAGTATCATTCGTTGATCTCCCCGCTGCGGGCATCCTCGTCGATCATGCGGTAGCCCACGCCCAGCTCATTGAGGATATAGGCATTGCTGCCCGGACGGCTGCCCAGCTTTTTGCGGATATTGGCCATGTTCACCTGCAGCTTTTTGGTGCTGCCGATGTCGGTATCGCCCCAGATGGCCTTGACGATGGCCGCATAGGTCATCACGCGGCCCGCGTGCTGGGAAAGAAACGCCACGATGTTGTATTCGGTCTGGGTCAGCTTGATCTCCTGCTCGTCCACGAACACCTTACGGCGGTCATAGTTGATGCGCATTCCCTGTGCGCGGAACTCACCCGCCGGGGCATTGCCGCCGTGCATGGCACTGTAGCGGTTCAGCCGCAGGGCAGCGCGCACGCGGGCCAGAAGTTCGCCGGTGCTGAAGGGCTTGGTGATGTAATCATTGGCACCCAGATCCAGCGCTTCGATCTTATCCATCTCGTCGGTGCGGGCCGAGAGCACCACGATGGGGGTCATATACTTCTGCCGCACGGTGCGGATGAATTCCAGCCCGTCCCGGTCCGGCAGGCCCAGATCCAGAATGACCAGATCCGGGTTGTGGGAGGCGAACAGGGTCAGGCCCATGGTACAGGTATGAGCCACCAGCGCCTGATAATCGTTGGTGGTGAGCAGCGTTTCGATAAAACTGCAGATATTTGCCTCATCCTCTACGATCAGGACCTTGAATTTGTTATTGCTCATCTTCTGCATCCTCCATTTCAATTTCTTCGGTCTCCAGCCAGAAGCGGATGGTCGTTCCCTCACCCAGACGGCTCTCGGCCTTGATCTCGCCGCCGTGCGCCTTGATGATGGCCGCACACACCGAAAGGCCGATACCCATGCCGTGCTTGCGGCTGTCTGCCGGTACATCCGGGTCGGTGCCGCCGGTGCCGGAGAACAGCGTTTTCAGCCGTTCTCTGGGGATGCCGCAGCCATTGTCCGTCACCTCGAACACCGCACGATTGCCCACCGTGAACACCTTCAAGGTCAGTTTTGTCATGCCCTCGGCGTGCAGAGCGGCATTTTCCAGCAGGTTCATCAGCACCTGCTGGATGAGCATGGAATCCATGGGGATCACGATAAAGGCATCCGGCGTTTCCAGCTCCACCGGGATCTCCGGGTAGCGCTTGCGGAACTTGACCAGTACCGTATCCAGCAGTTCGTCCAGCACAGTGGGGGTCTTTTGCACCGTCACCTTCTCGCTGTCGATGCGGGTGACGGAAAGCAGATTCTCCACCATGCGGGTCAGCCACTGGGCATCGCTGCAGGCTTCGCCAAGCAGTTTAATGGTCTTTTCCTTATCCAGCGAGTCATAATTTTCGATCACAGTGGAGCAGGCACCGTAGATGGAGGTGAGCGGGGTGCGCAGATCGTGAGAAACCGCGCGCAGAAGGTTTGCACGCATTTTTTCCTTTTCACTCTCCATACGCAGCTGTTCCTGCTTTTTGATGCGGGTGGTGAGGGTGCTGGTCATGATGGACACCACCAGCATCACAAGGCCGGAGAACAGGTTTTCCGACAGGGTAAAGTTGAAGGCGAAATACGGTGAGAGGAAGGCAAAGTTCACAGCCAGCACGCTGATGAGCGAAGCCGCCACGCCCCACGCATAACCTTCTGTATACATAGAGGTAACGAATACTGCCAGCATAAAGATAAGCATTGCCACGCCCTCAATGCGGCCCATAACGGCCTGTGTAAGCATCACCATGGCATAGGCGGCGAACAGAGCCAGCAGCATTACGGTGGCATCCCGCACAAGCGTCTGTTTTTTCATGCACATTCCCCTTCCCAAATAATATATTCCGTTTCCCGCATTATACCATAGAAAAACTAAAGATACAGTAAAAATCCTTTGCCGTAAAGAGGGACGTGATTTGACACTCCCTCTCCCCCGTAGTAGAATAGCCTTATCAACACTTTATCTCACTGGATCAGGAGTAACGATATGCTGTATTTCGAGAACGACTACTGTGAGGGTGCACACCCTGCCATCCTGCAAAAGCTGGCCGAGACCAACTTTGAAAAGGTGCCCGGCTATGGCACCGACCCCTACTGCGCCAGCGCCAAAGCAAAGATTTGCGCTGCCTGCGGCTGCCCGGATGCAGACGTGACCTTCATCTCCGGCGGCACCCAGACCAACGCCATCGTCATTGCGTCCATGCTGCAGCGCTGGCAGGGCGTGATGGCTGCTGCCACCGGCCATGTGGCTGCACACGAAGCCGGTGCCATTGAGTATACCGGCCACAAGGTCATTGCCCTGCCCGCCCACGAGGGCAAGGTGAGCGCCGCAGATGTGCGCGACTGGTGCGCCACCTTCTATGCCGATGCCAACCACGACCACATGGTGTTCCCCGGCATGGTATATATCTCTCACCCATCCGAGTACGGCACCCTGTACACCAAGGCTGAGCTGGAAGAGCTGCACGCTGTGTGTCAGGAGTACCACATGTCCCTGTTCATGGACGGCGCACGCCTGGGCTACGGTTTGATGGCCAAGGGCACCGATGTTACCCTGCAGGATATCGCCCGCCTGACCGATGTGTTCTACATCGGCGGCACCAAGGTGGGCGCACTGTGCGGCGAGGCCGTGGTATTCCCCCACGGCGCACCGGCCCACTTTATGACTATGGTCAAGCAGCAGGGCGCGCTGCTTGCCAAGGGCCGTCTGATGGGCCTGCAGTTCGATGTGCTGTTCACCGATGATCTGTACACCCGCATCAGCCGGAACGCCATCGAGACCGCCGACCGTCTGAAGGAGGGCCTTGCTGCCAAGGGCTACCGCTTCTATATGGAGTCGCCCACCAATCAGGTGTTCCCCATTCTGGCAAACAGCCAGCTGGAAGCGCTGGAGCCACTGGCAAAGTTCGGCTTCTGGGAGAAGTACGACGACACCCACACCGTGATGCGCATTGCCACCAGCTGGGCCACCCGCATGGAGGAGATCGAGCAGCTGATCGACCTGATGTGATGCCGCCGAAGATTTTCTGCCGATTTTATGCAGGATATCGATTGCAATTTTCTTCACGATATGGTATCTTTTGGGTATACCACATTGGGTTTGGCGACGGCCGGTTGCACTGCGCCGCCGCTTCCTGTAAAGTGATTGGAAGGAAGGTATTTTAACATGGGCTTTTTTGATAAGCTGTTCGGCGGCAAGACCGAGCAGGAAGAGACTGCCAAATTCTTCGGTCAGAGCAAGACCGTTCTGACCCCCATCCGCGGCAAGGTGCTGGCACAGGCCGACATCCCCGACGAGACCTTTGCACAGGGCATCCTTGGCCCCGGCTGCGGCATCGAGCCCACCGGCAAGACCGTATATGCTCCGTTTGACGGCACCGTGGATCAGGTGGCTTCCACCCTGCACGCCGTGGGCCTGACCAGCGAGGACGGCATCGAGATCCTGATCCATGTTGGCATGGACACTGTGGAGATGCAGGGCAAGGGCTTCAAGGCACTGGTCAAGGTGGGCGACAAGGTCAAGGCCGGCACCCCGCTGCTGAAAGTGGATCTGGACGCCATCAAGGCTGCAGGCCATCCCACCGCAACGGCCATCATCGTGACCAACGGTGATGACATGGGCGAGCTGAAGATGCTGGCCGAGGGCGATGTGCTGGCCGGCACCCCGCTGTTCAAGTTCTGATTTCTGCACAGCAAAAGGCGTGCACTTCCGCAAAGGAGGTGCACGCCTTTTTGATTTCCCGATCTTACTGGCCGCCCGGCTTGTAGTGCAGCACCCGCTCCGACACCAGCCCGTTGAAGAACTGGATGAAGGGCCCCAGGCAGAAGGCACAGATCAGCGTACCGATGCCCACAAGGCCGCCCAGCAGCCAGCACAGCAGCGCACACAGTGCATCGGTGAACACGCGGCAGCCGAAGTACGGCACCGGGGTGTAGTCCCGCAGGCCCAGCGAGAGGTAATCGTACGGGGCGATGCCCAGATCTGCCGTCTGGTACAGCGAAGCCCCCAGCGCCGTGACCGGCACCGCCAGCGCCACCCACAGCAGCTGCACCGGCAGGCCCAGCGCCTCGGCCGGGCCAAAGTGGGCTGCAATGGGGTCGTAGAAGGCCGTGACAATGAACCCGACGCCAATGCCGTTGACAAAGGTGCCAAGGCCGATGTACTTGCGCCCGAACCAGAACTGCAGTGCAAAGAACAGGATGTTCGTGCACAGGTTCTGCACGCCCAGCGAGATGCCCAGCATCTCGGCCAGACGCATATTCAGTGCGCTGATGGAGTCGTTGCCAAGGTGAGACTGCTTGAACAGTGCAATGCCCAGCCCGATGATCACAATACCGACCACCATGCCGAGGATGCGCCGCGCCGAGGGCATCTGCGGGTTCTTTTTCATGATTCTGTTCTCCTTTTTTTGCACCAGTTTTACAACGTTCGTTGAAAGCTCAGCGGTGAAGCTGCGTTTCGATCCTTGCCCTGTCCAGTCCTTCGCCAATGACGATGAGCACATCCTGCCCCTGCGGGATGGGTTCCAGTGTTCTGCCGGCAGCGGTGGCGTTCAGCTCCAGCCAGCCGGTGGTGCCCTGCGGGTCCGGTGCAAAGCCCTTCACCCGCAGCACATGGCCGCAGGCGGCATCCGCAAACAGGTGGTCGGCAGCGGCCTGCAGCTGCTGCAGCGTCAGGTGCTGCTCCAGAAAGCACAGAGAGCTGAAGGCTTCGTGCTCATCAAAATGCAGCTTTTCGCAGCTGGCCTGCCTGCAGCCGCAGGCCGCAATGACGGCAAGGTCGGCATCGGTAAGCCGTGCCCAGTCCTTGGTGATGATCTCTTCCGGCGCAAAGCGGCGGGAGCACTTGCAGCCCTCCAGCGCACGGGTCAGATGAGCCACGGCGGCAGCGGTCTGCTGCTGCCCGGCCAGCTGGGTACGGCTGACCAGCACCCAGCCCGCGTTGGCCGTCTCGGATGCCAGCACGTACTCAGCCTGCGGCGAAAGCGTTTCCGGCAGCATGGCATCCACTATGGCGATCACATTGCCGATGTGATACCAGCGGTCCAGCGGGTCGTCCCGCAGCACATCAAAAAACTCGTCCACATCAAAGATGCCGCTGGGTTCCACCACCACCCGGTCGAACCCGCGCATGGCCATAGCAATAAGCTTGGTGCGCATCCGGCGTTGATGGGTGTCGCAGTCGCATCCGCCGCTGATGGTCTCAAGGTCGCAGTTCGGGCCAAGAAGGTCCTGCACCAGCATGGCATCCACGTTCACCGCGCCGAAGTCGTTTTCCAGAATGCAGACGTTGTGGCCCTGTGCCACCAGATACCGGACATACCGGCGCAGAAAGGTGGTTTTGCCTGCACCCAGAAAGCCGGTGATAAGGTCTACCTGTACCATAATAAAAAAGCACCCCCTGTGCTGTTGTTTGCCCGATCCCAGTATACCGCAGCAAACTGCAATACGCCAGTAGCAGATGCAAAAGCCCCGCATTTCTGCGGGACTTTTTATGTTCGTATTCAGCCGCTGTCGGATGCAGAGCTGTACTCGGCAATGATTTTGCGGGCGGCAGGTGCCATTTGGGCCGGTACGGCGGCAGGCTTTGCAAGGAAGTAGCCCTGCAGCGCATCCGCGCCCAGCTCTATGACCTTGCGCAGTTCGGCGGCGGTCTCCACGCCCTCGGCAATGATCTGCATACTGCGCGGGTGGGCATAGGCCACGATGTTCTGCACGATCTGCTGCTTGTCCGGGTCGGTATCGATGCCGCGGATGATGGCTATATCCACCTTGATGAACCGGGGCGAAAGCTCCAGCAGGCTGTTCTCGTTGGCAAAGCCGCTGCCGTAATCGTCCAGCGCGAACATGCCGGAGAAGCCCGGCGCATGGCGCTTGGCCTCCAGTGCTTCGTGGTCGATCTCCTCTTCCTCGGTGATCTCAATGACCATCTGGCGGCACAGCTCATGCCAGCGGCTTTCCATATACTCGCTGTCCTCTCTGGGCAGGCAGACGCTTGCAATGGAGTTGATGAACAGCATCGTGTCCCTGCGCACAAGGCCCTCGCTGCGCAGGTGGTCGAAGGTCTCCAGCGACTTGAAGAAGGTCAGCCGCTCGATCTCGCACAGTGCGCCCTGCTCCCGCGCCAGCTTCATGATGGTAGCGGGCGAGCGCAGCGCTTCCCTATCGGAGCGCATCAGGGCTTCGTAGGCCATCACCTTGCCGGTGCGGGCCGAGAAGATAGGCTGGAATACATAGTACACCCGCTCCTCGGTAAGCAGCTGCTGGAAGTCGCGTCTCAGCTGTGCGGCCTGTGCTTCCTGCTGGTAGATCTCCATGCTGAACTCTTCCAGATGTCCCTTGTTGGTGCGCTTGACCTGATAGAGGGCAAAGTCGGCATACTTTTTCAGGGTGTCCATATCGGTGCCGCTGGCCGGGTACCATGCCACACCGCCGGAAATGCTGATACGCAGCTCATTGCCGCTGGGCAGGATGGCAACGCTCTTCTGCATAGCGCTGCTCAGGGTGCGGATCTTCTCACGGATCTGATCCTGACTGGAATAGCCGTAGAACAGCAGCACGAACTCATCGCCGGAAAGGCGGGACACCACAGTGCCGTTGGGCGTGTTCTCAGCAAGGCAGCGACCCGTGCGGTGGATGTACTGGTCGCCCCAGTCGTGGCCGTAGGTATCGTTGATGTGCTTGAGGTTGTCCAGATCCATCATCAGCAGAGCTGCAACGCCCAGCTGGTGCGGATCGCGGAACAGCTCTTCGCTCACGCGGTGGAAGGCCTGACGGTTATACAGGCCGGTCAGGATATCGTAATCGCGTTCGTGCTCAATACGCATGCGCTCCAGCGTGGCGGCGGTAACGTCCTCAGCCAGACCCACCTGCGTGGTCTGGTCGTTGGTGACGCGCAGCATGATGTAGCGGGTCTCGCCCTCCTTGCGGATGGTGAGCATCTTGTCCCCCTCTGCCGTAGTGGTGCAGGGATGGGAAAGTTGGATGTGGCTCAGCTTTTCCTCAAAGCGGCGCACACTCAGGAAGCAATCCTTGGGCTGGGGGGCACCCAGCAGCGCAAAAAAGTTATCGGTAACATACACACTGCCAGTGTCGAACCGCAGCTCATAGCCGCCCAGCTCCACACTGGCCATGTCCATGATGCGCAAAAACTTTGTGGAGTTGTTCAGCAGCTCGCTGTTCAAGCTGGTCAGTGCATCGGCCAGACGGTCCAGCTCCCGGATGTTGGTATGGGACAGCTGCGGGAACTGCTTTTTCTCCTGCCCGTCCACCACTTCGTGATACAGCAGCTCCACCGGATGGGCCAGATTGCGGGCAACGACCAGACTGCCCAGCGCGCCCAGCACCAGCGTAAACGCAATGGCAATGGCGATCACGCTGCGCACATTGTCTGCAAAGGCAAACAGCACCTTGCTGTTCACGGTGCCGATCAGCAGCCAGCGCTCATTGGAAAACGGCGCGTTGCGGCTGTACAGGGTAATGGGCAGGGCCACGGCATAATAGTCTTTATTCCGTAGCGTCAGCCAGTACTCGTCCGCCCGGAGTTCGCAGTTCATCATGCCGGCCGGTGCTTCCAAAGCGGTCACGTCCTCGCTGGAAGTGACCGCCTTGCTGACGATAAAGGAGGTATCTTTCTCATCAGCAGTGGTGGAGACTAAGAAGTAGGTGCCGGTATTGCCGTCCTGCAGTTCACTGTAAGGCAGCTTTGTCTGCAGGTAACTGGTAAGCAGCTCCACACCCACCACACCGTAGATTGTGCCGTCCGGCAGGATCAGCGGCTGGGAGTAGGCAATGGCGGTGCGGCTGTCGTCGCCTATCTTATAGACACTGGTGGTCCAGCGGCCGTAATCCTCAGCGTTCAGCCTTGCGCCGTCCTCCCACGCGGTCTGGAAGGGAGTCTTGAAAAAGCCGTTGCCCTTCAGGCCGTAGTAGCGCAAGGTGGGCTGCCAGCTTTTATCGGTGGTGATGCTCAGCTTTTTGACCACCGCCGAGCTGCCGCGCTCGATCATCAGATCGGCGTTGTCCCCCGAAGGGCGGGCATCCGGGTCCAGATCCCGCAGGTAGATGCCGGGCAGGCCGCAGCCCACATCAAGGTTGTACAGATTCACGGTGTTCAGTACCACAAAGATGCCACTGACCGGTTTTGCTCGCAGGGTGCTCACCAACTCCGGCGCAATGGCCGTGAGCAGTGCGTCGCTCTTCTCACGGCTCGTGTTCAGTTCGGCCAGATCGAGCTGGCCTTCTTCCTGCATGGCAAGAACGGTATTGTTGATGTGCTCCGACAGATCGGTCAGGTTCTGTGCATCCTGCATCAGGTCCTGCACGTAGCTGACGCGGTTGCGCACCTGCATGTTGAGCATGTCCTTGGCGTTCTGGTTCAGCCTGCCGTCCACATTGGTAATGGTAATGCTGACTGCCAGCAGCACCACCTCTACCTGCATCACCAGCATCATGGCGCTAAAAATGGTGCGGAAGATAGGCCTGCCCGTTTTTTTGCGCCGGGCGGCATCCGTATCCTTCTGTCTGCACAGCATCACCATCACCTCTCTTCCTCAGCGTGTTCCGTCGGCTCAGCCCTCGTACCGTTTGAGCTGGCTGCAGATATCCTGATACCATGCCTCAAAGTGATCGTCGGTCAGGAACTCGGCTTCTGCGTCCGCAGCGCTCTGACCCTCGGCGATGCGCTGCTCCACGGTCTCGCGGTCCGCAGCGGCAAGGTCACTCAGGCCGTATTCCAGCACCTTGCGGGCGCTGCTGCCGCCTGCAAAGGCGTGGGGCGTGTACAGGCGGTTGCCGTTCACGGTATCTACGGCAGCGGTCAGGATCTGCTCCATGCTGTCGTTCAGGGTCAGGCCGCTGGAGGTGATCGTATCCATGCTGTTGGCTTCCCTGGTAACAGGCAGATAGCCGGAACCCACCGCAAAGGCAATGTTGTTTTCCGGCTGGACGAACCACTTGAGGAACTCCACCGAAGCTTCGATCTCTTCCTCCTTGCCAGCAGTCACCACCATGCCGGCACCCTGCTGCACGGCAACCTTTTCGCCGTCTGCAAACTCCGGGCTGGGCAGCGCCTTCATGCTGATATCGTGGCTCTCGTTGGCATCGTTCGTCACCCGCGCGGGGAAGAAGGTAGCGCTGGAACAGGAGCCAACATAGCCCAGCACGTTGCCGGCCTTGATATCGTCACTGCGGAAGCGGCCGCTGGCGGCAAACCAGCCCTTGACGAAGGGCACGTAGTAGTTATCCCACAGCTTGCGGGCCGCATCGTGCTCAAAGTTGACGGTCATTTTGCCGTTCTTCACCTCAAAGATGGTGCCGCCCAGCTGCTGTGCGCCCACCAGCATGTAGTTTGCCATAGCATCGCGGCCGAACAGGGCCTTGCCGTCGTCCGGGGCAGCGGTCTGGGCATCGGTCCAGTTGTAGTATTTTTCAGCGGTGTCTACCAGACCTTCCACGGTGGCAAGGTCGTCGTAGCTGGCACCGGTGGCCTCGGCAAAGGGCTGCCAGTCGGTGTCGTTGAAGAGCATCACCTCGGTGGATTTTGCCACCGGGAAGATCTTTACGCTGCCGTTGGCGTCAAAGTCGCCCTCAGAGAGGTAGCCGTCAATAAACTGGGCCTTCTCGTCATCGGTCAGGTAGGGTGCAAGATCCACCACCATATCCATCTGATCCAGCGCATAGACCGTATCGGCATAAGCCGAGAACACGTTGGGCATGGCGGGCGCACCCACCTTGCCTTCGGCAGCATCCATCACGCTCTGTTCCAGATCGTTCACGCTGCCCTGACTCTCGGTGGACACCACGATGCCCTTCTCGGCACCCACGGTCTCGTTGAACTTGTCCACAAGATCGGTAAAGCTTTCCAGCTGGTCGCCGTTATAATAAGTCCACACCGTAATGTTGGTCACCTGCGTGGTCTTTGCATTCTGGGCGCTGCTGCCGCAGCCAACGCAGCCAAGGGCCAGTGCCGCGGCGCACAGCCCGGACACGACCGCTTTGAGATATTTTTTCATCAAATCCCCCCTGAGAGCGCTCACGCAGCAGGACGTTCCGGCTGCCATATCACCCGACTATACCTAGTCTATCATACCACCTTTTTCCGGGTGCGTAAACAAAATCCGGCAAAAATCTTCACAATCACAAGAAAGCGGAAGAACTTTCCACCCATCGGAACAAAAAGCACAGCCCTTCCCATTGGCTGGGAAAAGCTGTGCTTTGCAGCTGTTATTCGGTTTTTTCTGCCGGGACGGTGGACACAGTGATCTGCTCATAATCCGCACTGTGGGCAAGATAAACGCTCAGGTCACCGGTGTTGGTGGTCTCCATGCCGTCCAGCTTTGTGCAGGCGCAAAGGCCGAAGGCCAGCACATCCATGCCGGCAGCAGCGCCCTGCCAGAATTTATCCTCGCAGCCGGGCTTTGCCCAGCGCCGCGGCAGATACTGCACAAAGCCCACAGCCGTCAACAGTTCATCCGCCTCGGCCAGCTGGGCCTCGGCAGCGGCATCGTCCAGCAGATCCCTGCCCGCGCAGCGCTGCAGGATGACATGGCACACCGGGCGGCGTGTGGCCTCCAGCACCGAGTGACGGAAGCCGTAGCGGGAGACGTTCTTTTTGCCGTACAGCAGGATGAAGCCCATGCTGTTGCGGCTGTCCGCCCGCAGGAAGCCGTGGGTGATGTAGGGCATCTGCTGGGTATAGTTGAGGGTATCCAGCGTGCAGAAATCCAGCGGTTCCAGCGAGTACAGCTCCAGATCGTACCGGGTGATGTGGGAGCGGTTGTAGAACGGCATGTTCGCGCCGTTGATGTCCGCCGGGCAGGTGCGCATGGTGACAGGCGCGTTCTCGGCCACATGGTAACAGTTGCGGATGAGCCGCAGCAGGTGGTCGATATCGCTGCCGTTGGTAATGGAAGCCGAGCCACCGCCCAGACGGATGGCCTGCACCTCGCAGTCGGCAAAGTCAGCAGCGTTGGCCCTAAGCTCCAGCGCCATGGCCAGCACATATTCATGCAGCATTTCGGTGTTGCGGCCCTCGATCAGGGTGCGTCCGTTGAAGGACGGCTTCCGGGTGATGAAGGGGAAATTCAGCTTCATCACCACCGGGTGAAGCGGGGTAGTTTCCATAATTATATGACCTCCGTCAACAGCAATGCCGCACCGGAAGCAGAGGTTTGCCCTGCCCCGGCGCGGCACCGAGAAGAAAGAAAAAACCGTTTAGGATGGGCTTGCGGTACCGACAGCTTTATTCTATCGGACAGCAGCCCGTTTGGCAAGAGAAATTATGCCTTTGCCTGTGCGATGCAGTCGGCCACAGCCTCCTGCACAGCCTTGACAGAGAAGCTCAGAGTGGAAGAGGTGATGGCATCCACGCTGGTATCGCCCTGGCTCTCCACAACGGCAGCTGCCATGCTGGAGCGCAGGTCGTCCTTCATCAGGTCCTCGTTGCCGGAAGAGGTGATCTTGCAGTCGGTGATGGCATCCTCGCTGAAGGTCATGGTAACGGTGACGGTGCTGTAGCTGGAGTTCTTGGAGGAGGTGTAGGTACCGGCATAGTATTTGCCGTTGGTGGTACGCTCCTCGGCAGAGTTCTCGCCGCCAATGCCGTTGTCCAGATCGTTCTTGACATACTCAGCAGCCAGGTAACCGGTCACGAATGCACTGCCACAGCTGTTGCCTGCGGTGGGGGTGTGGTACTGCACACCGTAGCGCTGGCCGCAGCAGTTGCCGACAGCGTACAGGCCGGGGATGGGTGCCTTGGCACCGGTCAGAACGCGGTACTCACCGTCAGTGCAGACAGCAGCATGCTGGCACAGGCCGCCGGAGGGGTTGCCGCCGGTAACGGCAGAAGCTGCGAAGAAGGGAGGATCCTGGATCTTGAAGTGCATCATGGATGCGTCTGCGCCCCAGTCGGAGTCGTAACCGGCATCGCACATCTCGTTCCAGTGCTTCACTTCGTCCAGGAAGCCCTGCTTTGCGTCACCCTCATAGCCCATGATGTCGGCCAGCTCTTCCAGAGTGTCGGCAGCATACAGGGTGGTGGGGTCGTTGCCGTAGCGGGCAAATGCCTGCACGGAGAAGCCGTCGGGGCCGGTCTTGTAGTTGGCCATATCCTTGCGGACCTTTTCCAGCATGTACTCGTTGCTGCGATCCATGGCCTGATGGTCGTAGGCCTGATACTCGCAGTATGCATCCCAGTTGGAGTCGGTGACGCAGACCATCTTCTGGCCTTCGGGCATCATATCCAGATAGCCCACGGAGCCGTGGCGGGTGATGGTCTCATTGAAGAAACGCTTGCCGTCGTTGCCAAAGATGGGCCAGATGCCGCCGAAGGGGAAGGACGGACGGCTGTTGATGCCGGCTGCCTGACCTGCACGGGGGCCTGCCTCCATGGTAGCGCCTGCCCACATCATCATACGGATGCCGGAGCCATCACGGCCCATGGAAGAAACGTTGTTCACATCGGTGCGGTCCTTGCCGTAAGACCATGCCAGATTGCGCAGGGTATCGCACAGGTCCAGACGCATGTCCGGGTTGCCTCCAAAGTCGCCTGCTGCCACGATGACAGCGTCGGCGTTGACCTGGAAGTACTTGCCGTCGATATCGGTGAAGATGGCACCGGTGACCTTGCCATTGTCGTGTACGAGGGTCAGGCCCTGAGCGCCGTAGAGGTACTCACAGCCCTTCTCCACAGCCTTCTGCTGCAGCAGTCGCACGGTATACGGCCACATGTTGTTGTTGGTGTTGGTCTCGGTGCCGGTATCACGCCACTGGGTCATGCCAACGTAGTAGTAGCTGTGGCTGCAGGGGTTCTGAAAGTGCTTGTTGCCCTTGTAGTTCACAGCGTGAGCGTACTTTGCAACATAGTCGGGATCCAGCTCAGCCAGCATCCAGTCCAGAGCTTCGCCGGAACGGGTGGCGTAATCCTTGACGATCTTCTGGTTTGCGTGGCCCAGAGCCTTGACCATGTACTCGGTGAAGATGTCCATGGGGTCGTACTTCTCGGCACCCTTGTCCAGGAAGAACTTGGAGTTGTAGGTGGTCAGGTCGCAGGCGTAGTTGTCGTACTCTTCCCAGGTCTGCACCTCGCAGCAGATGGTGTCCAGACCCTCTTCTGCACAGCGCAGGGCAGCGGCAGTACCAGCCTGACCAGCACCGATGACCAGGACCTCGCAGTCCTTGGTGTACTCCACCTTATCGGCCAGCTGCGGCTCGTCGCCCAGCCATGCGGGCTTGTTGTTCATGAACTGCTCTTCCGGAATGTTCAGAGGATCGACCATGCCCACCATCATGGAACCCATGATGTCGCCGTTGCCCTTCTGCTCGATGTACTCCTCAGGAGTTTCGGGAGCCTTGGCATCCGGGTTGGAGCCGCGGTTGGACTGGCAGTAGCTGGTGGCAAAGATGTCGTCCCAGGTAATGGTGGAAGCGGCAGCAGCCGGTGCTTCGGAAGCAGCGGCACTGCCTGCTGCAGAGGAAGCAACAGCACTGCTTGCGCTGTTGGAGCAGCCGGACAGTGCGCCTGCAGCGGCAGCGCCCAGAGCGCTGAGAGCCGATGCGCGGATGAAGTTTCTGCGCGAGATCTTGTTCATAGTGCGGAACCCTTTCTTTTCTCTTCTTGTCTTCTTTTCTCAAAACATTTTGCTGCACAGGACACAGTTTGATGTTTTTTTGACGATATTCATTATAATTAAATCTTTACCAAAAGAGAAATTCAATTTTCCCGTTTGCAGTTATTCAGTTTTTCTATCAGTTATCTTGACCTTTTCCCGGCCCGCTGTTACAATTGGCGTATCACTTTTGCCCGAAGGGAGGCTTCTGCTGTGACCGACCGCCAGCTGCGCTGCTTTCTGGCGCTGTACGAAACACTGAACTTTTCTGTCGCCGCACGGCAGCTGTTCCTCACCCAGCCCACGCTGAGCTACCAGATCCGCACGTTGGAGGATGAGCTTGGCACCCCGCTGTTCGTGCGCACCACCTGCCGGGTGGAGCCAACGCAGGCCGGCCAGCTGTTTGCCGAGTTTGCCCAGAGCACCCGCAAAGGCTACGAGGCTTTTCAGGCTGCTCTTGCGGCCGGGCAGCGCCAGCGGGAAAAGCTGGTGCTGCAGGTACCCGCCACCATGGCCGCACGCGACCCGCTCTATCACGACCTGCTGCTGGCTCTGAGCCGGGAGCTGCCGGACTGCGATCTGGAAGTCGTCACCGACTCCACCTTCCGCCCGCCGGAGGAAGTACTGCAAAGCGGCGTGGATGCGCTGGTGCAGCTGCTTGCTGAGCCGGTGGGCAGTGCCGTGGACGTGATGAGCCTGTTCGATACCCGGTGCTACCTGCTGGCAAGCCCCAACAACCCCCTCAGTGCCGAAAGCTTCCTCACACCGCCGCAGCTCACCGGGCAGACCGTCTGCTTTGAGAGCTGCGATGCCGTTTTTGTCTCCATCGTTCGCCGCTGCATGGAGGAAGTGCCTATGCGCTGGCTGATGGTGCCCAGCTTCGAGAAGGAGTATGTTCGGATGCTGGCAGGCAAGTGCCTGTTCTTCAGTCCGGTGCGGGGGCATGGCTCCCCGAGAGAGTGGTTCCATGCCCTCATGTTCCCCTTCCCGCCCATGCCCACCTGCCTGTTCACCCGCCGGGGCGACACCCGGCCCGAGATCCAGACACTAAAGACCCTTGCTCTCGCCGAGCACGCCCGTGCCGTGGAGGACGGCAGGTTGTAAATGGTAAATATAGAAGAAGCACCGCTGCGCAGTACGATTTTGCCGCCATCATTGAACGAGCGCAGCCCCCAGCAAGGCCTTCCATCTGGCGAGCCTTGTGGGCAGCTACCATTTCAACGGCGAGTAGGTGTAAATTTTTGATACAGTAAGAGGGGCTGCTGCACTTTCGGCTAAAACGATGTGCAGCAGCCCCTTCTTCGTATCGGATACAGACAACAAAAAAGCGTTCTGAGATATCTCAGAACGCTTGGTGGTTGCGGGGGCCGGATTTGAACCAACGACCTTCGGGTTATGAGCCCGACGAGCTACCAGACTGCTCCACCCCGCGATATTTACTTTGTGCTCTCAGCGGTTCTCGCTGACTGCTCAAGTATAATACCACAAGGGCGGGCGGATGTCAAGTATTTTTTTGATTTATTTTTTCTTCTTTTTCCAAACCACAAACCCTGCGCAGGCGGCGGCTGCGATCACCACCACCGGCCATGCACCGGCAAGGGCAACGATGACCTGCTGCAGGCCATCCACAAAGTTCTGCCAGCCAGCGGAAAGGGCGCTGACAAAGCGGCTGCCGAAGCCCTCGCTGGGCGGCGAGTAGGTGCTCACCTCGCTCAGGCTCACGCACACGGTGCACTCTTCCACCTGATCGTTGTACCAGTCCATCTGGCTCTGCCAGCTCTCGATCTGGCTCTGCACATCCGTCAGGCTGGACTCGATCTCAAGCAGGTCGGAGAGGTTGTCGGCCTGCTGCTGCAGCTGCTGCAGGCGGGTTCGCTGGTTCTTGAGATTCTCAAGCCGGGTCTCCACGTCCATGTACTGGGCGGTCACGTCGTCGGCCTGCTGGTTTTTGTAGGTCACGTTGCCTGCTTCGGCCACGGCGGCAAGAAAGGTCTCGTAGTTCTGCTGCGGCACCCGGTAGGTCAGGCTGACACTGCGGCTGTCACCGGCATCCGAGTATTCACTGCTGGATTCCAGATAGCCGCCCGCTTCAGCAAGGGCAGCATCCAGAGCAGCGCGGGCTGCGTCGTAGTCCTTGCTTTCCAGGCTGAGGTTCGCGGTGTAGATGATCTTTGCGTGGTCGGTGCTGTGGGCCGCTGCTGCCGCGTCGTTCTCCGAATAAACAGCGGTGCCGTTGTCTGCGCCGCTTTCCAGCGACAGGGTGTTCAGACTGTAATCGGCTGCCATGGGGCTGTCCACAGCGGCGCGGTCCGCGCCGCCTGCCGCCATCACCGCCGCAGTGCTGTCCGCAGAATAATAGACCGCCGGGCTGCTGCTCTTTGCGCCAAGGCCGATTTGTCCGGTGGCAAAAGCACCATAGCCTACCACGCACACAGCAAGGCAGGCCGCCAGTGCGCCCACCCGCTTTGCGGGGAAGCGGATCAGTTTCTTCTTCGGCTGCACCGGGGCGGACTGGGCCAGTACCGGTGCGGCGGTCTTCATCATGGGCTGGGCCTTTTCTTCTTCGGTCAGCTGGTCGGTCATGGCCAGCAGCTTTGCCTTCAGATCGTCCGGGGCGTAGAGGTCATCCGTCTCCATCTTATACTCATACCACCTCATCTTCGATCTCCTCCTTCAGCATCGTATGTAACTGCGCCCGGGCACGCCGCAGCCAGCTCAGCACCGTGTTGGATGGTGCGCCCATCATCCGGCCGATCTCCACAGCCGTGTACCCCTCGTAGTAATGCAGATAGATGGCATTGCGGTAGTTTTCCGGCAGGGCGCGCACTGCGTCCAGCACACTGCCGTCCTCAAACGCATCGGGCGCGGGCAGGTTCTCGTCCAGCTCGGTGTCCTTCTGATGGGCTGCGCGGGTCAGATCCCGGCAGCGGTTGATGGCCACCCGCAGCAGCCACGCCTTGAGGTGCTCCTCACTCTCAAACGTACCATTATAATGCAGGAGCTTCTCGTAGACATCCTGCACCACATCCTCGGCATCGGCTGTGCATCGGCTATTGTGTATGGCAGCGCGGTAAACAGCATCGCTGTATTTCTGCACTGCCAGCGTAAATACTTCGTTTCTGGTCAGCTGTCCCATAGTTTCAAGCTCTCCTTTACCGCCTGTACAGGGCTGGTGGAATTCGTATTCCACGGGGGACATTCACCCTATACACGGCTGAACGCCCCCGAAGATTGCATTACTGGAAAAATTTATGAAAATCACCTTTTATATACTCTCTGCAGCAGGGCCACCCGTTCTGCAAGGAAGGTCTCGGCCTTCGGATGGTGCAGCCAGCGCTTGTTCGCCGCTGTGCCAGCCAGCTTTCTGCCCAGCGCTGCCGGGTCGGTATCGGCCTGCATCACATCCTGCATGGTCAACTGCAGCGTCAGCGCCGCAGGGGTGTCCGGCAGCGGCGGCAGCGGGTCCTCCCACACAAAGGGCGGCAGCAGCTGCACCGCCACCGTGGCGCGGGTGCACTCCTCGGTGAGCAGCAGGGCTGCAGGCGTGCCGTCCGGCTGGACGTGCAGGGTGCTGTACAGCAGCTGCAGACTGCCCTCGGCCAGCAGGCGGATATCCCCCTCCCGCCCGGTAGGCGAAAGGCTCAAATATTCCCGCGCCTCGTCCAGATAGATGTGCCGGGCCGGTGCCTGCACGCGGGCATACAGCGCAGGCAGCGCAAAGCGGCCCGCTTTGTCCAGTGCGTGCTGCAAAAGCAGGTAGAACTCGGTCAGTGGGTAGGCCGGGTCCGGCTGCGGCATCCCGAAGTCCGGCCGCGAAACATGTCCTCCACCCATGGGGAACCTCCTTGATAAATAACGCTGATGCGGTATTCTAAACATAGAAGGGGCGCTGACTGCAAGGGGGTCAGCTTTCCATCCCGTTTGTCAAAAAGATTGACCGCACAGTTTGGAAGCAGGGCGGTCAATCTTTTTTTGTTATCATCTTACCATATTCTACGACGCATTACAACACGCCCTATTGTAAACCCTGCTGCAACTTCATTGTTGACCTTCTTCCCTCTGCCGCGTTATACTCGGCCACAGATGCCTTGTAAATTTTTAACAGAGGGGAATTCTATTCTATGAAAAACAAAAAACTGACCACCTATCAGATGGCTGTCACTGCGCTGATGGCCGCCGCGCTGTGCGTGCTTGGCCCGCTGAGCGTGCCCATCGGGGCCATTCCCATTTCGCTGTCAAACTTTGTCATCTGCCTGACCGCATGGCTGCTGGGGCCCAAGTTCGGCACCCTGAGCGTGGCGGTGTACCTGCTCATCGGCCTTGTGGGCGTGCCGGTGTTCTCCGGCTACGGCGCGGGCATTGCCAAGCTGGCAGGCCCCACCGGCGGCTATCTGGTGGGCTACCTGCTGCTGGCCTTCATCGGCGGTCTGTTCATCGAAAAGAGCAAGGGCCAGCCGGTGATTTCCGGCATCGGCCTTGTGCTGGGCGATGCCGCCTGCTACGTGCTGGGCACCGCATGGTTCGTGTTCCAGATGCAGTGCGAGCTGGGCTATGCGCTTTCGGTGTGCGTGTACCCGTTCATTGCGCTGGACCTCGCCAAGATCGTGGTGAGCTGCATCGTGGGTGCACTGCTGCGCAAGCGTCTGGTACAGGCTGGCGTGCTGAAGCTGAAGGAGGCCTAACAGGCAAAGCAAAAGGGAGACTGCAAACGCAGCCTCCCTTTTTTGTTTGTGATCCGTTATTTTACATAGCCAAGGGTCGCAGCCATCACGGCCTTGATGGTGTGCATCCGGTTCTCGGCTTCGTCGAACACGATGCTCTGGGGGCCTTCAAACACTTCATCGGTCACTTCCATGGCATCGCGGCCAAAGCGCTCGCCCATCTCCTTGCCCACGGTGGTCTTGTGGTCGTGGAAGGCGGGCAGGCAGTGCATGAACACAGCGTGCGGGCCTGCAATGTCCATCAGCTGCTGGTTGATCTGGTAGGCGGCAAGGTCGTTGATGCGCTCAGCCCACACCTCCACCGGCTCACCCATGGACACCCACACATCGGTGTACAGCACGTCGGCACCCTTGGCGGCCTTGGCGGGGTCCTCCTCAAAGGTGAGAGTGGCACCGGTCTCGGCAGCGATCTTCTGGCACTCGGCCACGAGGGCAGCGTCCGGCTGGTACTTCTTGGGTGCACAGGCGGTGAAGTTCAGGCCCATCTTGGCGCAGCCCACCATCAGGCTGTTGCCCATGTTGTAGCGGGCATCGCCGAAGTAAACGAAGTTGATGCCCTTCAGATGGCCAAAGTGCTCCCGGATGGTGAGGAAGTCGGCCAGGATCTGGGTGGGATGGAACTCGTTGGTCAGGCCGTTCCACACCGGCACACCGGCGTAGTGGGCAAGGTCTTCCACGATCTGCTGGCCATAGCCGCGGTACTCGATGCCGTCGAACATGCGGCCCAGCACACGGGCAGTGTCGGCGATGGACTCCTTCTTGCCGATCTGGCTGCCGGACGGGTCAAGGTAGGTCACTTCCATGCCCAAATCGTGGGCAGCGACCTCGAAGCTGCAACGGGTGCGGGTGGAGGTCTTTTCAAAGATCAGGGCGATATTCTTGCCTGCCAGCTGGTCATTGTGGCGGATGCCGGCCTTCTTTTTTGCCTTCAGGTCTGCGGCAAGGTCCAGCAGTTCTTCGATCTCGGCAGGGGTGTAGTCCAATAGCTTCAAAAAGCTGCGGTTCTTCAAACTCATTGTATATTTCCCTCTCTATGCAAATTTCATTGTATATTTATACTTATATTATATATTATACTGGGATTCTGAAAAAATTGCAATACCCTGTCGGATATGCTATACTGGCTGTGCTGCCCTTCTCCATTCTGGCAACAGAAGGGGGTGGATACCATGGACACCATTCTAACCAATTTTCTGGTGGCTGTCGCAGCACAGGTAGCTGCACACTTCCTGTGCAAGTGGCTTGAGAGTCACCGCAAGGGCAAGTAAGCACAAAAAGAACCCTCTCGGAGCTGCAACTCTGAGAGGGCTCTTTTTTGTGCGTGGATACAATGGAATGTTCTAACCAACTTCCTACCCTTAGTATATGCAATCCCACACAAAAGTCAAGATGCTATGAAAAAAGTTCACAGCTCCAGCTCTGCCTTCCGTCCGGTGGACTGATAGGCAGTCAGCTTCACGCCGGCCTTTTTGAACATGAACCGCGCCGCCACGCTGGAATCGCTGTCGTGGTACTTGTCGCCGTAGTACACCACCTCGGCAATGCCCGACTGGATGATGGCCTTGGTGCACTCGTTGCAGGGGAACAGCGTCACGTACACCCGCGCACCTTTCAGGTTATTGTGGGCGCTGTTGAGGATGGCGTTCAGCTCGGCGTGGCACACGTACATATACTTGGTGTCCAGCGGTGCGCCCTCCCGCTCCCAGGGCATCTCGTCGTCGCTGCAGCCAATGGGCATACCGTTGTAGCCCAAGGACAGAATTTTGTTTTCCGAGCTGACGATGCACGCGCCCACCTGACTGTTGGGGTCCTTGGAGCGCATGGCCGTGAGCAGCGCAATGCCCATGAAATATTCATCCCAGTTGATGTAATCGGTACGTTTCATTTTGGTATGCTCCTTGTGCCTGTATTCTGCCTTTTATTATAGCGTATCGCTGTGGGTTTTACAATAAACTTTGGCACTGCCGTGCAACTTGCACAAAACCTTGCCCCGAAGTTTGGCGCTTGATTCGTCAGAATTTTCAAACGAAATATTTAAAAATCATTTTGAGTGTGGTATTATCTTTGTAAAATATGCCACAAAAGCGGAGAGAATGCTCCGTGCGGCGGAAATGAGGGAAAAACCGATATGAAATACGCAAGCAACAACATCCGCAATATCCTGATTGCCGGTCATGCCGGCAGCGGCAAGACCACGCTCACCGAGGCGCTGGTCTATTTTTCGGGCGCTGCCGAGCGTATGGGCCGTGTTGAGGACGGCACTACTGTTTCGGACTTTGACCCCGAGGAAGCAAAGCGCAAGGCCAGCCTGTCGGCATCTGTAGTGCCGGTGGAGTACGAGGGCATCAAGTACAACCTGATCGATGCGCCGGGCCTGTTCGACTTCGAGGCCGGTGAGTACGAGGGTATCCGTGCCGCCGAGAGCGTACTGGTGGTGGTGTCCGGCCGCAGCGGCGTGACTGTGGGTGCGGAAAAGGCGTTCCAGCTGGCCCGCAAGAATGGCAAGGCTACCATGGTGTTCGTCTCCAAGTGCGATCTGGAGAATGCCAACTACTTCAAGATCCTTGAGGATATGAAGATCAAGTTCGGCTCCACCGTCTGCCCCTGCGTGGTGCCCGCCAAGCTGGACGACGGCACCCCCGTGTACATCAACCTGTTCAGCCAGAAGGCCTTCAAGTACGAGGGCGGCAAGCAGATCCAGGTGGACCTGCCGGACATCGGCCACCGTTTTCAGGGCCTGATCGAGGCCATGAGCGAAGCCATTGCCGAGACCGACGATGAGCTGATGGAAAAGTTCTTCGGCGGCGAAGCCTTCACCACCGAGGAGATCGTGGAAGGCATGCGCAAGGGCGTCAAGGACGGCCTGATCACCCCCGTGTTCTGCGGCAGCGCCGTGAACCAGCAGGCGCTGGATATGCTGCTGTTCAACATGCACAAGCTGCTGCCCAGCCCGGAGCACGAAGCCAGCACGCTGGCCGAGGATGCCGCCGGCGAGCCGGTGGAACTGCACTGCACCGAAGCAGAGCCTACCGCCGCCTACGTGTTCAAGACCGTGGCCGACCCGTTCGTGGGCAAGCTGAGCTACCTGCGCGTGGTCAGCGGCAAGGTGACTGCAGGCGAACCCCTCACCAACGCCCGCACCGGCGATGTGGAGAAGATCTCCAAGCCCCTCACCGTCATTGGCAAAAAGCAGGTGGACTCCGACGGCATCATTGCCGGTGACATCGGCGCAGTGGCAAAGCTGGTGAGCGCCAAGACCGGCGACACCCTGTGCGACGCTGAGCGCGTGGTCAAGCTGCCCGCCCCCGTGTTCCCCAAGCCCAGCCTGTTCATGGCCGTCACTGTGGCCAAGAAGGGCGACGAGGGCAAGATCAGCAGCGCGCTGGCCCGCCTGATGGAAGAAGACCCCACCCTGAGCTACGAGAACAACGCCGAGACCCATCAGCAGGTGATCGGCGGTCTGGGCGAGCAGCATCTGGACGTGGTGAAGGCCAAACTCAAGAACAAGTTCGGCGTGGAGATCGGGCTGGAAGCACCCCGCATCGCCTACCGCGAGTCCATCCGCAAGGCCTGCCAGAAGCAGGGCCGTCATAAGAAGCAGACCGGCGGTCACGGCCAGTTCGGTGATGTTATCATCAACTTCGAGCCCTGCGACAGCGAGCAGGTGGTGTTTGAGGAGAAGGTGTTCGGCGGCAGCGTGCCCAAGAACTTCTTCCCGGCTGTTGAAAAGGGCGTGCGCCTTGCCGCCGAAAAGGGTGTGCTGGCAGGCTACCCCGTTGTGGGCCTGAAAGCCACCCTGCTGGACGGCAGCTACCACCCGGTGGACAGCTCCGAGATGGCCTTTATTATGGCCGCAAAGCTGGCTTACAAGGCCGCTATGCCGGAGGCCGGCCCGGTCATTCTGGAACCCATCCACACCCTGAAGGCTCATGTGCCAAACGACAACACCGGCGATATCATGGGCGATGTGACCAAGCGCCGCGGCCGCGTTCTGGGCATGGAGCCGGACGAGGACGGCCTGCAGACCATCATCGCTGAAGTGCCGCTGGCAGAGCTTGCAAACTTTACCACCTTCATCCGGCAGACCACGCAGGGCCGCGGCTGGTTCACCACCGAGTTTGCCCGCTACGAGGTTCTGCCCGAGATGCTGGTGCCTGCCGTTGTGGAGCAGGCCAAGAAGCTGGGCAATCTGGACGAGAGCGCAGACGATTAAACGGCAAACGTCAACTTCCCCAGTCTGCTGCGCAGACAGCCCCCTCACCGAGGGAGCTGGCAGAACCGTCAGGTTCTGACTGAAGGAGTTCCCACCGAAATACGACATCACCCCGACCCCCGTTGACACTTTTCCCTCTGTCAGCGGGGGTTTTTGCGGGCCATTCCAACGGCAAATTGTTAATTTTTATCTGCCCGCTTGACTTTTGCGCGGGATTGCATATACTAAAAGTAGGCTATGTGATGATATGCCGTTCATCATGGATTTCCACGCAAAAAAGAACCCCATCCGGAGTTGCCGCTCCAGATGGGGTCTTTTTGTTAGTGCTTACTGCCCTTGCACATCAGGCTGTCAAGCCACTTGCACAGATAATAGGCTACTACCTGTGCTATGCAACGGCGACGACCGCCGCCAGCGGCGGAAACAGGGAGGAGCTGTTGGGGCCGCGGCCTGCAAGATGCGAGTGCCGCCCAAGGCACGAAGCAGATGCAGGGAGCCGCAACCCGTACAGGATGCCAGAAGGGCCGCAGTGCCAGTATAACACAAGCTCTGACCCAATACAACAAAAAGCCCCCGGTACTGCGAATACCGGGGGCTTCGTGTTTTAGTGCTTGGGGAATGCCTTATTCCAGGTTTCGATCACGTTGAACTTCGGTGTCCAGCCTTCGGGCTTGAAGGTGTCTGCGCTCTTGGCTTCCATGATGCCCTGCTCCGCGCACCACTGTGCAGCCTTTGCCATGTCAGTGTCGGCCACATCCGCAAACGCGGGCTGTGCGGCGGGTTCGGGTCTGCCTGCATTGTTCCATACCAGCAATGCCAGCTGGCCGCGGTTTGCGGGGATGGCTGCACCCTCGGGCAGCAGTTCATTCAGGATCACCCGCGTCACCACCTCGTAGCCGCCCCACACGGCTGCGCTGCCAAGGACCACGGCGGCAATGGCACCGCCTGCGTCACCTTCAGGTGCCGCGCCGATCTCGACAATGTCGCTGGGCAGCAGGGGCTTGTTGTCGTCTGTGGCAAGGTTCGAGTCAGGGTCCCTCTGGGTGCCCTGATACACCACGTAGATGCCGTCCCAGCCGACATCATCCGGGATGGCGTTGTAGTCAGTGGGCTTGTAGCGCAGGTAGGCGGTGGTGTACAGATCGCTTTTCTTGAAAGCCTCGACCAGTGCGCTGACATCGCTTTCAGAGACGGGCTCTGTAATGGTCAGCCGTGCCCGTTCGGAGAAGTTGACAGTGAAGCTGCTGTCGGGCACGCTTTTCAGCTTTACGTTGCCGCCGCTGAGGTTGACCGTGCAGCTGCTGGCTTCATTCTCCCTCGGCTTCAGCGTGTCGGCTTCCACCCAGCCGCCGCTGACGTTGAGCTGGCTACAGTTGAGCGCGCCTGCTTCCATAACGCCGCCGGAAACCGTTATGTTGTTCGCGGACACGGTCTGGTCCTTTGCCGTCAGCCAGCCATTCGTTACGTTGAGATCTTTGGAAAGGATGCCAATGGGTGCCTTATTGTCTTCCAGATTCAGCACACCGCCGTTTACCGTAATGCTTGAACCTGTAATGGCGACGGTTTCTTTGGCACTGGCATTCAGGGTGCCGCCGCTCATCTCCAGCTGGCCCGCAGCGATGCCAAAGCCGCCGCCGCTGGCCGTCAGCTTGCCGCCGCTCACCGTTACTTGGCCGTTATGGCTGGCTTCGATGCCGGTACTGTGTTCGCCGGTGGCAGTTGCGCACAGGGTGCCGCCGCTTACCTGTACGGTGTTGCCTAGGGCATAGATGCCGTTATCCGCAGCGGTCGCGTTCACGGTGCCGTCTGTCACATCCAGCGTGCCGTTATCGATCCGGATGCCGCTGGACGGTGCCTCGGCCGTCAGGCTTCCGTTGCCCTTGATGGTGAGCAGCCCCGGGGTGCGGTTGTTCCAACCGCCGTCGTCGTCAATGTCGATGGCCGTCCTTGTGTCGTAGGTGTGCTTGACCGTGTTGCTGCCGCTCAGGGTGAGCTCGACATTGCCAGACGTAGTAAGGGTGGGACTTGAATCGGCGTTGTATTCTATATGGGCATCCTGCAGCGTGGCATAGACCGTGGTGCCTTCATTACCGTTCAAATCAAGCGTTTCGAAGCTGCCCGAAAGAACAGGGGCTTCGTCTTTTTCCTTGATTGGGTCTGGCTTGTCGCTGCTATTCCAGATCTCCAAAAACTGGCCGTTGAGCTCGGGGTGGTCGTCGATGTCCGCATAGCGGGTCACGGAGATCCACGAGCCTTTGCCGTTGGGGTATTTCTCCGTGTTGGACATATCCCACGTTTCGGCCAGTGCGGGCATGCAAAGGCTCAGGGCCATGGCCCCTGCCACCGCCGCTGCGGCCAGCTGTCTTGCAAGCTTGCGTAGTTTCATGCAGATTGCCTCCTTTTTTCCCTCGTATTTTTACGGGGGGGGGTATGTATTACAGTACTTTGATTATCTCACACTTTACCGGATTTTGGAAGCAAACCTGCGTGAATCGCCCTAAAAAGCGCGTGAATCGTCAAAAGTATCACTTCTCGGGCGGGTCAGCCTTTGCCGCGCCAGCGGCACATCATTGCGCAGGCACATCATCTGCGCGCCGACGGCGCGCATTCCGGCAGGATTTCCTCCCCAGCACCGCCTTTTTTGTTGACAAAGCAGCCGCCTGCTATTATAATAATGTAGTCAAAATGGCATTATTGTGCGGCTTTGCGGCTGTGCAAAACAAATAGACAAGGAGAGATTCTCAAATGGCACAAGAGATCAAGATGTCCGCTGCCGGTCTGAAGGCAATGCAGGAGGAACTGGAATACCTCAAAACGGTGCGCCGCAAGGAGCTGGCCGAAGAGATCAAGGAGGCACGCAGCCACGGCGACCTTTCCGAGAACAGCGAGTACGACGAGGCCAAGAATACGCAGGGTCTGGTGGAGAACCGCATCACCGAACTGGAGCAGATGATCAAGAACGCCGTCATCATTGATGAGAGCGAGCTGAGCGTGGACAATGTCTCTGTGGGCACCCACGTCACCATCCTCATGGCCGGCGAGGACGAGAACGAGGAGTACGACATTGTGGGCCGCACCGAAGCCGACCCTCTGAACGGCAAGATCAGCGACGAAAGCCCCGTGGGCCACGCCCTGCTGGGTAAGGCTGTGGGCGACAAGGCCGAAGTGCTGCTGCCCACCGGCCACACCGTGGAGTACACCGTGCTGAACATCACCCACGCTGCAGGCTGAGCAGGCCAAACGAATAGGAGAAACCATGGAAGAACAAAAGAAGAATCCGGCGCAGGGCCTGTCCGAGAGCGAGCAGGTGCAGGTGCGCCGCCAGAAGCTGGCCGACCTGCAGGCTGCAGGCCACGACCCCTTCACCCTGACCAAGTACCCGCAGGATGCCTACTCTGCCGACCTGAAGGCCGAGTTCTCCGACCTGCCCAACGAGACCGACAGCGGCAAGACCGTGGCGCTGGCTGGCCGTATGATGTCCAAGCGCGTAATGGGCAAGGCAAGCTTTGCCCACCTGCGGGACGATAAGGGCGACATTCAGCTGTACGTCCGCCGCGATGAGCTGGGTGAAGAGCCTTACGCCGCCTTCAAGAAGCTGGACGTGGGCGATATCATCGGCGTGAAGGGCGAGGTGTTCCGCACCAAGACCGGCGAACTGAGCGTGCGCGCCACCGAGCTGACCCTGCTGGCCAAGAGCCTGCGCCCCCTGCCCGAGAAGTTCCACGGCCTGACCGATACCGAGATGCGCTATCGTCAGCGCTATGTTGACCTCATCGCAAACCCCGAGGTCAAGGAGACCTTTGTCAAGCGCAGCCAGATCCTGAAGGAGATCCGCGCCTATCTGGACGAGAAGGGCTTCCTCGAAGTGGACACCCCCATCCTGACCCCCTTCGAGATCGGTGCATCCGCACGCCCCTTCTACACCCATCACAACAGCCTGAACATGGACATGGTGCTGCGCATTGAGACCGAGCTGTACCTCAAGCGTCTGATCGTGGGCGGTATGGATCGCGTGTATGAGGTGGGCCGCATCTTCCGCAACGAGGGCATGGACCCCAAGCACAACCCGGAGTTCACCAGCATCGAGCTGTATCAGGCCTTCACCGACTTCCATGGCATGATGGATCTGGTGGAAGAGCTGTACAAGCGCCTTGCCCAGAAGATCTGCGGCAGCATGGTCATCCCCTATCAGGGCAAGCAGATCGACATGGGCCACTGGGAGCGCCTGACCATGATCGAGGCCGTCAAGAAGTATTCCGGCGTGGACTTCAACGACTGGAAGTCCGACGAGGATGCCATCGCCGCCGCCAAGGAGCACCACGTGGAGCTGCCCGAGGTGCCCACCAAGGGTGCCATTCTGGCTGAGTTCTTCGATGCCTTCGTGGAGGACAAGCTGATCCAGCCCACCTTCATCTACGACTACCCCGTGGAGATCAGCCCGCTGGCAAAGCGCAAGCCGGACGACCCCGCCTTCACCGAGCGCTTTGAGTATTTCATCGACTGCACCGAGTACGGCAACGCCTTCAGCGAGCTGAACGACCCCATCGACCAGAAGGGCCGCTTCGAGCGTCAGGTAGCCGAGCGCAAGGCCATCGAGCCCGACTGCAAGGCACAGGTGGACTACGACTACGTGAACGCACTGGAGTACGGCCTGCCCCCCACGGGCGGTCTGGGCTTCGGCGTGGACCGTCTGGTCATGCTGCTCACCGACAGCGCCTCCATCCGCGATGTGCTGCTGTTCCCCACGATGAAGCCGATTGAGCAGTAAATTTCCAATTTGCAACCAATAAAGCCTGAAACTTCTTGATGTTACGAGAAGTTTCAGGCTTTTTGTTTGCGATAATTTCCAGCGATTTTCACGCCATACGCCAATTTTACGCCAAATGATGTAGGATTTTGTGCAGAGCAAAAAGAGCGTTGTTCCGGTTTGGCAGTAGAAACGGCTGTGTGGTAGGCGGGTGCAGACCTGCAAAGGGCTGCATCACAAAGCGAATTCATGGATCTGCAAACGGACAGCCGGAACTTTTCACCGCAGAAGAAGCAAACGCGAAGAACATGGAGTTTTTCTTATGAACAAACTGCTTTCCTGCTGCTACAACATGGACACCAACCGGATGGAAGCCCGGTTCGCAGACGGTTCTGCCGTTGCCATCGACTGCAGCGCCATCGAGGACGAGTACGGCAACACCCCGGCACAGCGGGCAGAACTGGATTGGCTGCTCTACAACAAGCCCTTGGAGTACGCACAGCTTGTACTGAGTGGGAAGATTGCGCACTATCTGTCACTGGGATGTGAGCATGGCAGACCAAAAGATCAAGTCTAATGAACCAAACAACTGCTGATCCGTATTTCTTTTGATACGGGTTAGCAGTTGTTTCTGTTTTATGCATATCACAACTGCGCAAGCAAATACGCTTATTCCGCCTTCCCTTCCAGCCTGTTTTTATACCCTTCGCCCCATGCCCGCATGGCATCCAGAACCGGTTTCAAACTATATCCCAATTCGGTCAGAGTATATTCCACCCGGGGCGGCACTTCAGCATAGACCTTCCGGGTCAGCAATCCGCTTTCCTCCATCTGCCGCAGCTGAGCGGTCAAAACCTTCTGGGTCACATGGCCGATGGACTTTTTCAGTTCTCCAAAACGCTTTGTGCCCGGCATCAGATCCCGGAGGATCAGCACCTTCCATTTATCGCTGATGAGGGTCAGGGTGGTCTCCACCGGGCAGGCCGGGAGTTCTTTGAGGATTTCCTTTTCCATAATTACCTCCAAGAGAATTTCAAGTGGTCATCGTGCCGGATGCACGGATACCACAAACCGCTTTATGGCATCATTATAGCTTTCAACAGCAAAAAAAGCAAGCAGCATCGCAATGGTATCTTTTTGGTAACTACACCACAATATTGTGCGTACTTCACAAGCCGCACAAAGCGCATTACAATAAAGCTGTCCGAAAAAAACAATGTATGGAGGTACATCCCATGAATAAAGTCGTAGAATTTCTGAACGCAAACCCGGTGCAGTATCTGGCCACCGTAGGCCGTGACGGCAAGGCCAAGTGCCGCCCCTTCATGTTTGCCGGTGAGCTGGACGGCAAGCTGTGGTTCTGCACCAACAACCAGAAGGATGTTTACAAAGATCTGCAGGCAAACCCCAACATCGAGATCTCCGTTTCCAGCCCGGAGTACGCATGGATCCGTCTGCATGGCAAGGCTGTGTTTGAAAACAACATGACCGCCAAGGAGATGTGCATCGCAAACCCCATCGTGAAGAGCCAGTACGGCGAGGCTGCCAACCCCATCTTTGAGGTGTTCTATCTGGAGGATGCCCACGGCATCATTGCAGACTTCTCCGGCAACCCTCCCTACGAGTTCTGATCTGAAAAAACAGCGCAGCAGTCTTCTGAACGGGTAGACTGCTGCGTTTTTATAGAAAGGTTTTGAAAGGCAGGCGAACACCATGAACCAGAGTGAGCGGCGAACGATCCTTATTCAGGTGCTTTTGAAAGAACGCCCGGAGTATCGGGGACTGCGGATACCGGCAGACGCAGACACCCAGCGGCAGCTTCTGCGTGGCTTGCTGAATATCCGTGAACCACGGCGTATCGGCACAGACTTTCTGCAAATACAAGATGCGTACCTGCAAGAGGAAACCGCTGCAAAGGGCATCACCGATGCGGCTGACCTGACGCCCCTGCAGCCGGGGCTGTACCTCTGGCAGGGGGACATTACCACCCTGAAATGCGATGCCATTGTCAACGCCGCCAACAGCGGCATGACCGGCTGCTACTGCCCGAACCACGGCTGTATCGACAACGCCATCCACACCTATGCCGGGGTACAGCTGCGTCTTGCCTGTGCGGAGATCATGGACAGGCAGAGACACCCGGAACCCACCGGACAGGCAAAGATCACGGCCGCATTTAATCTGCCCTGCCGCTATGTGCTGCATACGGTTGGCCCGATCATCAACAGGCGAGTGACCAAAGAGGACAAAGAACTGCTGGCTTCCTGTTATCGCTCCTGTCTGGAGCTGGCGGCAGAGAACGGGCTGGAAAGCGTAGCGTTCTGCTGCATTTCCACGGGAGAGTTTCACTTTCCCAACCAGCTTGCAGCAGAGATTGCGGTGCAGACTGTGAAAGAGTTCCTGCAAACACCCACAAGCATCAAAAAGGTGATTTTCAATGTTTTCAAAGATATGGACAAAAAAATCTACGAACGATTGCTCCGGACCGATTGATACGCTGCGGCAGGTCCTGAGCCATGCCGATGCAGTGGTCATTGGTGCAGGTGCAGGGCTTTCTACCTCGGCAGGTTTCACCTATGACAGGGAGCGGTTCCGGGAATATTTCTCCGATTTTGCCAGCAAGTACGGATTTACGGATATGTACTCCGGTGGCTTTTACCCCTACCCCACCATGGAGGAATACTGGGCATACTGGAGCCGCTATATTTACATCAACCGCTATCAGGATGCACCCAAGCCGGTGTATCAAGGTCTGTTTTCTCTTGTGAAAGACAAGGACTACTTTGTGCTGACCACCAACGTGGACCACTGTTTTCAGAAAGCAGGGTTCGACAAAAAACGGTTGTTCTATACACAGGGTGATTACGGTCTGTTCCAGTGCAGTGAACCATGCTGTCAGGAAACATATGACAACGACAAGCTTATCCGGCAGATGGTGGAAGCGCAGGGGTATATCATTGCACCGGATGGTCAGCTGACCGTACCGGAGAATACCATCCTGAAAACTTATATCCCGTCCGAGCTTGTTCCCCACTGCCCGCACTGCGGCAGACCCATGAGCATGAACCTTCGTGCAGACGATACCTTTGTGGAGGACGTGGGTTGGCACACTGCTGCCGACCGGTACAGCGAATTTCTGCGCCGCCACGAGGGGCAGCGCATCCTCTTTCTGGAATTGGGTGTTGGCTACAACACCCCGGTCATCATCAAGTATCCGTTCTGGCGGATGACCGCTAAAAATCCAAACGCATTCTACGTCTGCATCAATCAGGGGCAGGCCATTTGCCCGCCGGAGATCGAGCGACAGTCTGTCTGCATTCATGCAGATATTGGCGCTATTATAGCGCAATTGTGACCCACAAGAGGGCTGGCATCGTCCAGCCCTCTCTCTTTTTGCCAAAGTTTTTGATGCATTTTCTTGCATTCTGCCGAAAGTAACGTATTCTCGGATTTTTTTGTTGACAAAGCTCGATTTTTGTGGTAATCTATCCCAACAATTTAATATAACATATTTACTTAGAGTTCCAGCTCGGCTCCCGAAGGAGCCGGAGCAAGTTTTTAACTTTCTTATCGCTACATAACGAACCCGAACCAAGGCCACCCCGGAAGGGATGGTCAGGTTCAGGTTGTTGTGTGGCGATTTTTTATTGCCAAATCCAGCACCGAACCTTGACAACCGCATGACCGTCTGCATGGGATACCCGGCGATGACCCCTCACGAGGGAGAGCCGGAAAACGCCGCCGAGAGGGGGCAGGAAAACCATGTGGGGAGAACGGCTAAACGTTGATTCCTCAGTTACCAGAAAACAATGTGGTCAAATTGACCACATTGTTTTTCTGTAACGCCAGTGAAAGGAGGGTCATCTCCATGTATATGACAAACGAAAAATGGGAGCAGAACAATCAGGATTATTTGAAAGAATCGTATGAGGAAACGGGTTTTACCGCCGGAGGATACGCCGTCCGCAAACTTATCTGCGGCGGCTGCGGTCGGGTGTTCTACACCACCATCTACACCAAGAAATACTGTCACAGCTACTGGTGCGGCAATCAGGCCAACAATCGGCGGCAGCGGGAATACCGCCAAATGCGCCGTCAGGATTTAGTATGCCAGTGCTGCGGTGAAAAATTCACACCCAAACGTGCAGATGCCCGCTATTGCAGCAATGCCTGTCGGCAAAAAGTCTATCGAAAACGTGTTACAGATGCTGCAAGTGCTCAAAATGAGCACTTGGTTAAGCGTAACGCATCTGCCAAATAAAACTCAGTCCCTCACAAATGGGGGAACAGAAATTCATCGACCTGTTACGGAAAACCAAGTGGTCAAAATGAGCACATCGTTTTTCCGTAACACTGCAAGGTCTGTTGAAAATCAGGTGCCTCCACCCGGCACTTGATTTTACCCGTAACGAAATCAGTTGGTCATTTTGGCCAACTGAAAAAGCCGGACAAGTTGGTGGGCAGGGATTCGCAAATCTTTGACCGCCAGCTTGCCCGGAGCAGGAGTGCAGAGGACGTAGTCCTTTGCCCCAGTGATATGATGCTGTGCGTCATATAATACTGGGTATTATCTGGCGCACCGCAGGCGGCAGATTCAGCAGCAAAGCTGCTGCGCACCCCACCCCACCAAGACGTTGAAATGGAGGGATGTTTATCTGAAGCTGACACGACACAATGGACGAGCCGGAAAACACGGCACCTATAACCCCAAGCACAACGACCGTAATTTCGACCTCACCAACAGCGAGCACATTGACCCGGAACGAGCCAAGGGCAACATCTACTGGGACTGCTTCCACGGCTTCCGTTCGGCTCTCGCCCCACAAGACCCGGATGATCTGGCAGGGACATTCTCGGATGTGGAACGGCAATTCTACGAGACCCGTTACTCGGAGTTCATCGAAAGGCAAAATGAGCGCAACGCCAAGATCCGGCACACGGAACGAAACCGCAGCATTCCTGACCTGCTGTCCAGCCGCAAGACCTGCCCGGAAG
>OGFR01000317.1_pt1 | contig 45467 bp, 19 predicted proteins | sample 1571001 | NCBI WGS metagenome assembly OGFR01 (sample SAMEA2582064, study PRJEB24529) | metagenome | biome: Human gut stool | place: China | collected 2011 | reverse complement strand
CTCTGGTGATCCATCCGGCATCCACCACCCATTCCCAGTTGGATGAGGAAGGACTGCTGGCATGCGGTATCAAGCCGACCACCATCCGTCTTTCCATCGGTACCGAGCATATCGATGATATTATTGACGATCTGAAACATGGCTTTGAAGCAGTAAAATAATAACGGTGTATAATGCAAGGAGGAGATCAGGATGGCAAACATTTATACTTCCGCAGATCAGCTGATTGGTAAAACCCCGCTTCTGGAACTCACAAACATTGAGAAAAAGTTTGGTTTAAAGGCAAAAATCCTGGCAAAACTGGAATATTTGAATCCGGCAGGTTCTGTAAAGGACCGCATTGCCAAGGCTATGATCGATGCTGCTGAGGCAAGCGGTCAGCTGAAACCGGATTCCGTGATCATTGAACCGACCTCCGGCAATACAGGAATTGGTCTGGCGTCTGTGGCTGCAGCCCGCGGCTATCGCATCATAATCGTAATGCCGGAAACTATGTCTGTGGAGCGCCGCCAGTTAATGAAGGCCTATGGTGCAGAGCTTGTCCTCACCGAGGGGGCAAAGGGCATGAAGGGAGCGATTGCCAGGGCAGATGAACTGGCCAGGGAAATTCCGAATGCATTTGTGACAGGACAGTTTGTGAATCCGGCAAATCCCAGGGCACATTTTGAGACCACCGGACCGGAAATCTGGGAGGATACCGATGGCCGGGTAGATTATTTTGTGGCAGGTGTCGGTACCGGAGGCACCATCACCGGAACCGGACGTTTCTTAAAGTCCAAAAACCCGGATGTCAAGGTGGTTGCGATAGAGCCTGCTTCCTCCGCAGTGCTTTCCACTGGTGTGGCAGGAGCACATAAGATCCAGGGAATCGGAGCCGGCTTTGTACCGGAAGTGCTGGATACCAAGATATACGATGAGATTATTCCGGTCAGCAACGATGACGCGTTTGCAACCGGAAAGGAAGTTGGAAAGAACGAAGGCGTACTGGTAGGAATTTCCTCCGGCGCGGCTCTCTGGGCTGCCATAGAGCTGGCAAAACGCCCGGAAAATGAGGGTAAGACAATCGTAGTGCTGCTCCCGGATACCGGAGACCGCTACCTGTCTACTCCGTTATTTGCAGATTAACAGGAAACTGTGAGGGTAACGGAGCGTTATAGAACTATAGATTGAATATGAGAAGGATGGTTGGGGATTATGATGATTTCAACAAGAGGAAGATATGCACTGCGCGTGATGATCGATCTGGCAGAACATGCCACGGGGACATTTACTCCGTTAAAGGAGGTGGCACAGAGACAGGACATTTCTCAGAAATATCTGGAATCTATCATGTCCAACCTGTCGAAATCCGGTTTTGTGGAAGGTGCCCAGGGAAAAGGCGGCGGATACCGCCTGTCCAGGGCGCCGGAAGATTATAAAGTAGGAGAAATCTTGCGCCTGACGGAAGGCTCCCTGGCGCCGGTAAGCTGTCTGGAGGCAGGTGCCAAGCTCTGCGAAATAGCGCCGCACTGCCGGACCCTGCCTATGTGGACCCGTTTAAACAGCGTGATCAATGAATTTTTTGACAGCTATACCATTGCCGATCTGATGAAGACCGAAGATGGCGGCGACTATGTGATTTAAATGAGCAATGCGAAGCATTTTCGAGCCTGCATTGCAGAGAAAAACGGTCTCAACAAATTTACAGATATCTCTTGACAAACCCCTTTCCCTGGCGTAGAATACGCCACATAGGGTAGTAAAAACATACTACGGAAATGAGGAATCAGCTATGACTCAGGTTAAGACCATGCAGATGAATATGGCTATGATGTGCGGCATGATGATGGACATGTGCCGTATGTTTGTATGCAATCAATTTCATCAGTAATCTGCAGGGTCAGGAAAGAGCATAGAAGAAGCATAAAATCAGAGACGAGAACGCATTCTAAGCCGTAAGCCTGTTGCAGGTTTACGGCATTTTTATTTCATAGGAAAATCCGTCATTTCCGTATCACAGGGAAAGGAAAAGAGTATGGCATTAGAGGAAACCATTATCCAGTTAAAGCACATGGGCAAGGAATTCAAAACGGCCAACGGGCCGGTCAAAGCCCTGGATGACATTAATCTGGAAATCAGGCGTGGAGAAATCTTCGGAATTATCGGACTTTCCGGTGCAGGAAAGAGCACACTGGTGCGATGCATCAACATGCTGGAGATCCCGACCTCCGGTGAGGTATTGTTTGAGGGAGAAAATCTGGCGGCGTTAAATGATGCCGGACAGAGAAAGGCAAGACAGTCCATGGGAATGATCTTCCAGCAGTTCAACCTGCTGGCCCAGAGAAATATTCTCCGGAATGTGTGCTTCCCCATGGAGATTGCGGGAATTCCAAAGCAGCAGGCGAAAGAGCGCGCCATGGAGCTGTTAAAGCTTGTGGGACTGGAGGACAGGGCAAAGGCTTATCCGGCACAGCTTTCCGGCGGACAGCGTCAGAGAGTGGCCATTGCCCGGGCCATTGCAACAAACCCGAAGGTGCTTTTGTGTGACGAGGCTACCAGTGCCCTTGACCCGAACACGACCAAGTCGATCTTACAGCTGATCAAACAGATCAACCGGGACCTAGGCATTACCGTGATTGTAATCACTCATGAGATGGCGGTCATTGAAGCCATCTGTGACCGGGTGGCCATCATCGACCACAGCCAGATTGCTGAGTATGGCCGGGTATCAGAAATCTTTTCTGAGCCAAAGTCTAAGATTGGCCGTCAGTTAATTCTGGGCGATGCGGTGGAAAATGTAAGATTCGACAAATCCAGAAAGATCCGCATCACCTTTGACGGACGTTCTTCCATGGAGCCGGTTCTGGCCAATATGATCCTGGCCAGCAAGGTCCCGGTGAACATCCTGTACGCTTCCACGAAGGATATTGGCGGCACGGCTTATGGTCAGATGATCATTCAGCTGCCGGAGGATGAAGCGGACGCGGCGAGAGCCCTGCATTATTTAAAGACCGTGCAGGTGCCGTATGAGGAGGTGAACAGTGATGCTATTTAGTCAGCAGATTTTAGAACTGATTCGGAACGGAATCGGAGAAACCTTATGTATGGTGATCATTTCCACCATCGTTTCCTATATGATCGGAATTCCGCTGGGCATCATCCTGGTGGTGACCGACAAGGAGGGCATTCGTCCCATCCCGGCCTTGCAGAAGGTGCTGGGACTGATCATCAACCTGCTCCGGTCGGTACCGTTTCTCATTCTTCTGATCATGATGATTCCGGTTACCAGAAAACTGGTGGGAACCAGCCTGGGCTGGAGGGCAGTGGTACCGCCGCTGGTGGCCTCTGCAGCTCCTTATATTGCCCGTATGGTAGAATCCTCCTTTAAGGAGATCGATGCCGGAGTTATTGAAGCAGCAAAATCCATGGGAGCTTCTACGTCCCAGATCATCTGGAAGGTATTGCTTCCGGAGTCAAAGCCGTCTCTCTTGATCGGAGCGGCTATCTCCACCACCACCATACTCGGCTATTCTGCCATGGCAGGCGCGGTCGGCGGCGGCGGACTGGGCGGTATCGCCATCAACTATGGTTATTACCGTTATGAGACCGACATTATGCTGGTGACGGTAGCGATTCTGGTCATCATCGTACAGATCATTCAGGAAATCGGCATGAGATTGGCGAGAAAAAGCGACAAGAGAATACGTTAAAATGGATTTAGCAGCCGCAGGACGGCTGTCGGCCAAAGGCCATATAAATCAAAATTATTGATCGAGGAGGATAAGTATTATGAAAAAGAACATTGGTGTAATCGCAGCAGCATTTTTAGCAGCAGCAGCCCTGACCGCATGCGGTGGCAGCAAACCGGCTGAGACGACTGCAGCAGAGACAAAGGCAGAGGCAGCCGAGACTACCGCAGCAGAGGCAGAGAGCAGTGAAGCAGAAGCAAAGACTGACGATTTAAAGGAACTGACTGTAGGTGCAAGCCCGGCTCCCCATGCAGAGATTCTGGAGGCTGCAAGAGAGGAACTTGCAAAGAAAGGTTATGATTTAAAGATCGTTGAGTATACCGACTATGTTCAGCCGAACCTGGCGCTGGACGCTGGTGATCTGGATGCAAACTATTTCCAGCATCTTCCGTATCTGGAGCAGTTCAATGAGGAGAGAGGAACCAAGTTAGTCAGCGCAGGCAAGATCCATTATGAGCCGTTCGGCATCTACGCAGGCAAGACCGCAACTCTGGATGCGCTGGCAGATGGCGCAAAGGTGGCTGTTCCGAACGACGCGACCAACGAGGCACGCGCACTGCTTCTTCTGGAAGCACAGGGCCTGTTAAAGCTGGCAGATGGCGCAGGCTTAAAGGCAACCAAGACAGACATTGTTGAGAATCCGAAGAACCTGGATATCCTTGAGGTTGAGGCTGCACAGGTTCCGCGTTCCCTTCCGGATGTTGACATCGCAGTCATCAACGGCAACTACGCAATTGAGGCTGGTTTAAAGGTATCTGATGCTCTGGCAGTGGAGGCTTCTGATTCTGAGGCAGCAACCACCTACGGAAACGTGGTAGCAGTTCAGGAGGGTAAAGAAGATGATGAGAAGACCAAAGCTCTCATTGAGGCCCTGACCAGTGACGCAGTGAAAGAGTATATGGAGCAGACCTACGAGGGTGCAGTAGTTCCGTTATTCTAATCGCTAAGCAGATGTAATAAAATCAGACAGTTTTCAGGAACTGCCTGGAAACTATACGCATAGACTACAGTAAGGACGTTTCATTCCGGATGTGGCCTATGCGTATTTTTGATTTAAAAAAAAAGAAGTCATCAACATCTGTGACTGTAAAAAGCTGGGCTTTGTGGGCGATGTAGAATTTAATCCGGAAAACGGCTGCATCACGCATCTGATCGTCCCGGGACCCGGGTGCCTGTGCGGGATTTTTGGGCGGGAGAAGGAGTATATCATTCCGTTTAAGGATGTGTGCCAGATTGGGGATGATATCATTCTGGTTGAAGTCAGGAAGCTAAAGGACATCGAAAAGCCGTGCAAGTATGACTAGGTTTGTGCAGTGGGCAGACGGTTTCGGGTTTCAAAACTACTTGCACCTGTGCAAAGGATGGGTTAAAATAATGACAAAAGTGATACACAGGAGGAAAATAACTTGAAGTGTCCATTTTGCAACGCAGCAGATACCAAGGTCATTGATTCCAGACCGGCAGAGGATAACAGCTCCATTCGCCGCCGTCGTCAGTGCGTAGTCTGCGGAAAGCGCTTTACCACATATGAGAAACTGGAAACCATGCCGCTTATGGTCATCAAAAAAGACCAGACAAGAGAACCGTATGACCGTTCTAAAATCGAGTCGGGTGTGGTTCATTCCTGCCATAAACGTCCGGTTTCCATCCAGCAGATCAACCAGATGATCGATGAAATTGAGAACGAGATCTTTACCATGGAGGACCGGGAGGTGGAGACTTCTGCCATCGGCGAACTGGTCATGCAGAAGTTAAAACAGCTGGACGAAGTTGCCTATGTGCGTTTTGCGTCTGTTTACCGGGAGTTCAAAGACGTGAACACCTTTATGGAGGAGCTTGGAAAGCTTCTGGAAAATAAGAGAAAGTAAGACGGGAGTACAACTGTGATATTAGAACCATTTTACCCGAAGGAATGGGTGGACAGCACCTACGGTATTAACTGGGAGGACTGGAGAGAAAAAGGGAAGAGGGGAGTTATATTTGATATTGATAATACTCTGGTTCCCCATGGGGCTCCGGCGGACGAGCAGGCACTGGCCCTGTTTCAGAGGCTTCACAGTCTGGGATTTCAGACGCTTCTGCTGTCGAATAATAAAGAACCGCGGGTGAAGTCCTTTGCGGAGCAGGTGCAGTCACCCTATATTTACAAGGCCGGAAAACCGGGCGTGAAGAATTATAATCGTGCGGTAGAGGAGATGGGGCTTTGCAAAGAGGAGGTACTGTTTGTGGGTGACCAGCTTTTTACCGATGTGTACGGTGCAAACCGCGCCGGAATCTACGGAATCCTGGTAAAACCCATCAACCCCAAAGAAGAAATCCAGATCGTGCTGAAGCGCTATCTGGAGGCAGTGGTGCTGCACTTCTATAAGCGTGAAATGCAAAACAAATCATAACAATAAAAAAGAGGCAGTTCCTGAAAATGGAATTGCCTCTTTTGCATTCAATCAGTTCAGATCCAAAACTGTGCGGAGTATTAAACTCTGGACAGATACTCACCGGTACGGGTGTCGATCTTGATCTTATCACCGTTGTCAACGAACAGTGGAACGTATACGGTTGCGCCAGTCTCAACGGTTGCCGGCTTGGTAGCGCCCTGTGCGGTATCACCCTTGAAGCCCGGCTCGGTGTTGGTGATCTCAAGCTCTACGAATAACGGCGGCTCTACGGAGAATACCTTACCATTGTAAGAGCAGATCTTAACAATCTCATTCTCCTTAACGAACTTTAATGCATCACCGATCACGTCTGCTGCGAGAGCCATCTGCTCGTAGTTATCCATGTTCATGAAGTTGTACAGATCGCCATCTTCATACAGATACTGCATATCTACACGGTCGATTCTTGCAGACGGGAACTTCTCGGTCGGACGGAAGGTTCTCTCTACTACGGAACCGGTCATAACATTTTTGATTTTGGTTCTTACGAAAGCAGCACCCTTACCCGGTTTTACATGCTGGAACTCTACGATCTGGTATACGTTACCCTCGATTTCCAGGGTAATGCCGTTTCTAAAATCACCTGCTGAAATCATGTGATATTCCTCCTTGAATTTGCGTACTCGCGATTAATCTACTATATTCTATACTAAAAACCGCTGTTTTTCAACTGTTTTTTCGTGTTTTGCCGTGTTTTGCCGCGGTTAGCAGGGGCTTTTGCGGTATTTTTGCTGCATCCGGACTGGTGTTTGGTCCTGCCGCGGGTTATCGGCTGAGCTGGTCCAGGATATCTTTGGTATCGGACATGAGCTGAGAATCCGTGGAATGTTCCATCACATACTCAAAATCAGCTTTGGCCAGACTGGCTTCATCTGTATGAAGATAGCAGACTCCTCGGTTGTAGAAGGCAAAATCCGCAAAGCAGTTTCCCTCGATTGCGGCAGTGAAATACGGAATAGCCGTTTTATAGTCTTCCCGGTTCATGCTGATGGAACCAAGGTAGAAATTGCATTCAGCCAGGTAAGCACCCTGTTCATAGGCTTTTCGGAGATAGCTTTCCGCGGCTTCTTCCTGTTCCAGGTTCATGTAGGAAGAGCCAATGAGGAAATTCAGTTCTCCGTCCTCTGGCTCTGCGACGGCATATTTCTGAAAATCGGCAAGAGCACCCTCAAAATCTTCAAGGGAATAACGGCAGACACCGCGGGCATAGGCAATTGCATCGGCATATTCCGGGAGTGCTTTTTCCGCATTGTTGTAAGCGGTGATGGCATTTTCGTAGTCCATCTGCTGCTGGTAACAGTCTGCGATGTACATCAGTACATCCGTCTGGGATGGATCAATCTGGTACATGGTTTCGTAGTCGGTACGGGCTTCGGCGTATTTGCCGTTTTCCTCCAGAAGCTGTGCCCGGAGCTGTCTTGCATCGTAGAGATCCGGGGCCAGGCGGATAGTGGTTTCCAGATCGGCCATGGCTTCATCGGACTGGTTTAACAGGACATAAAGTCCGGCTCGTTTCAGGTAATACTGGGGATTAGCGCTGTCCAGTGCAAGCAGATGATTGATTTCATCAAGTGCTTCATCATAATTGCTCTGGGTCACAAGTTCAGAAAAATGATCCAGGGCAGCATTTTGCTCGTCCAGTGACAGCTGCAGCTTTTCCTGAAGCTGTTCGGCTGCCTGATGCGACCGGTGCTGTTCATACTGTTCCAGAAATGCAGTGGACACGTAGGGGAGCGCCAGAGATACAATGAGAATCAAGGCAATCCCCTTTTTTCGTGCGTTGATTTTAAAGAAAAGACCGCGGCGGCCTGTAGAATGATGTTTCATAAATGCCCCTTTCTCTTATGCAGGTTCATAAGGGTTAAAATTATGGATTAATAACCTCAGAGTATCATAAGTAATCTAAAAACTCAATAAAAATAGCAAAACTTTGACATTAGAGCCGGCAAAATGCTATAATTTATGACAATAACAGCGGATTTTTAGGACAGAGAGGAGAAATGCTTATGCAAAAAAAGGTGGCGCAGGAGGCACTGGAACTGACGCGGGAGTGCCTGATGCAGTATTGGCAGCTGAATCCGGAACTGGTACTGTCTTACTGTGATGAGGATGTATTATGGACCGGGACACTGCAGAAGCAGTTTATTGTCGGGAGGGAAGCGACTGCGGAAGATCTGCGGGGTACTATGCGGGATTTAAAACCATGCCATTTAATGGAACAGGATTTTTTTGTAGTGCAAAACAGTGGAAATGTCTGTACGGTGGCAGGGCGTTATCTGGTCACGACTGATGAGCGTGTGGAATTTTTCCTTCAGGTGCAGCAACGCTGCACGTTTGTCTGGGAGCAGAGAGATGGGAAGCTGAAAATCTGTCATATGCATATTTCCAATCCGCTGGGCGAACTGAAAACAGTGGGAGATGAGATGTTTCCCAGCACCATGGGCAGAATGGCGCATAAATATCTAATGCGCCGGTTTAGTACACTGACAGATAAAACCAAGCTGATGGCTGCAGATCTGGAGGACCGGGAACACATCTTTCTTTTATCTGAGATTCTTTATGTGGAGGCAGGCGGACGCATAAGCATCATTGCTTTTCTTTCCGGAGCGAAAATACCAGTGCGTATGACATTAACAGAGTTTCAGGAGAAAGCAGATGAGAGGTTTGCGGCAGTGCACCGGAGCTATATTATCAACGCGGAGTGCATTTCCCAGATCCAGAAATATGAGGTGGTACTGATCGACGGGACGCGGATTCCAATTCCGGTGAAGAAGTACCGGGAAACCAGAGAAATGCTGTTAGAGCGGCTGCAGTAGGAAAATTTCAAAAATAAGTTTTCGATGTCAATATTCATGCCTTTCATGCAGAAAGCATTGAATGAAGAAGTCTATTTCTGTATAATCAAAGTAGAAAACTGTATTTTTTTAAAAAATGACAAAAAAGTCAGAAAACATAAAAACTACGGATACATATAGTAAACAAGGACGAGTCAGTTACATTTAGAAAGGAATGGCGAATCTATGGGTATACAGGAAAAGGCAATGTTAGAGTACCGAAAGACCATGAAACGGGCAAAAGGAATGATCGCGGTTCTGGGACTGTGTATGGCAGTTACAGGGACATCGGTTTCTTATGCGGCCGGCGGCACTGTAGATTCCGGCTATGAAAGCAGTCAGGATGCTGCGGTCGGAGACAGCGCAGATTCTGGCGGCGGAAGCTTTGAGGCCGGTGACAGTTCGGGCGGAGGAGGATCCGGCGGGGGCGGCGCTTCTGAAAGCGGAGACAGCTCCAGCGGTGGCGGAAACTCTGAGGCCGGAGACATTTCTGGAGGAAGCGAAGCTGGAGGAAATTCCAGTGAAAGCAGAGACAGCTCATCTGGAGAAAGCAGTTCCGAAAGCAGCGGTTCTGAGAGCGGAAGCAGTTCGGAAGATAACAGTGGAAACTCTGAGGATGGAAGCAGTTCGGAAATTGATTCCGAAAAAGGATCTGAATCTGTAAATCAGTCTGGCGGCACTTCTGAGACAGGCACTGGTTCTGAGAATGACAAGAATTCCACAGACAAGAGTAATCCTGGAATTGGAACAGGTTCAGAAAATATACAGGAACCGGAGCAGGGAAGCGTTTCTGACGGAAGCGTGAATTCTGGTGCAGATTCGGAAGATAAGAACCGTGCAGACGCTGCAAATACACAGCAGGACACGGGAATGTTCGGAGAAGGCCAGGACAGCAGCATTGAAACATCTGGAACAGATACAGTGGGCGCTGGAGAAAATCCGGATGGAGCGGAACAGACCAAAGCCGGTCAGCCGGAGACAGGTGCAGCCGATGCGGAATCACCGGAATCGCCGGAGACAGGTGCAGTCGATGCGAAATCACCGGAATCGCCGGAGACAGCTGTAGCTGAAGAAAAAACTGCCGCAGGGATACCGGAAGAGCAGAAGCAGGAGATTGCAGCACAGGCGGCTCCGAAAGCAGCTCCTGCAGTGCAGGCAGCGAATGAGCTGGAAGTGGAGGATGCAAACTCTACGGCAATTGATGTCAGAAGTGATGAAGCCATTGAAATTTCCATCGGTGATAACTCAAAGCTGACCGTTATCGTGAAGAATGGGGCAGCAACAAAGAAAACCGCCTACACGAATGCAAACATCACCTCAGTAAAGATCGCTTCAAAGACGAAGATCAGCTTCCGGGATCCAGTGAATACAAAGAATAAAGTCCTGGATCTGGCAACAGCCATTATGGAACTGATTGCTAAGCAGATTGAATTGAAGCCGAGTCAGAACGTGACGCTGAAAGTCAAAGAACTGAAACTGACAGCTCAGGATACCGGCTCTGCCACAGCGGGGGATGTATTTCTGAATGTGGTGAAGAAGGTGTATGATTCGGATACTACATATGCCGGCATAAAAAATATGACGATTGTCGCCAGTGGTGATACGGACGATAAAGACAAGGGATCCGAGATCACCATTACAGCGACAAACAAAGCATCTTCAGCGGCGGACAGTACATCGGCAGGACAAGAGGCCGATGCAGATACCAGTGATTCAGGCGTATGGTCATCCGTCAATGGCAAGATTGAGGATATTGACGGATACCTGGCAAATGTAAAAAATATCGAGACCATCATTGAGATTGAGGATTGCAGTTTTACCGCAGATACGATCACCTTATCTTCTATGAATGATCTGACCATGAGCACGAAGAGTGTTGGTATTGGAGTGGCAGTCAATGTAGCGAATGTTTCTTCAGCAGTTCTGGTAAAGAACAGTGATTTCATATCCACCAAAAACATTGAAATGACAGCAAAATCCGTGATCAAATCGGATGTAAATGCAGATGCAAAAGCAGGAAATATTGCAGTTGGCGTTTCTGTCATCGGCGGAACTACTAAAGTAAGTATTGATAGTACAAGACAGAACAGCATTTCTGCAGGCGGCGACCTGATTCTGGCGGCAGAAAGCAATGCTGCAGCAGCAACCAATGCGCTGGGAAAGAAAACCAATTCCAGCCAGAGCGGAGCATTTGCAGGTGTGTCAGTGATCAATTATGATACGCTGGCAAATATTGGCGGAAATGTCAATGTTACAAAAGTAGAAAACCTGAAGGTTTCCTCCACGCAGCATGGAGTGAATGGCACCACTGTAAAATCTGTAAAGTCGGAGGAGAAAAATTCTTCTGTAAAGGAAACAGCCCTGAATACGATCCTTGGAATCATCAACAATTCCCTGGAAAACATTCAGCTGACTACCAGATTGAAACAGAAGGGCAGCGAGATGGCTTCTGATGCCAAGACGAAGATCAGCAGCTGGTTCCACAAAGATGAAGTAGAAGGCAAGTTAAGCGAGTCTCTGGAAACAGCCAGCGGCGAAGACAGCGGAGTGGGAAGCCTTTTTGAAGAAGCAGAAAAAGAAATCAGCAATAAAATCAAACTTACATTTAAAGACACAACTGGAAAAGATGTAACAGGCGTTACCATAAAGATTACGCCAAACGAAGGGACTGCATCAGCTCCAAGACTCTGGACACTGGATAAGAGTAATGTTTATGAAGGAACGGAGTTTGCGAATGGTTCCTATACCATAACCATCATTGTACCGAGTGGTTATGCAGTTCCGGCAGATCAGGTAATCGAGATTGCTTCCGGAAAAGGGTATAACGGAATTGTGAAACTGGCAAAGACAAGTAATACTAAAAATCAGCTGGTTGGAGCAATCGCAGTAACAATTGTAAATTCCACAAATGAAGCATCTATTACAACAACAGGCACAATTAATGCAAACGGAAAGGTAGAAGTGCTCGCGAATGCAGTTTCCAATAATACAACAGTTGCAGACGCATCTACCATTCCAAGCGGATTAGAGGATGACGCGGATGACAATGAATTCCGGTTTGCGGCAGTGACAGAAGATGGATCTACCATACTTCCGGTAACGGCAACTCTGACGAAAGTAACACAGGACGGTCAGACAGATACCGGCAATCCATATAATCAGACATTCCTGGACAAAGACGGACTGATTAAATTTACAAACGGAGCCACACAGAATGAAGACCAGTCAATAAATGGAAATCAGCAATTAACAGCAGGAAAATACAAGCTGGTATTCAAACTTCCAGGCAGTTTCGGTTTTGCTCCGAAGGATATGACAGGAATCGAAGTTACGGATGAAACAAAAAATGGAACTACTTACAAAGTATATACCATGTATATTACTTTAACAGCAAACAACACCAATGGAGTAAAAGGCTTAAAGCAGCTGGTTACCATGAAAGCCAATGGTGATACCTCCGGAAAGAATGGAACTAATATTTCTGCAGGTGTGGCAATTGGTGTCGGTGTTGTGAATAACCGCAACGAAGCTTACATTTCAAATGCAACGATCAACGCGAATGATCTTACGGTTGCAGCAGTTACAGGTGAACAGAGTATTCTGGTAGAAGTGGATGAAAATGGAACAACAAAAACAGAAAACAGGACCTACAATAATCTGTCTTCTGTAAGTACAACAGCAGGATTTAACTCAGGCAATTTTGGACTGGGAGGGGCTATTTCAGTAAATGTAGTAAATGACATTACAAATGCCTACATCAGCAAGGCAACTATTAATGTAGGAAGAGATCTTTCTATTACAGCGAGCAGTAAGAGCAACGCAGCAACAAAAGCAGGATCCGATGATTCCCAGAAAGAATTTGCAAAGTCCACCGGTGTCGGAACTGCAATTGGTGTTGGTGTAGTCAGCAATACTACAACCGCAGATCTGGAAGAGACGACAGTAGTAAACGGAACAGGAAACAGCAACAAGTTTAACTCCCTGACCGTGAAAGCAGAATCTGAGGGTGAGATTACTGTGGAAGCCATTGCCGGAGCAGCCGGAGGCAAGGCAATCGTTCCGGTGGTTGCAGTAAACATTTTAAATGGAACCACAAGAGCAAAGGTTGCAGCGAACAGTCAGCCAGTCGCACTGGTCGGAAATCTGACGGTCTACGCAAAATCAAATAAGAAGAAATCCACCAGGGCCAGCGGAAAGGCTGCAGGCAGCAGCGTGGCAGTGGGCGGAGCCGTGACCGTATCCGCAGGAAAGCTTCATCAGTATGCGTACATGAACCGTAAGGTGACAGGTGCAAAGGACATCAGTGTAAAAGCAGAAAGCGGAAACTCGGCAGAGACCATCAGCATTGCCGGTGCCAATGGAGCAGATGCACCGAGTGAAGATGACAGCAATTCTGATAGCAGTGATGACAGTGATCCGCAATCGCCGGATAATCTGGTGAACAAGGCACTGGCAAGCGGCAAAAAAGTCGGTTCCGGTACGGATGGAATCTCTGAGACAGAGTCAAAGACTCCACAGTCCGCAGAGACCACCGAAGGAAAAGTAACCGCAGCGGCGGCTGTGGCAGTGGAAGTATGGAATGATGAAACTGTAGCCAGTGTCAAAGCAGATACAGTTTCCAGTGGTAAGCTGGAAGTGATTGCCCTGGCACACAACAATGTAACTGTGAAAGCCAATGCATCTTCCACTTTAAGCACTAATGGTGTAGGCGTCAGCGTAGCAATTCTGGTCGGTAATTTAGTGAACCGGGCAGAGATTTACGGAAGCCACAAGACCGGTTATTTCCTGGTTCGTGCAGGAATGCCGACTGATAGTAGCGGAAAAGAAACAGCCAATACCATCGAAGTGATCAGTATTTCCGGTGCAGGTGCTTCCAACGTAGGCGTAGCCGGAGCGGCTGCAATCAATATTTTTAATACTGCTTATACTGCAAACGTGAATGGAAACCTGACAGCACAAAGCAGTCAGGAGAGCAGTGTGACAGCAAAGGTGAACCAGAAGATTACCACCAAGGCAGGTGCAAGCGCAGACCTTGAGGGAGCAGAATCTGGAAACAGCAGCAGCACCGGAAACAGCGGCAGTACCGGAAACAGCGGCAGTACCGGAAACGGCAGCAATAGCGGAAGCAGCTCTGGCGGAAGTGATAAGAGTGTTGGCGTAGGCGCGTCCTTCGGACTGACCATTGCGGACACAACGGCAGATGCAAAAGTTGCAGGCGGCAATATTAAAACAGCAGGCAATTTCGCTGTGAAATCTGTGATCAACAGTGAAATGGAAACTTATGTGGAAGCTGGTAATGATGCATACGAAGATGCCGATGGCAAGAGTACTTCTGATAAGGCTGATAGAAAGTATGATTCCCTGGACGCAGCAGTTTCTGTATCTCTGGTAAGCAGCAATGCAAACGCAGAGATCAGCAGCGGAACAACTGTTGATACCGGTGGCAATCTGGATATTTACGCAGAGAGTGTCTCTAAGACGGAGACCACCGCAAAGGGCGATGCGGAAGCGAAGAACGCAGCAGTCGGTGCCTCCGTAGCCGTAAACCTGGTGGCAGAGAAAGTCAGCGCACTTCTGGCAGGAACTGCATCGGTTGACGGAAACTTTACCGTACATGCCATTGCCAAAGCACAGGATCTGGCAAAAGCGTACGCAACGGCGTCTGGTGTAGATTTATCCCGTTACGAGAAGAAGTACAATGCAACCATTGCTTCTATATTAGATGGTTCAGCATTTAAGAAAAACAATAACAACTCTGGAAAGAGCAATACTTCTTCTGATAGTAAAGTAAACGAGAAGATCGACAGCAAGCTGAACGCTGAGGATAAGAACAAGACCAGTTCTGATACCAGTCTTTCCAACAAAGTTCTGGCGGCAGCAGATGTGAAGACTTCCGAGCATTCTGTGGACAGTGGTTCAACCGACACTACAGGAGCGAATGCAGCCAATGCGGCAAATGCAAAGAAGGATGCTCAGAGCGGCAGGACCGGAACCACAACCAATCAGGAAAATCCGGTATCCGTGGCAGCAGCAGTCGGCGTTTCCATCGTATCCTACGATGTAAGCACAAGAGTATCCGGTACTGTGAAGAAGGCTAAAACAGTTACCATCAAAGCAGAGAACCTTGACAACTTTGAGATGCTGGCAACCGGAGCGGCCGTTTCTAAAAAGAATTCGATTGCTCTGGGCGTGGCAGTTATCATCAATAACAGCAAGACAGTGGCACAGCTGACTGGTAATCTTGGAACCAGCGGAACATCGGTTGGTGAGATCCTGATTCAGGCAGTTACCAGACATAACATGGATGATGATTACAAGACCAGACTTGGTGCGGAAGCTATCGCCGGTGCAGGAAGCGGCGGAAGCGGAGGCTTTGCAGTAGCAGGCGCGGTAGCTGTAATTGTATCCAATGCGGAGACAAACGCTAGTGTTGGAAATGACGTAATCATTTATTCGAACGGAAACATGACCGTAGAAGCCATTGAGCAGAGTAAACTGGCAGCCCGGGCATGGGGCGCATCCTTAACAGACAGCCGGTTCAACGAGCAGAATGGCAGCGGAAAGACCAGTGGTTCCAATGGAAACTCTGATTCCAAGGCAGGAGTCGGTGGCGCTTACGCCATGATCTATGTGAACAACAAGACAACTGCAGAGATCGGTGACAATGCGCAGATCACAGCAAAGAGTCTTCTGGTCAAGGCAGAGAAACAGCAGGTAAGTGCCAAGGCTGATGATATTGGCGGAAACATCAAGATCAACGGCGTGATCAAAACTGGCTCCACCCAGATCAAAGATGGCAAGGTTGAGATCAATACAACCGATGATGCACAGAGTTCTGAAGACCTGAAATTATCTGATCTTGCCAGTGTAGTAAAGGATCTCTGGAATCTTCTTTCCAATAATAACTACTACCTGGAAGCAGTCGGTGGCGCAGCTTCTACAGAAAATACAAAATTTACCGGAGCAGGTTCCTTTACGGTTCTGGTGATCAATGATTATGTGGCAGCACTGGTTGGCAAGAATGTAACTTTGATTCTGACCGATGGTCTGACCGTCAAAGCAGCTTCCAAAGTAAATGCAGTGACCATCGCAGGTTCCGTGGCATATGGCGGCAGCAAGAGTGCCGGTGTTGGCATCAATACCATCATTCACAATTCGAAGGTGAATGCAGGCCTCGGTGATGGTTCCACAGTGACAGGAGCAAATGGCGGATCATGGAATGGTGATGTGACCATCAGCGCATCCGGTGAACTGGATCTGACTTCGATTCTGGTAGCAGCAGCGGCTTCTTCTTCCAAGTCAGGCAATGGAACACAGGCTGCGGGAGAAGGTGTTGTTAACATTTTCGTAAATGGAAACAGCGTAACCGCAGAGATTGGCAAAAACGCAACCATTAAAACGAAGGGTAACGTAAAAGTAACCGCAGCATCCAGACTTGGCTATACCGGAATTACCGGCGGTATCGCGGCATCTGGCGGACACGGAATCGGTGCTTCTGTCAGCGTGATCGTGGTCAATACCAATACTCTGACACAGATTGGCAATGGCGCAAACATTACGGCTGGCGGAAACTTAACCGTAAGTGCAGACAGCGAAGAGACCATCGTGGCAGTGATTGTCAATGGCGCGGCAGCTGGAAGCAATGGTGTGGCAGCAGCAGTCAGCCCGGCAGTCAATGTGATCAAGGGCAGTACCGTTGCAAGAGCTGGAATCGGAACTTATAACGTCAATGCGATGTCTGTAACTGCAAACAGCAAGACTGTCATCGTGATCGTTTCCGGCGGCGCGGCAATCAGCAGCGGAAAATCCGGTGTCGGCGGTTCTGTACAGGTGAACGTATTCTTAAAGAACGTTCTGGCAGAGATCGCAGGCGGAAGCAGCAGTGATCATGCAAAGATTATCGCTCCTGGCGGATTGACCGTAAGTGCAGATGCAGCAGAAAAGAATTATATTTTTGTCATTGGTTTAGGCGGCGGCAAGAGTGCATCCGTATCCGGTTCCATCGGCGTCATCGTCATCAGTAACGATGTTATGGCGAAGATTGGCGATTATACACAGATCGGTAACGCAAATAGCCGCGGCAATGTAACTGTATCAGCGAAAGATTCCATGATCAACGTGGTTCTGGCAGGCGGATTTGCCGGTTCTGCAAGCGGTGCAGCAGTTGGACTTTCCAATGCAGATGTGATTGCAGATGGAAAGACTCAGGCACTGATTGGTGACCATGCAACGATTTATGGAAACAATGTAACAGTAAAGGCAGCATCAGATAAGAAGTTTATCAACATCGTCATCAGCGGCGGCGTATCCGCAGGCGGAACAACGGTAACCGGTTCTGCAGCAGTGGTAGTTGTCGGGGACACGGTGAAGGCAGCGGTTGGTAAGAATTCCGTGATCAATGCCAACGGCGATGTACAGATCATTGCTCTGGGCAGTACCGATATCATTGATATCGTTGGCAGCCTGGGATTATCTACCAGTGGTGCAGCTGTTGGAGCTTCCATCGACACTATCGTATATCAGGGACTGATTTACGCAGGTGTTGGCAAGGGAACAAAGATTACCACCAGCAATAGCGGCAACGTGATCGTTTCTGCAAAGAGTGATGATACTCTGATGGATCTGGTGATCGGAGCTGCCGGTGGTTCCAGTGCGGCAGTGAATGGTTCTGTAGCAGTGATTGTAGCAAAACAGAACGTATTCGCGCTGATCGGAACTCCAGACAGCAACAATGAGAACGCAGACGCATCAGAAACTGTGATTTCTGCAGATGGCAGTATCCAGGTAACCGCAGAAGCAGAGCAGACCATCCTCTCCGGAGCAGGTTCTGCAGCAATCAGCGCTGGAAGCGCAGGTGTTGGCGCAGGTGTGATTGTGATTACGGATACTCACAGAACATGGGCAGAAGCAGGAATTGGCGCTGCACTGGATGCTCTTGGCAAGAACAGTGTCAGCGGTAATTTTGGCAAGCTGACAATTACAACAGACAGCACCAGCGGCAATGTGGTTTCCAGACGCGGAAAACATAACCAGATGACCATCAACGGCATCATCATTGGTGCTTTCAACACAACCAATATTCACGCGATCGCAGTTACCGGAGCAGGCGGATCCAGCGCAGGCGTCGGTATTGCAACCGTAACCGTAGTAGAAAAGGCAAAATCCCAGGCGATCATCAATTCTGGTGCCAAGATCAATCAGGGCAGCAGAGAAGGTGCAACTGGACAGTCCAGCGTTCATGTCATCGCATCCAACGACACCGTAGAGAGTGTCTCGGGTGGTGCGGCTTCAGGCGGCGGAACAGCCGGTGTCTCCGGTGCAGTGGTTGTCTACACAGGAATTAAAGAAACCACAGCAAGAATTGGTGATGGAGTACAGATCTTTGCAGAAAATGCAATTGTAGTTCTGGCTCATTCCGACAATCAGATTTACGCCAATGTCATTGGCGCGGCAGCAGGCGGAACCGCCGGTGTGGGAGCAACCGTATCGGTTATCGTTCTTCAGGATACTACAACCGCAAGTGTTGGCGGAACCTTAAAAGCTGGAACTATTACCATTCAGGCAGAGTCCAATCAGTACCTGCAGCTTTCCGCAACATCCATTCAGGGCGGCGGAACGGCGGCAGCAGGCGCATCGGTGGGAACCATCGTATTCAAGGGCAAAACTCTTGCAGAGGTTCGTCCAGGTGCAACCTTAATTGCAGCAAGTGGCGATATTCTGATCTGTGCAGTATCCAAAGAAACCATCGATATGACGGTGATTGGCGCGGGCGCAGGCGGAACAGCAGCCGTGAACGGTTCCTTCGCAGCGTTAGTCATGAATGTGACCACACAGGCAATCGTTGGAAACGGATGTACTCTGAATGCAGAGAATGGAACGATCACAGTAAAAGCAGAAGATGCAACCAGTCTGAATTTGAAGACAGGTAATGTAACTGTTGGCGGAACTGCGGCAATCGGAGCAGCGATTGAAGTTGCGATTTACCGCAATACCGTAACTGCAATGATTGGCAACAATTGCAAAGTGCTTGCAAAGGCAATCTTAGTTCAGGCAGCGTCAGACCGCGGCATTACAGCGAAAGCTGTCATGGCAGGCGCAGGCGGAACTGCAAGTGTCAACGGAAGTATTCTGGTACTTTCCATTGGCGCTGCAACTACAGACAGCGACGCCAACATGGCCAATACAAACGGCGGCGGTAATTCTTCTGACAAAGCAAGTGATGAAGCATCAAAGCGTGGCCAGGCGGCAGTAAATCATGGTTATGGTCAGACCGTTGGCGCTGGCGACCAGAATAATCAGTATGTGGATGAGGCAAATAGCATCATCAACGGACTGAAAGAAGAGAACAAGTCTCTGATCAGCGGATACTTTACCAGTGCTTCTGTAGATGATAAGACATATGCAGGCATTGGCGATGGTGGTTCCACAACCGCAACAGACGGCCATGTTACTGTAGAAGCAACAGAAAAGACAAAGTTAGACGCAATTGCAGGAGCAGCAGGCGGAAGCGGCACAGCATCCGTTGGTATCTCCATGAATCTGGCAATCATCAACGGCACTGCAGAGGCAAGACTTGGCGGTACGGTAAGAGCTGATAAAGGAAATGTCAAAGTTCACGCACAGAATATTTTAGAGATTCCGAACTTCATTTCCAGCGGCGGTGGTGTAGCTGGTTCTGCATCCGTGGCAGGAACCATCACAGTCATCAAAGCTGGCGAGCAGGCAGCTGCTTATATTGCACCGAACGCAAACGTATACGCAGATGGCAACGTGATCGTTCTGGCAGAAAGTGCTCAGGACATCCGGGTGATCAACGGAAACGTAAGCGGCGGTGGCGCAGCAGGAATTGGCGTGGCTACCAATGTGATTGTTTTCTCTAACAAGACACATTCTTATATTGGTGATGGAGCAGCCGTTATTGCCAATGCAAACAGAGGAAATGTAAACTTTGCAGACGGCACAACAACTTCTGATGTAAATAAGGATTATAAGAACTTAAATGATAAGGATACGACGACCGATTATGTGTCTTCTAAGTCCAATGAGTCTGCTCAGTCTGGTGTTTTAGTAGGTGCGAAATCTTCTCAGAAGATCCGCAGCTGGGTAGTCAGCGGAGCAGCAAGCGGAGCCGTATCGGTAGTTGGTTCTGTCAATGTCTTAGTATTTGGCAGCGAGACCAAAGCATGGATCGGAAAGAAGGCAAAAGTTACAGCTAATAAGCAGGGTGATATTCTGGTGATCGCAGTGGATACCACTTCCATTCAGGATGTGGTGGGCAATATAGCAGCCAGCAGCACAGTCAGTGCAGGCATCTCCAACGACACCATTACTTTCCAGAAGGTGACTAACGCCTATGTAGATGAAGGCGCACAGTTAACCAGCGGAAGAAATATCATCATCAAGGCAATCAGCGATGAAGCCTATGTGGTAGTCGTAGTCAGTGCCGGTGCAGCAGCTGGTGCAACACCAACAGGTGCTGTAAACGGAGCAGTTTCTACGATCATCATAAAGAATGAGACAACAGCAGAGGTGAAGGCCAATACTGCAGATACCATTCTGACGACAAACGGCAGCATCGCAATCTGGGCAGAAGATAACCAGAATCTGTATGTGATTGCAGGATCAGCAAATGCTGCCATCAACGCAACCGGAGTATCTGTCAGCGGCGCGGCAGGTGTAGCGGTTGTGAAAGCAAGCAATACGGTTCAGGCATTGGTTGGAAAACTGGCTCAGTTAGATGCTTATGGAACGACAGGTATTACTTTCTATACCGGCGAGTTAGATGGCAATGATGGCGACCGGAAGAGAAACCGCAAGAAAGCGACTCAGTACGGCGTTCTCATCGGAGCATTTAACACCAATAATCTGATGGCAATCACTGCTTCTGGTTCTGCTGGTACTGGCGCAGCGGGATCCATTGCTTCTACTACAGTTGTTTCCGATACGGTAGTACGGGCAAAAGTAGAACAGGGCGCGCAGATCAACCAGAAGGTAAAAGCAAACCGGGAACAGAAGACATCCGCATCCAGCGTGAAAGTCATCGCCATGGATTCCACGGAGGTTGACACGGCAGCTGGTGGTGCGGCAGTCGGTATCGCAGGAGCAACGGGAACCATCGTAGTGACTTATTTAAAGAAGACCGTAGAGGCCATCTTAAATGGTACGGTTTATGCACCAGGCGGAGTTGACGTCCTGGCAGTCAGCGATAACAATATATTCCTTCTGACAACCAGCTTAGCAGGCGGTCTGGCAGGCGGCGCGGGAAGCGCATCCGTTCTCTACACAGAGAATACCGTAACCAGCCAGCTTGGCGGAACTATTGAGGCAGGTACAGCAGCAGTCAATGTAAAAGCCATCAACTGGCAGTACATTACTTCCGGTGCGGCATCCGTATCTGGCGGCGCAGTCGCAGTGGGCGGCGCAGGAGCAAGCATCATCTTCAAGAGCCATACCAAGGCGGAAGTGCTGGATGACACATCCATCCAAGCCGGTTCTCTGAATGTGAATGCACAATCCAAAGAAACTATCACCGGTGTGGTGGCAGCAGCAACTGGCGGAAGCACTGCAGTGGGCGGATCCCTGATCCTGATCATTGCCAATGCAGATTCAGCCGCACGAATTGGCAACAACGTAAATATCATTTTGAACGGTGATTTAACCGTTCTGGCAGAAGATATTGCAACTATTAATATGACAGCAGGTACCGTATCTGGCGGTGGAAGAGCTGTGGGCGGTGCAGCAGCAGTTCTGATCTTCAAGAACACTGTTCTGGCAGAGATTGGAACAAACGGCAGTATTACAGCAGTGAACCTGAATCTGACAGCAAACTCTAAACGGGACATTACGTCTTATGTAGTTGCAGGTTCCGCAGGTGTCGGCGCTGTATCCGGCAGTGTACTGGTAATTCTGGTTGGCAGCAAGCAGAGTGATGATGCAAAGACGGCTATGAAGCGGGATGACACGAACAACGTAAGTTCCAATAGCCAGAGCAGTATTAACGAGGCTCTGAAAAATGCCAATGGTTTGACTGACGAAAGCCTGAAACTGGATATCACAGGTTACTTCACAGGAGAAACTGCCAATGCAACAACGGCGAGAATCGGTTCTGGAACTGTGATCACCTTAACAGGCAACGCCAATATCAAAGCAGCAGAAACAACCGCAGTAACCGCATATGCAGGTTCTGTATCTGGAGGTGGTTTGGCAGCAGGCGGTTCAGTAGCCATTGCAATCTTAAATGGTACGGTTCAGGTAGAGATCAACGGAACTATCAATGCAAGTGGCACCGTAACCATCAACGCAGAGAACCAGATTACCAGCAATGCGTTTAAGGCGGCAGCAGGTTCCGCAGGAGTCATCGGACTGGGCGCAGCCGTAGCTTACATGGATGTGACCGGAACGACGAAGGTTCTGATCGGAAGCACCGGTTCTTTAAATGGTAAGTCCGGAGTTCATGTATCAGCACGGTTAATCATCAATGCAAATCCAACAGCAGATGGTTATGCTGGTGGATGGGCATCCGCTGGAATGGCAGCAGCCAGATTAAAAGTAACTGGAACAACCATCGTAGAAGTACTTAGCGGCAGCAGTTTGGCATCTATCAATGGCAATGTGAAACTGAATGCAAATCAGAATATTACCTCTACAGCAACCACCACAGCAGCAGGTGTAGGTTATGGAGCAACAGGATCTGTGACTCTTGCACTTGTAGAGGTAGGAAGTACAACAAAAGTAGCAAGTGGAGCCAATGTAACAGCATCAAAGGGTACTTACGATATTCTGGCCCACAGTATTTTAACTGCAACAGCAAATGCGTATGGTTTGTCAGCAGCAGTAGGCGGATCTGTTCAGGCGGCGATTGCCAGACTGACAGTAAAACCGGTTGTGCTGGCGGCTGTTACGGGCGGCAAGATTCAGGCTAAGAATATAAGAGTACGGGCATTGTTTAATGTAAATGACGATGAATCTTATAGCAAAGCCGGCAATCTGGAATCCAATGCATATGCAGGAGCAGCCAGTGGTCTGGTAAGTGGTTCCGGTGCATCTTCGGAAATCATTGTAGACGGCAGTGCAACTGCGGAAGTAACTAATGCAACTCTGACACTGACAGAGGACGCCCTGGTACTCAGCAAAGCCAACGGAAGTTTAACCGGTAACGGAGCAGGCTTAGCGGCAGCTGGTGGCGCGGCAGTGGGTGGTGTTACGGTGAAGATCGAAAATACCTTCAAGACTATTGCACAGATCACCGGAACAACCATTATCAATGCAAGAAACGTCTCCGTTCTGGCAGATTACAGCGGAACTGTAAAAGGAACTGCCAAAGGAACCGCAGGCGGACTTCTGGCAGCCGGAACTGCACAGAACCTGGAAATCACAGAAGATATTACAACAACAGCTGAGATTGCAAACAGTACCATCACAGCGAACGGAGCGGCATCTGCAGTAGCACAGGATGAGCATGATGTAAATGGCAATGCATCCGGACACAGTGCAGCGGGCTTTGCGGCAGGCGGTCTGACTAAGATCACCACGAAGATTACCAATAAGACTACTGCAAGAGTAACCGGAAGTACCATTACCGCACAGAATATCCTGATCCAGGCAGCCGCAAGCATCAACAAAGACACCACAGCGACGGCATCTTCCGGAGCATTTGGCGGATCAGCTAATGACGTCAGCGATGACACCACAGTTAATAATCAGACTTACACGGAAGTGGGAAGCGGAAGCAAGCTGACAGCAATCGATGCAGATCAGGATGGTGACGCAATCGTGATCATCGCGGCATCCAATAACTCTTATAAAGGTTACGCAACTGCAATCGCAGGTGCAATCATTGCCAAAGGTGTCGCGAAGGCAGTTCAGAATGTGACCGATGATGTGCGGGTTAAGATTTATCCGTCCGCGATTCTGGCAAATAAGGGCAATATTAAGATTTATGCGTCAGCGAAAGACATTACTTCCAACTTAACCGCTTACGGCGGAGCTGGCGGAGTGGCAGCAGGAACCAACGTAAAGGCAGAGGCAACCACTACAGCCAATGCAGTGGCAGAGTTCTTAAATGGAATTACCGGCAGCCATGCGTCAGTGAATGCACAGTCCGGAGATGTATTTATTGGAACAAGTACCAATACAGAAGCAAAGGTTTACGGCAGAATTAAATTTACCGTAGATGGCCTCAGCCACATTTCCACCGATGTTGTGAACAGGATGACTATCAATTCGCTGATCAATCTTGGAAGCTGCACAGAGTTGTCAGCGGCGAAAAACCTGGATATTCAGGCAGTGATCGGCCGGATTTACGCATATGCATCGGCATATTCCGAGACTGGTTCTATCATCAATACCCAGTCTAAGCCAAACGCGACGGTAAATGTGACAGCAAACGCAAAAGTAACTGGCACCAACGTAAGGCTGCACGCAGGTCAGACACTGACTCTGTATGCAATTTCGACCAATGATATTTATACCAATGCTTACAGCTATGGCTATACCGCAGGCGGTACTGGTTCTGTCATTTCTACAGCAACCAATAACACAAAAGTCTATGGCAATGTAGAAATTTACGGAAGTGATTCTTCCATGAACGCAAAGGATATCGCCATTGGCGCGGCAGCAAAGAGCGAGAGCGAAGTGTCTTATACAAAGAAAGCAGAGTATAAGGCAGAAACGGTAACGGAATTTATCAAACAGACTGTTACCAGAACCAAGAATGTCATTGAAAAGGTTTCCGAAAAGATTTGTAAAAAGCTTCCGTGGCCTCTGAATAAGATCGTCAAGTGGATTACAAAGACAATCGTGAAGGTCATCACCTGGGTAGAGGAGATTGTAGTAGAAAAGATTCTCCAGAGTGCAACCGATAAGAAGGAAAACGGGGAATACAAATCTGAAAACAACGTAATCTTAAATGGTAATATCTATTATGGAAGCAATGCGGACGTAAATATTGTCATTGACGAAAATGGAAATATTGCGAACAGCGATGTAACCTATGAGAAGAATGGTGACAATGTCATCATCAAATCTTTCAGTTCCAAGGCAAACGGAAGCTTAAAGATTGAGTCACTCTATGGCAAAGTAAGCGGAACCGTGAAGATTCACAGCAACAATGTGATCACCAGATTAAATATTACCAACAACTCTGCGAAGAATCTGATTTTGAAAAATATCGATCTTTTAGCAGAGTACGATGCAGACAGCTGCGCGTACACCATCCTTTGCAGTGATTATTCCAAGTTTGTGATGGATGATGTGGTGGATAACACCAATCAGCCAGAAGTAACCATTACAACCAATACCGGAAAGAATGTAATCTTTGATGGATGGTTCTCCTATTACACAGCAGTCTTAAATGTTCTGTTCAATGGACAGCAAGGCAGCGTATACTTTGGAGATAATGCGAAACTGGATGTAGCAAAGCTCAATATTCAAAATGCTGAAAATGTAGGAACTGATGGCAGACCGCTTCATGTGAATCTGTTTGTAACGGGCAATGATGATAATAGTCTGAAACGTCCGGAACTGATTGTGGATGCAGCAGGCAATGTTTATCTCCAGGTTGGACTGAAACGCTATATTGAAGTCCAGGGAACAACGACAGCAGAAGCAGAGAAGGCAGCAAACGCAGCAGCAGCGAAGATCAGAAACGTAGATAAGGCTCTGATTCAGTCTGTTAACTGCAGGAATGTACGCCTGATTATGGATCTGCCGAAGCTGCTGGTTGGTGTTCTGGTTGAAGATCCGGTAACTGGAAAACAGACCTATACAACCACAGAATCTGTGAATACTGCATTGAATATTGTGTCAGCAAGCACCAGGGCAGTACAGGAAATTTCTCAGACATTGTATGAGAAAACGGAATTAGATGCCAATGGTGAGTGGAAGACCAGGTATTATACAGATTCCGCATGTACAACCGAATATCAGGCAGCAGATGGAAAACATGTAGAAGAGCGGTATGACACCACTGGTTTTGAGTATTATCTGGTAACCACAGATAGGGATGGAAATGTGAACTATCAGAAACTGGATCGGTCAGCGGAGTATCTGACCGATGAAGCTGGCAACTTTACTGGTGAGGTAAAAGTTGTGATCAATGGTCAGGCGCAGACCATGACACTGGGAAGCGACGATGCAATCCGGTATCTGAAAACATTGGCTGATGGAACTTACACAGATCAGCTTTCGAAGACCTTCTGGCTAGTGGATGATGAGGTCACTTTGATTTACAAACCAGCAGAGGGAAGTTCTGATGCAGGTGAGTATGATCAGATTCGTTACAACAAGGATACAAAGAAGTATGAAGTAGTAAAAGCTGGAACGGTAATTAAGGAATATGATTACATTACCTATGATGAAACGAAGAATCAGTATGTTGGTGTAACGGTAAAATCCGTTGAGAAAACCCAGGATATAACTGATATGACTCAGGGTAAGACCGTTGAGTACGAGTATGACAGTCTCGGCACATATGATCTTGGAAGCATCAATGCCGGGAATGATGCAGAAATCCGCGGTCTTGGCAATGCGGATGTGGACATCAATCTGACGGAAACCATCACTGCTGGTGATGATCTGACTCTGGTGGCCGGCACTGTAACAAGACAAGGAAACCAGAGTGTGGATCTGAGCGCGGCTGGCATGTCCGTTCAGATAACAAAGAACTTTGGTACTTCCGCAGATCCGATTCGTGTATCGGTTGGAACGAAGGGATTCAACACTGCGGCAAACAGCACCGGACCAATCTATCTTGAAGCAAAGAACCGGGAGCTGGCCATTGGCTCCATCACTTCCGATGGTGTGGTAGAGATCAGCACTGACAAGGCAGTGAAGGCACTTGACTCAGACATCAACATCAAGGCAGACGCTCTTCGGATCTTAAAGAGCAGTGCAGTGGGAACGGCAGATCAGAACTTAAGAACTAATATTTCCGGCAATATGGAAATCATTTCCATGGGTGATATCTATGTAACACAGCAGGGCACAGCCTATGTGAAGAATATCACAAGCAGCAGAAATAACGGTACGGTTTCCCTGACAGCTGGAAGTATTGCAAATGAAGCAGACGGAACTACCGCAGCGATCACCGCATCCAGCATACTTCTTCACGCAACCACAGGAAGTATCGGAAACACCGATAAAGTGATGAATGTGGAAGCAGGAAACAGCACTCTCAGCGCAGTGTCAGATAGGAGCAGCATTTATCTGACCGATCTGACCGGAAATGTAAACCTGGGACAGTTAAAGGCGGCAGGTAATATCGTCTTTAAGACAGCAGGCAGCATCATCGGCAAGAACACCGCAGCAACTGTGATCGCAGCAGACGCTGACTTAACCAGTACAAACGGCAGCATTGGAACCGCAGAAAGTCCATTAAAGACCCAGGTAACCTCCATCACTGCGGCCGCAGAAAACGGAAGCATCTACTTAGACAACACAGGAGAGAGCGGAATTTTATCCATCGGCAGAGTTAAAGCCGGATCCGACATTCAGATCACGGCAAATGGCATGACCGGAACTGAAGATGGAGATCAGGCAGATGTGACCGGCGAAAATCTGAAACTGACTGCAGTGGATGGCTCCATCGGAACCGCGGAGCGGACGCTTAAGGTACAGGGAACGACACTGGATGGTGATGCAGCGGAGAGTATCTGGCTGAAAGTACTGGACGATATGACAGTAAACCATCTGACAGCACAGAAGGGCATTGAGCTGGAAGCACTGAAAAATGTAACTGTGAAGCAGCTGACTGCACCGGAGCATATTCTGGTTAAGGCAGCTGGTAAGGTAATTGCAGGAAGCATTGGAAACGATGATGTTCATGCAACAACCAAGAAACTGGATATGATCGCAGAGCAGATCGCGGAAGACACCAGTTACTTGAAAGTGAAAGGTTACGGAAGTGAGGCTGAACTGGAACTGCAGGTGAAAACCATGACAGGCGTGTATATCCAGGATAACAGCAAGATTTTGAAACTGAAGAAAGTTTCTTCTGACAGCAGTGACGTGAAGATTAAGACAGTCGGAGCTATGGAAAATGGTCTGGAAGACACGGACACTGAGGCTAATGTCACTGCCAGAAACATTGTTCTGGAAGCAGATACTGTTGGAACGGATGAAAAAGCGCTGACCACTAACCTGATCGTGGATAAGAGTCTGGATCCGGCACAGAATGCGCTGATCGTAAAGGCCAACGGCAGCATCAACCTTCACGATATCGGAACCGAAGGAATTCTCCCGATTGCCGAGTTAAGTTCCGCAAACGGTGGCATTTTCTTACGCATGGATCGCAGCACTGCTATTGAGAGTATCAAAGCAGAAAACGGAAGCATTACCAGCCATGTACAGGGCGACTATACGGTGAATCATATGACGGCTGGAAAACAGGTGAATATTTACGCGACCGGAACCATTACCGGAAATGTGAATGGAACCTTTACCATCGGCCATGTGGAAGCAGGCACGGAGGATGACCGTAATGACATCACCTTTACTGTGACCGGCGGTGATCTGTTAAACGGTCTCGCAGAAGAGGAAGAAGACCAGACCAACTTCCGGGGCAGCAATATTACTCTGACTGCGAAAGCCGATGATTCTGGAAACATTGGAAATATCGGATCTTCAGAGCACTGGATCACCACGGAGACGGAAGGCGTTTTAAATGCAGAGGCTGACCGTCAGATCTGGTTAAAAGACAGTAGGGCAGAAGGCATGCTGAAGCTTGGCAGTCTGAAAGCAGCTGACCGGATCACCCTGACAGCTGCCGGAGATATTGTAAACGGTATTCCGGATCAGGAAAACAGCGTGAATGTATCAGCAGAGGAGATTTCCCTCCGGGCAGATGGAAATATCGGCGCGAAGGACAATGTGCTTCTGACTAAGGCCAGGAATGCAGCTCTCACGGCAGAAAACATTTACTTAAAGAATCAGGGAAGCCTGAATCTGAGTAAGGCAGAGGCAACAGCAGATATGGAACTGGAAGTATCCGGAAACCTGACATCTGCTGGTACAACTGTGAAAGCAGATCACCTGGTTGTAAAAGCGGACAACGCAGACTTAAAGACCCGCGTGAATGAGATGACCGGAGTGGTATCCGGAAATCTGGCTCTGGATAATGAAGGAAACCTCAGTGTGAAAAACCGTCTGCAGGCCGGTGATACCGTGGAAATCCGCACAGACGGAGGAACCCTGGATATCAGCGGAAGCCTGGAAGCAAAGAACACGAAGCTTTCCGGCGCGGATCAGGTAAATGTCCGCGTAACCGATCAGATCGGCAATCTGGATGTGGCAACCTCAGAGAGTGAAACTTCCGATATTTCCCTGGATATGGAAAGTTCTTCTGAGAAACAGCAGTTTACGTTAGGCACACCTGGCAGCGTAAAGCTGACCACCACCATGGAGGACGAAAACATTGATCTGTTTGGAAACCGCGTGAAAATCGCAGGCGGCGCAAACAATGCCCTCTTACGGTTCAGCCGGACACCTGGCAGACTGTTTGTTCTGGTACCTGGTGGAAATAACCGGATTAACGTAGTAACCACTATGGCAGAGACCATCATCCGGACCGGAAATGGCAGTGATACCTTTATCCTTGGCGGAGCAGTGAATGATGAAGAAGACATGGAGTACACCTTTGATTACTCCGGTAAAAATGGCGGAGAGGCCCAGAGCGGCATGATGGGAGCAGGAAATCAGCATAAGCTGGATATTTCCACCGAGGGCGGAGAGAACACCTGGCATCTGTGGATGAGCGGCGCACCGTTCTACCTGGAAGGCGGAACCGGCCATGATACCTTCATCCGCTATACCTTCACCATTACCGATAAGGATGGAAACACAAGAATCTTTGCAACTCCCCATTACAATATTTCAAGTAAGGGCGGAAATATCACAAAGATTGGATTCCCGTCATCCGGAGGCAACAGACGGCCGGTTGTGAGCGGAACCCAGGGAACCTGGATTCTGACCGGGGCAGGAACCTGGCAGTTTGAAAAGCAGACCGGCGGACGCCAGACTGGCTGGATGTACCGGGGCGGCAAGTGGTGGTACTTCAACGAAGAAGGTATCATGCAGACTGGCTGGATTTTATCCGGCGGGCGCTGGTACTACCTGCTTCCGGGTGAAGGCTCCATGCTCACCGGATGGCAGCAGATTGACGGCGTATGGTATTATTTCGCACCGTATGATCACGTGCAGTATCCGGCAGGGAGCATGTTCTGTCAGGAACAGACTCCGGATGGCTATTCTGTAGATGAGAATGGCCGGTGGATCGCGTAACAGAAGCAGTAAAATGATGTGGATGTCTGCACAGTGTGTGAACAGCTGCCACAGAAAAGGGATTGTGCCCGTGCGGTGCGATCCCTTTTCTTGCATTTTACCCGTAAATCAGGTATAATAATACATCAGGATAAAAGGAAGAACTAAGATCAAAGGAGAGAAAAAGGTGAAGAGAATTCTGGATCTGATCGCAGACGAGATGAAGTCTGCATTTACCGCCTGTGGCTACGATGCGTCTTATGCAAAGGTTGTCTTATCCAACCGCCCGGACTTATGTGAGTACCAGTGCAACGGTGCTATGGCTGCAGCCAAGGCTTATAAAAAGAAACCCATCGACATTGCAAATGAGGTGGTAGAGAAGTTAAACGGCGACAACATGTTTTCCGAGATCAATGCCGTGATGCCGGGCTTCATCAACATCCGCTTGAATGCAGCTTATCTTGCTGATTACATGAATGGCATGGCAAAGGAAGAAAAGCTTGGTGTGGAGGAAGAAGGCCACGGTGAGACCATCATTGTGGACTACGGCGGAGCCAACGTGGCAAAGCCGCTGCATGTCGGCCATCTGCGTTCTGCTGTTATTGGTGAAAGCGTAAAGCGCATGGGCCGCTACTTAGGCTACAATATGATTGGTGACGTACATCTGGGTGACTGGGGTCTGCAGATGGGACTCATTATCGAGGAACTGCGTGACCGTAAGCCGGATCTGGTTTATTTTGATGAGAATTACACCGGAGAGTATCCGTCTGAGCCACCATTTACCATCAGTGAGCTGGAAGACATCTACCCGACCGCCAGCGGCAAGTCCAAAGTGGACGAGGCTTTTAAGGAGCGCGCCCAGACTGCTACCTTTAAGCTTCAGAAAGGCTATCCGCCGTTTACTGCCATCTGGAAGCACATTATGAACGTTTCCCTGGCTGATTTAAAGAGAAACTATGACAACCTGGATGTTCATTTCGAACTCTGGAAAGGCGAGAGCGATGCGGAAGAGTATATTCCGTGGCTGATCCAGGATCTGCAGGACAAAGGCCTGGCATACGAGAGCCAGGGCGCTCTGGTTGTAGACGTCACCGAACCGACCGACTCCAAGGAGCTGCCGCCGTGTATCGTCCGCAAGTCTGACGGAGCTGCTCTGTATGCAACCTCTGACCTGGGAACCATCATCCAGCGTGAGAAGGATTTTCAGCCGGTTAAGTATGTTTACATTACAGACAAGCGTCAGGAGCTTCACTTTAAGCAGGTATTCCGTGTGGCGAAGAAGGCCGGTTATGTAAAACCGGAAACTCCTATGATCCATATCGGTTTCGGAACCATGAACGGTAAAGACGGCAAGCCGTTTAAGACCAGAGAGGGCGGTGTGATGCGTCTGGAACACCTCATCGCGGATATCGATGAGGCTGTTTACAACCGTATCATGGAAAATCGCAGCATGGACGAGGCAGAGGCCAAGGAGACAGCAAAGATTGTCGGACTTGCAGCCTTAAAATACGGTGACCTGTCCAATCAGGCAGCCAAAGATTATGTGTTTGATATTGACCGTTTCATCTCCTTCGAGGGAAATACCGGCCCGTATATTCTGTACACCATTGTCCGCATCAAATCCATTCTGGGCAAGTATGAGGCACAGAATCCGGGTATAAAGGCAGAGACGATTCTTCCGGCAGTCAGCGACGCGGAGAAGACCCTGATGCTGGAACTGTCCAAGTACAACGATGTGATGGAGAACGCCTTCGCAGAGACCGCACCTCACAAGATCTGTCAGTACATTTTCGACCTGTCCAATGCCTTCAACAGCTTCTACCACGATACCCGTATCCTGGCAGAGGAAGACAAAGCGCGCCAGGCAGGCTGGATCGCCCTTATTACTCTGGTAAAACGCGTGCTGGAGGCATGCATCCAGGTACTCGGATTTGAGGCGCCATCTAGAATGTGATGTTACAGCAGTGACATGCAGAGGACAGTGAATCCCGAAGGCGAGTGAGCTTGCTCGCAGAGCCTTTGGGATTTGCTGGCATCTATAGGGCGAAGCCCGCGCAGCGAGATGGAGCGAAGCGGAATCGAGCTGAGGCATGTATAGGCGCAAGGAGGCACTTTATGAAGATAACGGAGTCCGCCACCAGCACGTTCTGGAAGGGGGAGCAGGGAATCCGGGCTTCTGTCCAGGACGGAGATACTTTATATAAGGTGAGCTTATATGTCAAGGGTAGTCAGGTTCGTGACTACTCTTGTTCTTGTGTAAATGGAAATTCCTGCAGAGGCATGTGCGCGCACGCAAAGCTTGTGTGGGAACAATGGAAAAAAGAACAGGAGCAGCATTCCGGCCGTCCTGTCTCCACGTCTCAGGAAATTCGTACCATGATCCGGGAGTATACCAACCGGGAAGTGGCAAAGATCATTGAAGATGCTGAAGAGACAGAAATTCGGCTGGTGCCGCGCCTGATGTTAAAAAACGGTTCTGCCAGTCTGGAATTCAAACTGGGTCGGGATCGTTTTTATATTATAAAGGACCTGATGGCCTTTGCTGAGGCTGTGCGTACGGGGGCCAGCGTATCCTACGGAAAGCAGCTGACCTTTCATCACAGCCTGAACGCTTTTGCGGAGGAGGACAGGGAGCTTTGCACCTTGCTGCTGGAGCTGGTGCAGGTCTATCAGGAGCATTTTGAGCAGTTTCGGAAAAGCTCCTTTGTCACCATGCAGGGACTTCGCACCCTGAATTTAAACCGGGCCAACCGGGACCGTTTCTTTCAGCTGATGGAGAACCGGAATCTGGAGGTGGAGTTCGGTGACGGAACCCACTGCACGGTGCAGGTGAAGCAGGACTGCATGCGCCTTCCGATACAGATTTGCCGGGCAGGACGCGACGGTATTGCCGTTTCCGTAGACCAGGAGCTCTTTGGCATTCCCGGAGAGCGGGGCTGGTATGTGGGCAACGATACAAGCCTGGTGTGTCTTGATGAGAATGAATCTCGGGAACTTGGCGTGTTTTTAGAGCAGGTGCTGAAAGATAAAAAGAGCCACACCCTGGACATTCAGGAGCGTGATATTCCGCTGTTTTATGAGCGTGTGCTGCAGAAAATCCTTCCCTACGCGGAGCTTGCCGTCCACGATGTAGACCTGGAAAGCTACCGACCGAAGGAGCTGAAAGCGCAATTCTCCTTTGACAGTTCCGGACCGGACGAGATTACCATGAAACCGCTTTTGTCCTACGGCGATTTTTCTTTCTCGCCCCTCAATGATGACAAGGTGCCGCGGATCATCTGCCGTGACGTGCCGGGGGAGTTTAAGATCAGTCAGGTGATTACCCGGTATTTCCAGTACCGGGATGGCGAGTCGGAATATCTGGTGATCCGAAATGACGAGGAAGCATTGTACCGCCTGCTTTCGGAGGGAATGGAAGAATTCATCTCCCTGGGGCAGGTCCTGATAACAGATGCGGCGAGAAAGATCCGCGTGTTGCCGTCACCGCAGGTGAAGGTAGGCATTCAGACATCGGGAAGATGGCTGGAACTGAACGTGGATGCAGAGGGTATGAGCCGGAGCGAGCTATTAGATATCCTGGCCGGCTACGATCCGAAGAAGAGGTATTATCGCTTAAAGAACGGAGAATTTTTAGATGTCGGTGAAAACGGGCTGATGACGGTAGCCCGTATGACAAACAGTCTTGGTATTGGGCGGGAAGAATTGTTATCCGGCACTGTCAAGGTTCCGGTCTACCGTGCTCTTTATTTAGACAGTGTGTTAAAAGAGGGCAGCGGCATTACCTTTTACCGGGATAATCTGTTTCGGGCGGTGGTCCGCGGTATGAAGTCAGTGGAGGACAGTGACTATGTGGTTCCGGCGTCTCTTGTGCAGGTGCTGCGCGGTTACCAGAAAACTGGTTACCGATGGTTAAAGACTCTGGATGTGAATGGCTTTGGCGGAATTCTGGCAGACGATATGGGACTTGGAAAGACGATCCAGATCATTGCGCTTTTGCAGGCCGAGGCCCAGGAGCATCCGGAGTCTCAGTCCCTGATCATCTGTCCGGCATCCCTGGTTTACAACTGGGAGAATGAGCTGAAACGGTTTGCGCCGGGACTCACGGTGCAGACTGTGACCGGCACTGCGCCGGAGCGGGAAGAGATTCTGCGCATTGCAGTGCAAACAGGAATGGAAACTACGCAAGCAGCCTTGAAAACAGCAGTAATCCGCCACCCTCAGATCCTCATCACTTCCTACGATCTGCTAAAGCGCGATATCACCTGCTATGAACCATTCCAGTTCCGTTTTCAGGTCATTGATGAGGCGCAGTATATCAAGAACCCGCTGACCCAGAGCGCCAAGTCAGTGAAGCTGATCAAGGCTCAGACCCGCTGCGCGCTGACAGGTACGCCGATTGAAAACCGTCTGGCGGAGCTGTGGAGCATTTTCGATTACCTGATGCCGGGATTTTTATTCACCTATTCCCACTTCCGCAGGCAGTTTGAAGCACCCATTGTCAAAGACGGAGATACGTATGCATTGGAGAGTCTGCGGCGCCTTACCGGGCCCTTTGTTCTGCGGCGTTTAAAGAAGGATGTCTTAAAAGATCTTCCGGACAAGCTGGAAACTGTGGTTTATTCTATGGCAGAGGATGAGCAGAAGCAGCTCTATACGGCTCATGCGCTGGCATTAAAGGAAGAACTGGAGCAGATGAGCGGCGATACCTATGGAAGCGAGCGTATCCAGGTGCTGGCAGAGCTCACCAGGCTGCGCCAGATCTGTTGTGATCCGTCACTGTGCTTTGACCGTTATAAAGGCGGTTCTGCAAAACTCGATACCTGTATGGAGCTGATCACGGGTGGTATCGCAGGCGGACACAAGATTCTGTTGTTTTCCCAGTTTACATCCATGTTAGAACTGATCGGAGCACGCTTAAAGAAAGAGGGTATCACCTTCCATGAACTGACGGGGGCAACCCCGAAGGAAGAGCGTATCCGCATGGCCGGAGCATTTCAGACTGATGATACACCGGTCTTTCTCATTTCCTTAAAGGCCGGAGGAACCGGATTGAATTTAACTGCTGCCGATGTTGTCATCCATTACGATCCGTGGTGGAACGTGGCAGCCCAGAACCAGGCAACCGACCGCGCACACCGCATCGGTCAGGAAAAACAGGTATCGGTATTTAAGCTGATCATGAAAGATACCGTAGAGGAAAATATCTTAAAGCTTCAGGAGCAGAAGCAGGATCTGGCAGACCAGATTATATCCGGGGAGCAGGTTTCCATCGGCAGCCTCACCAGGGAAGAACTGCTGAAAATTTTATCCCCGCAGCTGTAACTGTTTGGGAATAGTAATGTTCTGGCAGTGTTTTATTTTATGGCAGAGTGAATATGGGTTGTAGTCCATGTCTTTTGTAGCGGAGCCAATACAATAGGAAATGAATGAGACCGCCTTCCGGGATTTTCAGCATATCAAGATGCAAACAAGGATATGTGAAAATAGAGGAAGGCGGTCTCGTTCTCTTCCGGACCTTTATTAGTTCCGTCCTATAATTGCTATTTTTATGAAATCGCTTTGTCATTTTCCGCGTGCAGCTGTTTCTGTGCTGTGGCCAGCATCAGCTTGATCCGGTTTAACTGGTTTACTTCGCTGGCACCCGGGTCGTAATCGACTGCGATGATGTTGGCTTCCGGATGAGATGCGCGCAGTTCTTTGATGACGCCTTTTCCTACGATGTGGTTCGGCAGACATCCGAACGGCTGGGTGCAGACGATATTTTTGACACCGCTGTGAATCAGCTCCAGCATTTCGCCTGTTAAAAACCAGCCTTCACCGGTCTGGTTGCCCAGGGATACATAATGCTTTGCCATATCTGCCAGTTCCCAGATGCGGGACGGCGGGGTGAAGTTCTTGCTGGCTTCCAGTTCTTTTCGTGCAGTCTTGCGGAAGTATTCCAGTAAGGAGATTCCTAAATTGCACAGGCGGGCAGTGGAGCGCTTGCCGCCAAGATGGTCTGCTTTGAAGTTGCTGTTGTAGAAGCAGTAAAGTAAGAAGTCCATCAGATCCGGCATCACAGCTTCGGCTCCTTCGGATTCCAGCAGGTCCACGATGTGGTTGTTGGCCAGTGGGGAGAACTTAACCAGAATCTCACCGACAATGCCGACCTTCGGTTTCTTCACGTCTAAACGTGGCAGTTCATCAAAATCGTGGATGATTCCTTTAATGTTTCGTCCGAACTCCATCATATTTGCAGAACGGGTGGAGAGACTCTTGATGCAGCGTGCCTTCCACTTTTCATGCAGCGCGTTTGCGGAGCCCGGCACTTTTTCGTAAGGACGTGTTGCGTAGAGCACGCGCATGAAGATATCGCCGTAAACCACGCCCTGCATAGCCTTGGTGATCAGGCTTGGGGTGAAGGTAAAGCCCGGATTCGTCTCCATGCCGTTGGCATTGACGGAGATGACCGGAACCTGCGGCATGCCTGCCTTGTCCAGTGCACGGCGGATAAATCCGATGTAGTTGGAGGCACGGCAGCCGCCGCCGGTCTGGCTCATGAAGACGGCTGTATGATTTAAGTCATATTTGCCGGATAACAGTGCATCCATGATCTGACCAATGACGATTAGGGACGGGTAGCAGGCGTCATTGTTGACATACTGCAGGCCCACATCTACGGCACTTTTACTGTCATTTTTCAGAACCTCAATCTTATAGCCAAAGGCGCGGATAGCCGGTTCGATCAGTTCAAAGTGGATGGGAGACATCTGCGGGCAGAGCAGGGTGTAGTCCTTCTTCATCTTCTTGGTAAAGATGACACGGTTGTAAGCGCTGGATACTACTTTGCGCTCAAAATGCTTCTGCTGGCGCACCTTTAAGGCTGCGATAAGGGAACGGATACGGATTCTTGCCGCTCCCAGGTTATTGACCTCATCGATCTTTAATACGGTATAAATTTTGCCGGAACCGGTCAGGATATCATGTACCTGGTCGGTGGTGACGGCATCCAGGCCGCAGCCGAAGGAGTTAAGCTGGATCAGATCCAGGCACTCGCTGTTCTTCACATAGGTTGCGGCGCGGTAGAGCCGGGAGTGGTACATCCACTGGTCGGTAACGATGAGCGGGCGCTCTGCGTCGGCCAGGTGGGAGATGGAATCCTCGGTAAGAACCGCAAAACCGTAGGAGGTGATGAGCTCCGGGATGCCGTGGTTGATCTCCGGGTCTACATGGTAAGGACGGCCGGCCAGCACGATGCCGTGACGCTCATGCTCCTTTAACCAGGCGATGGTTTCCTCTCCCTTTTTCTCCATGTCGCGGCGGGATGCCAGAAGCTCCTCCCATGCAGCGTGTGCTGCCTTCTGCACTTCGACAGAGGAAATATCATATTCTTTGCCAAATTCTACGATGAGCTGTTTTGTCAGCACTTCCTCGTTGGTGAAGGCGAAGAACGGATTCATGAAGTGGACATCAAACTCAGTGAGCTCTTCCACATTGTTTTTGATGTTCTCGGCGTAAGAGGTGACCATCGGGCAGTTGTAGTGGTTGCCTGCCTGCGGAGTTTCGTTGCGCTCGTAGGGGATACACGGATAGAAGATATCGCGTACACCCTGACGGATGAGCCAGGAAATATGACCGTGCACCAGCTTGGCCGGGTAGCACTCAGATTCACTCGGGATGGACTCGATGCCCAGCTCGTAGATCTTTCTGGTGGACTGCGGGGACAGGATCACACGGAATTTCAGTTCCTTTAAGAAAGTAGCCCAGAATGGGAAATTCTCGTACATGTTCAGGACCCGCGGGATACCGATGGTACCGCGTTCGGCTTCATCTGCCGGAAGGGGCTCATAGTCGAACATGCGGTGATACTTGTAGTCAAACAGGTTCGGAATCTCTTTTTTGGCCTTTTCTTTTCCAAGGCCGCGCTCGCAGCGGTTGCCGCTGACGAACTGACGTCCGCCGTCAAACCGGTTGATGGTGAGGACACAGTGGTTGGTGCAGCCCTTGCAGCGTGCCATGGAGGTTTCATATTTTAAGGAAAGAATCCGGTCAAGGGACAGCATGGAAGTGCCCTTCTGCGGATTGCAGCGTTCTCTCGCGATGAGAGCGGCTCCAAATGCACCCATGATACCGGCAATGTCCGGGCGGACGGCCTCGCAGCCTGCGATTTTCTCAAAGCTTCGCAGAACAGCATCATTGTAGAAGGTACCGCCCTGAACCACAACGTGTTTGCCCAGGTCGGATGCGCTGGTGATCTTGATAACCTTAAACAGCGCATTTTTGATGACGGAGTACGCAAGACCGGCGGAGATATCCGCAACGGTAGCCCCTTCCTTCTGGGCCTGTTTGACGTTGGAGTTCATGAATACGGTACAGCGGGTGCCCAGGTCAGTCGGATTCTTTGCAAAGAGAGCTTCTTTCGCAAAGTCGATGACAGAATAGTTTAAGGACTTTGCGAAGGTCTCAATGAAGGAGCCGCAGCCCGAAGAGCAGGCCTCGTTTAACTGGACGCTGTCTACGGTATGGTCTTTGATGCGGATGCACTTCATGTCCTGGCCGCCAATGTCCAGAATACAGTCTACATCCGGTTCAAAGAATGCAGCTGCGTAGTAGTGGGAGATGGTCTCCACCTCGCCCTCGTCTAACATCAGGGCGGATTTTAACAGGGCCTCACCGTATCCGGTGGAGCAGGACCAGGCAATATGAGCGGTCTCTGGCAGTTTTTCCTTAATCTCGGAAATAGCCCGGATGGCGGTGGCAATGGTGCTTCCGTTATTGTTGTCGTAAAAGCTGTAAAGCAGGCTTCCGTCTTCGCCGACCAAAGCCACCTTGGTGGTGGTGGAACCGGCATCAATGCCCAGGTAGCAGCTGCCGCTGTAGGTGGATAAGTCACCTTTTTTCACCTGATGCTGTGCATGACGGGCCTGGAATGCGTCATAATCTTCCTGGGATGCAAAGAGCGGATCCATACGCTTGACTTCAAACTCCATCTTGATGCCGGAGGTGAGGCGGCTGATCATATCGCTTAAGGATACGGTCACCTTCTCGTCTGCGTTCATGGCTGCGCCGATGGCAGCAAACAGATGAGAATGATCCGGTGCGACAATGTGATCGGCATCCAGGTTCAGGGTGCGGATGAAGGCATGGCGAAGCTCCGGTAAAAAGTGGAGCGGGCCGCCAAGAAATGCCACGGTGCCGCGGATCGGCTTGCCGCAGGCCAGACCGCTGATGGTCTGGTTGACCACCGCCTGGAAAATGGATGCGGACAGATCTTCCCTTGTAGCTCCTTCATTGATGAGCGGCTGGATATCGGATTTTGCGAAAACGCCGCAGCGGGCTGCAATCGGGTAGATCATCTGGTAATTTTTGGCATATTCGTTCAGACCGGCTGCATCCGTCTGTAAGAGGGACGCCATCTGGTCAATGAAAGAACCGGTGCCGCCCGCGCAGATTCCGTTCATGCGCTGGTCGATGCCTCCTGTAAAGTAAATGATCTTGGCATCTTCACCGCCAAGCTCAATGGCCACATCGGTCTGCGGGGCATAATCCTGAAGGGCAGTAGCAACGGCTACGACCTCCTGGGTGAAGGGCACGTTTAAGTGTCCGGAAAGTGTCAGTCCGCCGGAGCCGGTGATGCTTGGGGAAACAGTCATCTCACCGAGCTTTTCTTTTGCCTTTGATAATAAAAGAGCGAGCGTCTCCTGAATGTTAGCATAGTGGCGCTCGTAGTCGGTAAATAAGATATGCTGTTCACTGTCTAATACTGCGATTTTAACGGTTGTTGAACCAATATCGATTCCTAGGGTATTATTATGTAATAAATTCATTTGATGCGGGGAAAACCCCTGCCTCCTTATCTAAAAACACACACTCTCTCAGTGTACAGTGCAGAGTTTAACATAAAATCTTCCATATTACAATTTATAGAAGCGTAAAAAATTAGTTAAGAAATTGTATAACTTCTGTCAGAAGTGAAAAAGAACGGTCAATAGATTTGACAAACAGGAACTCAGAATTTATAATAAGATAGCCGAAACAGGGGAAAGGAACCAAAGACGCATGATACGCATATTTAAAACGGAAGATGGCGCGATCCATCAGATCGATGAAGCAGAAGCTGGCTGCTGGATTGCATTAACCAACCCGACAGCGACGGAGATCCTCGAGATCGCGGAACGTTATGAGATCGACCCGGATCATGTCCGGGCACCTCTGGATGAGGAAGAACGGTCCCGTATTGAAATTGAAGATCACTACAGCCTGATCCTCGTGGATATCCCTGTGATCGAGGAACGAAACGAAAAAGACTGGTATGTAACCATCCCTATGGGCATTATCATGTCTGACACCATCATCATTACCGTGTGCCTGGAGGAAACTCCGGTCCTGAACGCATTTATGGATGGAAGAGTCCGTGACTTCTTTACTTATATGAAGACACGCTTTATTCTTCAGATCCTGTACAAGAATGCGTCCCTTTACCTGCAGTATCTGCGTATTATTGATAAAAAGAGTGATATTGTAGAAAAAGAACTTTACAAATCTCCACGAAACCAGGAGCTCATCGAGATCCTGGAGCTGCAGAAGAGCCTTGTGTACTTTACTACCTCCCTTCGTTCCAATGAGGTGGTGCTGGAGAAGCTCTTAAAGAGTGAGAAGATCAAGAAGTATCCGGAAGACACAGACCTCCTCGATGATGTCATCATCGAGAACAAGCAGGCCATCGAGATGGCCAACATCTATAGCGGCATTTTAAGCGGAACCATGGATGCGTTTGCATCGGTTATTTCGAACAACCTGAATATCGTCATGAAGTTTCTGGCTACCATCACCATCGTCATGTCGATCCCGACCATGGTGTCCAGCTTTTACGGCATGAATGTCTTGAGCAGCAGTATGCCGTTTGCAACGAATCCCTATGGATTCGTCATCGTCATCGTACTTTCCGTGATCCTGACCTGCGCGGTAGCGTGGATCTTTGCAAAACGGAACCTGTTCTGATGATATTTTATAAGGAAGGAAACTGCATGAAATTTTTTTCGGATTTTGAACGAAAGTATCAGAAATACGCGATCCGCAATCTGATGTATTACATCACCATCCTTTATGCGGTCGGCCTGATCGTGTGGATGCTAGATCCCATGATCTACTATAACTATTTGAGCCTGAATGTGGGCATGATCCTGCATGGGCAGATCTGGCGCCTGGTCACTTTTCTGATCTATCCGCCGGCCTTTGGCTCTTTTAGCTTCACCCAGATCTTTTATGGACTGATCGCGTTATTTCTATATTATAATCTGGGACAGACACTGGAATATGTCTGGGGCTCTTTCCGCTTCAACGTATTCTTCTTTATGGGAGTGCTGGCACAGATTGCGGCATCCTTTGTGGGCTACCTGGTATTTCATCAGTACTGGCTGTTATCCACCGGATTTTTGAACGCTTCTCTGTTCCTGGCCTTCTGCATCATCAACCCGGATGCGCAGTTTTATCTGTTCTTTGTGCTTCCGGTCAAGGCAAAATGGATGGCAGTTGCGGAGTCAGCCGTTTATCTGTATGATTTTATCACAGGAGGCATCGCCGTGAAGGTAGAGCTGGTGATTTCCATGATCACCATTATCCTGTTTTTCCTGATGACCCGAAACTACAGGCGCTACGCGCCGAAGGAGATCAAACGCCGGCAGGAATTCAAACAGCAGGCGAAGATCGTCGTTCCGGGCAAGACCCGTCACCGCTGTGCGGTGTGCGGCAGAACCGAGCTGGATGGTCCGGAGTTAGAGTTCCGGTACTGTTCCAAATGCGAGGGCAATTATGAGTATTGTCAGGATCATTTGTACACGCATCAGCATGTTACAAAGGATTCTGTGCAATAAATAGATTAGTTTCATGTTAACAGATTTATAAAACTATTTTGGAGGACAACACATCAATGAAAAAAACAAAGATCATTTGTACTATGGGACCAAACACCAACGACCGCAATCTGATGAAGGCGCTTGCTGAGAACGGCATGGACATCGCGCGTTTCAATTTCTCCCATGGTGATTATGAAGAGCAGAAGTCCCGCCTGGATATGTTAAAGAGCATTCGTGATGAGCTGGATCTCCCGATCGCAGCACTTCTGGATACCAAGGGACCGGAGATCCGTACCGGCCTGTTAAAAGACGAGAAGAAAGTAACCTTAAAAGAGGGTCAGACCTACACCCTGACCACCCGTGAGATTGTCGGCGACGACCAGATCGGCTTCATCAACTACAACGGACTTCCGGCAGATGTTGAGGCAGGCAACACCATCCTCATCGATGATGGCCTGATTGAGCTCAAGGTTCAGGAAGTAGTAAACGGCACCGATATCGTCTGCACCGTTGTAAACGGCGGTGAGCTCGGCATGCGCAAGGGCGTAAACGTACCGAACGTTAAGATCAAGCTTCCGGCACTGACTGAGAAGGATAAAGCAGATATCCGCTTCGGTATCGAGCAGGGCTTCGATTTCATCGCAGCTTCCTTCGTCCGTACCGCAGATGCTGTCCGCGAGATCCGCGCTATGTTAAATGAGGCTGGTTCTTCCATCCAGATCATCGCAAAGATCGAGAACGCAGAGGGTATCGAGAACCTGGATGACATCATCGAGGCCAGCGACGGCATCATGGTAGCGCGTGGTGACATGGGCGTAGAGATTCCGGCTGAGCAGGTTCCGCATATCCAGAAGACCATCATCCGCAAATGTAATCTGGCATGCAAGCCGGTTATCACCGCAACCCAGATGCTGGATTCCATGATCCGTAATCCGCGTCCGACCCGTGCAGAGGTAACTGACGTTGCAAACGCAGTTTACGACGGAACTGACGCAGTAATGCTTTCCGGTGAGACCGCTATGGGTAAATATCCGGTAGAGGCTCTGAAGATGATGGCTCAGATCTGTGAGACTTCCGAGCAGTACCTGGATTATAATGCATACCGCATGAGAAGAGTTTCCACCGCAAATCGCAAGAATATTTCCAACGCAGTTTGCTACTCATCTGTATCCACCGCTCATGACCTGGAGGCAGATGTTATCATCGCTCCGTCCATCAGCGGATTTACCACCCGTCTGCTGTCCAAGTGGAGACCGAGCACAACCGTAATCGGCCTTTCCCCGAGCGCAACCGCAGTACGCCAGATGCAGATTTACTGGGGCGTAAAGCCGTTCCAGGCAAGACGCGCAGACTCCACAGACCTTCTGATTGAGTCCTCGGTTGAGCTTCTGAAAGAAAAAAATGTAGTCAAGAGCGGAGATGTGGCAGTTGTAACCGCAGGCGTGGTAAGCAAGAACACCCGCCACGAGCCGGCAAGCAGCACCAATATCATGCGTGTGGTAGTTGTTGAGTAATTTTTCATATTCATAGAAAGAACTGGACAAAGAAGTCTGATATAGGTTACAATCAGTTTGATTGCGGCCTGATCAGGCTTCTTTCTTTTATTTTGTATATTGAGGAAACGCCATTGGCGCATCCGTTGATTTTAGAGAGGAGATACCATGGAGAAGAAACCATTTGTAACCAAAGCACAGTTAGAGGAGATCACAAAGACCTATCCGACACCGTTTCATCTGTACGATGAAAAAGGAATCCGTGAGAACGCAAAGCGTTTAAAAGAGGCATTTTCCTGGAACAAGGGATATAAGGAGTATTTTGCGGTAAAGGCAACTCCGAATCCTTATATTCTGAAAATCCTGCAGGAGTATGGCTGCGGTACGGACTGTTCCTCTGCAACTGAGCTGATGATGTCTGATGCAACCGGTTTCTCCGGCCATGATATCATGTTCTCCTCCAATGATACTCCGCCGGAGGAATTCAAGCTGGCCAATGACCTGGGCGCTATCATCAACCTGGATGATATCACCCACATCGAGTGCGTAGAGAAAACTCTGGGCTTTATCCCGAAGACGATCAGTTGCCGCTATAACCCGGGCGGAATCTTTAAGATCAGCAACGACATCATGGATAATCCGGGAGATTCAAAATACGGCATGACCACCGAGCAGATGTTTGAGGCATACAAGATCCTGAAGGAAAAGGGCGCGGAGAACTTCGGTATGCACGCATTCCTCGCAAGCAATACGGTAACCAACGAGTATTATCCGATGCTGGCAAAGGTTCTGTTTGAGCTGGCTGTTAAGCTGAAAGAGGAGACCGGTGCGCACATTACCTTCATCAACCTGTCCGGCGGAATCGGAATCCCATATCGCCCGGAGCAGGAGCCGAATGATATTATGGCGATCGGTGAGGGTGTCCGCAAGGTATACGAGGAGGTTCTTGTACCGGCGGGTATGGGTGATGTGGCCATTTACACCGAGCTTGGCCGTTTCATGCTGGCACCTTACGGCTGTCTGGTGACCAAGGCTATTCATGAGAAGCACACCCACAAAGAGTATATCGGCGTGGATGCCTGTGCAGTAAACCTTATGCGTCCGGCTATGTATGGTGCTTACCATCATATTACTGTAGCAGGAAAAGAGGATGCTCCGTGTGACCATAAGTACGATGTAACAGGTTCTCTCTGCGAGAACAACGATAAATTTGCCATTGACCGCATGCTTCCGAAGATCGATATGGGTGATTTGTTAGTCATTCACGATACCGGAGCACACGGCTTCGCTATGGGATACAACTACAACGGAAAGCTGAAATCCGCAGAGCTGCTCTTAAAGGAGGATGGCTCCGTACAGATGATCCGCAGAGCAGAGACCCCGCAGGATTACTTTGCGACACTGGATGTGTGCCCGATGATGGAGAAATACCTCAAATAAAAATATAGGAATGCAACCACTATAGGTCCGAAGTTCCGGGGCGGTCATGCAGAACCGCAGACACTGAGTGGAATTTTGTACTTCGTGCGCTCCGCCGCCTATTGTCAACCCTGCGACCCAAACTCGTGCGCTTTGCGCACTCAGACAAGGGTCTCCGGGTTGACGCTATACTCGCGCACGAAGAAAATTCCAATGTGTCTGCTTGTTCTGCATGACCGCCCCGAAACTTCTGCTGTACTGGCTATTCTACATTAATAAACATAGCCAGAACGTTGCTGATAAAAAGCCTGTAATCCGGCTTTTATCTGACAGTAGCGTTTTGGCTGCGTTTTCTTTTTATGGCAGAGTTAATATAGGCTGTAGCTTCTATTTTTTGTAGCAGGGCCAATAAAGTAGGAAGTGAATGAGACCGCTTTCCGGGATTTTCAGCATATCAGGTGTTTGCATC